>Ga0307425_1000729_pt1 | contig 20344 bp, 15 predicted proteins | sample SalMarWE160330MG_FD_202152 | JGI IMG/M metagenome (GOLD analysis project Ga0307425, IMG submission 202152) | Salt marsh sediment microbial communities from the Plum Island Ecosystem LTER, Massachusetts, United States - WE1603-30 | ecosystem: Environmental > Aquatic > Marine > Intertidal zone >...
GAATCAGACATTAAAGAAAGCAAATGATGAGATAAACCAATTTCATTTTAATACTGCAATTGCTGCATTGATGGAATTGATAAATAATTTTAAGAATCTCGATAAATGTTCAAAAGAAATTCAAGCTTATGTTCTGAAAAGATATGTTGTAATGGCTGCTCCTTTGGCGCCTCATCTTGGTGAAGAATGTTGGCAATTATTAGGCGAAAAATTTTCACTTTTTGAAAAACCAGTCTGGTTTGAACCTGATCCTGAAGGTTTGATAGAGGAATCTATAAACATCGTAGTACAGGTAAATGGGAAGTTAAGAGCTACAATCCCGTTACCATTGAATAGTGAAGAAACAGTTGTAAAAAATGCCGTTTTCCAGGATGATAAAGTCTTGAAGCATACAAACGGCAAAAATATAATTAAAGAAATTTACGTAAAGAATAAGATCTATAATATTGTAGTGAACTAATCAGATTGTAATAGATGATCGATATAAAACTTATCCGTGAAAACCCTGAACTTGTAAAGCAAGGTATCAAAAACAAGAATGAAAAAGATACTGTTGATGAAGTGCTTCGACTCGATGAAGAAAGACGCAAACTTATTACCAGCACAGAGGAATTAAAAGCTAAGCGCAACCAGGTTTCTGCAAAAATTCCGCAAATGAAAAAAGCGGGTGAAGATGTAAGCAAGGTATTAGCCGAAATGAAACAAGTATCAGATGAGATAACCGAATTGGATACGAAGCTGAGAAGTAGCGAAGATGAGATTGAGGAACTCTTAATGTTCACCCCGAATTTACCACACTCTTCTGTCCCGATTGGCAAAACTGCTGAAGATAATGTTGAAGTGAGACAATGGCTGCCTGCAGGATTCTCTTTCAACAAAAAAGAAAATATTCACGATCATATTGAACTCGGCAAGAAATTAAAAATACTCGATTTTGAACGAGGTGCAAAAGTTTCAGGAACGGGATTCCCTGTTTATGTTGGAAAAGGTGCTACACTAGAACGTGCACTTATTAATTTTATGCTCGATTTCCATATCAATCGGCATAATTACTCGGAAGTTTTTCCTCCATTCCTGGTAAATAAAGATTCTATGCTTGGGACAGGGCAACTTCCCAAAATGGCTGAAGATATGTACTACATAGAAAAAGATGATCTTTATACAGTTCCAACTGCCGAAGTGCCAATTACAAACCTGCATAGAAATGAAATTCTTGATGAATCAGAACTGCCTAAAAATTATGTTGGTTACTCGGCGTGTTTCAGAAGAGAAGCTGGTTCTTACGGAAAAGAGGCAAAAGGATTTCTGCGTGTTCATCAATTTAACAAAGTTGAAATGGTAAAAATTGTAAAACCGGGAGACTCTTACGATGAACTCGAAAATATTGTAAACGATGCTGAAGACATCTTAAAGGCATTAAAGATTCCTTACAGAATAATATTACTCTGCACCGGTGATCTCAGTTTTTCTGCAGCAAAATGTTATGATATTGAAACCTGGTCGCCAGCCGAAAATAAATGGCTTGAAGCATCCTCCTGTAGCAATTTCGGGGATTTCCAGGCTAGAAGAGCATCTATAAGATTCAGAAGAAAATCAGCAAAAAAACCTGAGTTTGTTCATACTCTAAACGGTTCCGGATTAGCAACAAGTCGGCTAATGGTGTCGCTGCTGGAAAATTATCAAACTCCAGAAGGAACTATTGTAGTTCCCGAAGTCCTGCGGAAATACACCGGCTTCAATCTGATAGACTGAAACTCATCCATTCATAATCATTTACGTGACAATCATCATATTCCACGGGGATTTATTTTTCTTACAAGAAAGATTTTGATTAACTTTGGCGCCATAACTTTTTTATGAAAAATCTCCGTACACTTCTAAAATATTTCGCGAAATATAAAAATAAGCTGTTTCTTGGCTTCGTTTTTATACTTTTATCGAATGCGGGTTCAGTTTACGTTCCGCTTCTTTTAAAGGATTCGATAAACGCCTTGCAGCACAATGCAACCGATGCACAATTACTGAGATATGCGCTGTTTATAGTGGGAGCTTCCTTATTTGCAGGAGTCTTCAGGTTTCTCATTCGGGAAACAATAATAGTGGTTTCCCGGGAAATAGAATATGATCTAAGGAGAGATTTCTGGTCTCATATTCAAAGATTGCCTATCAGGTTTTTTCAGAATAATTCTACCGGCAACATTATGGCTCATGCCACAAACGATATAAATGCTGTCAGAATGTTTTTAGGTCCGGCGGTAATGTATTCAGTTGATACGATAACACGATTGTTGATAGTGCTTGTTATCCTGCTTATGCTCAATGCTGAACTCACTTTGTATGCTTTACTTCCTTTGCCGTTCCTGTCTTTACTGATTTATAACGTTGGAAAAAAAATCCATGAAAAGTTCACGATTATCCAGGAAAAATTTTCCCAGTTAACAACTATGGTACAAGAAAGTTTCTCCGGGATCCGTGTGGTTAAATCATACGTAAGAGAGCAAAGTGAGATGGACATGTATGCCACAGAAAGCAAGGATTACATGAAAAAAGAGATGGCGCTTGTTAAAATCCAGGCATTCTTTATGCCTATTCTTTTCCTGATAACCGGCTTATCGATCATTATAGTTATCTGGGTTGGTGGAACAAAAACTATTAACGGCACAATGGATCTTGGAGAAATTGCAGCGTTCATAGTTTATCTCGGTATACTCATATGGCCAATGATCGCTCTCGGATGGGTAATTAATCTTATCCAGCAAGGTGAAGCAAGTATGAGAAGATTAAATAAAATATTCAATCATTCTTACGAAATCGAAGATGATAAGAACACAGACCACTCAATTAAAAATATCCACGGAGAGATTGATTTAAGAAAAATTTCTTTCAGGTATAGCGAGGTCCATCCATGGATTTTAAAAGATGTCGATCTTAATATTCCTGCAGGTTCAACCATCGCAATAATGGGCTATACCGGATCGGGAAAAACATCTTTTATCAACCTAATACCAAGACTATACGATTGTACCGAAGGCGAAATTCTTATTGATGGAAAAAATGTAAGACAAATTCCACTTGATGTTCTGAGAAAAAATATCGGTATTGTACCCCAGGAACCGTTTTTGTTTTCCGATACGGTAATGAACAATATCAGCTATGGTTTGAAAGAAATAGATCCAAACAGAGTTTATGAAGTTTCCGGTATTGCTTATTTTGATAAAGATGTTGAAGATTTCCCACTCAAATACGATACAATAGTTGGTGAGAGAGGAATAACCTTTTCAGGCGGACAAAAACAACGATGCTCGATTGCACGAGCTTTGGCAACCGATCCTAAAATTTTAATCCTAGATGATTCATTTTCTTCTGTCGATACAAACACTGAAGAAGAAATTCTAAAAAATCTAAAACGATTTATGTACGGGAGAACAAGCATAATTATTAGTCACCGAATTTCTACGGTAAAGGATGCAGATCATATCATCGTTTTACACGAAGGTAAAATTGCCGAACAGGGAAAACACGAAGAGCTTGTTGCGAAAGAAGGAATTTACGCCAGCTTGCATTACAAGCAATTGCTTGAAGAAGAATTAAAGGAAATAGGTTAAATTTGAGCAGCAGCGATTATACTAGCGAAGATGAAGTACTAGGCAAAGCTTACGATGCCCGGTTGATGAAAAGATTGCTTGGTTATGTAAAACCATATAAGCACTATGTAATCTTTGCAATATTTTTGAACGTGCTGGTAGCAGCATTAGGACCGATACGTCCTTACCTTACAAAAATTGCAATCGATAAATACATTGCCAATTCCGATTATAACGGCCTTATGTTGATCGGCATACTTTTATTTGCCTCTCTGTTGTTCCAGGCAGTAATGCAGTATTTATTAACTTACTTCACGCAGTATCTCGGTCAAAGAACACTTTACGATCTGCGAACTCAGCTTTTTAATCACATCCAGAAATTAGCTCTTAAGTTTTTTGATAAAACACCAATCGGACGAATTGTAACACGGGCAACAAATGATGTTGAAGCTCTCGGCGAACTTTTTTCGTCCGGTATTGTGATGGTTTTCAGCGATGTTTTTATAATCCTCTGGATACTTGCATTTATGTTTTTTATGGATGTTCAATTGTCGTTTGTAACTTTATCTGTTTTACCGATTCTTATTTACGGCACTTTTCTTTTTCGCAGAAAAGCAAGAGAAAGTTACCGCGATGTAAGGCTTCATCTTGCAAGATTGAATTCATATATGCAGGAACACATTACCGGGATGAATGTTGTTAAAATTTTTAACAAAGAACGAAATGAACTCGAAAAATTTTCAAGTATTAATAACGATTATCGCACAGCAAATATAAAATCAATTTTCTATTACGCTGTTTTTTATCCCAGTGTTGAATTGCTTAGCTCTATTGCAATAGGTTTAATTATATGGTACGGCGGTGGCGAGGTGATTCAAAGTACGTTAACAATCGGTGTTTTATTCGCTTTCATTCAATACACGGAAATGTTTTTCAGACCGATACGCGATCTTTCGGAAAAATATAATATTATGCAAACAGCAATGGCTTCTTCGGAAAGAATATTTAAACTGCTTGATAATCAAACATTTATTAAAAATCCTGAGAACCCGGTAAAGCTGGAAAAGATCGACGGTAAAATAGAATTCAGGGATGTTTACTTTGCATACAACAATGATGATTACGTTTTGAAAAATATTTCATTTACCATCAATCCAGGTGAAACAGTAGCTATCGTTGGACATACCGGTGCAGGGAAAACAAGTTTGATTAACATCCTGACAAGGTTTTACGATATCAACAAGGGAGATATTCTTGTAGACGGGATAAATATCAAGACTTTAGATAAAAAAGATTTGAGAAAATTTATATCAATTGTTCTGCAGGATGTATTCCTGTTTTCGGGAAATATTGAATCGAATATTAATTTATATAATGAGGATATTACACGCGAAAAAATAATTGAAGCAGCTAAAATTGTAGGAGCTGATGAATTCATCAATCATCTCCCAAATAATTATGAAGAGGAAGTAAAAGAACGCGGTGCAACTCTTAGCGTGGGGCAGAAACAATTAATATCTTTTGCACGTGCGTTGGCTTATAATCCTCAGATATTAATTCTCGATGAAGCCACTTCAAGCGTCGATACCGAAGCTGAACAGTTAATTCAAAGAGCTATTGAGAAATTGCTTGTTGGAAGAACCGCAATCGTTATTGCTCACAGGTTGTCTACCATACAAAATGCCGATAAAATTATTGTGCTACATAAAGGCGAAATACGTGAAACCGGAAATCACCAGGAGTTGCTAGCAAAAAAGGGGATCTACTATCGATTGTATCAATTGCAATACAAAGACCAGGAATTAGCTGCATCTTAATTTTATAATTACCAGGAAGTTTGAAAATGGCAAAGATAAAATTCTTAACCTTAGCCCGTCATATTATCGGAGAGGAAAAGAAATATCCTCATGCAACCGGTGAACTTTCAGGTCTGTTGCATGATTTATCATTAGCAGCAAAAGTAATTTCACTTGAAGTTAACAAAGCAGGCCTAGTTGATATACTCGGTTTTACAGGCGATAACAATGTGCACGGCGAGAAAGTTAAGAAGCTCGATATTTTTGCACACGATATGCTGATTCGGGCAATGGATCATGGTGGACATCTTTGCGTTATGGCCTCCGAAGAAGAGGAAGATATAATTCACATCCCGCCTAAATATAACATAGGCAAGTATGTACTTTTATTTGATCCTCTGGATGGATCATCCAACATAGATGCAAATGTTAGTATCGGAACAATCTTTTCTATTTACCGCCGAGTTTCTTCTGCGGGCAAGCCCGGAACACTTGAAGACTGCCTTCAACAGGGCTTTAATCAGGTAGCCGCTGGTTATGTTGTTTACGGATCGAGCACAATATTGGTTTATACAGCAGGTAATGGTGTTCACGGATTTACATTAGATCCTGCCTTTGGTGAATTCATTCTTTCACATAAGAATATTCAAACGCCGAAAAAATCAAAAATTTATAGTATTAACGAAGGTAATTATCTTTACTGGCATCCGGGATTAAAGAAATATATAAAGTACCTGCAGGAAGAAGATGAAAAAACAGGAAGACCTTACACAGGAAGATATATTGGTTCTATGATTGCAGATTTTCACCGGAATTTATTGTTCGGTGGAATTTTCATGTATCCTGCTGATTCCAGAAATCCAAATGGAAAATTAAGACTTATGTATGAATGCAATCCGGTTGCATTTATCATTGAGCAAGCCGGCGGCAGAGCGATAGATGGAAAGCAAAGAATACTGGATATTAAACCGGAGAATTTACATCAGCGTGTGCCGATATTTGTCGGAAGCGAAGAAGATGTAAATATGGTTGAAAAATTTATGAAAGAAAGTGAATTAAGGAATGATCGCTAGAAAACTATATTAATTCGCCTGGACTATTTCATCTTTTCGAGTTCCCTATTTATCTTATCTGCAAATTCCTTTGGTGTAATTCCATTTAATTTTAGTTTGGAAGTTTTAACAAGTATTTCCGGTGGATCGCCTTCCCCCGTCATATATTTGTACAAACCGAATCCCAGCCTGTTCCTATCATTTTCTATCGGCAGAAACGCACTAAATAATTGTACAATGTTGTACACCTTTTTTTCAATAGTCGAATCTGCAAATTCCCTTGTTTTTGGTGGCGTTAATGAGCCCATATTAATTCCTCATAATTACAGTTGTAAAAATAAAAGTGTTATGGGCAAACATCAACCCGTTTGGCTATGAATTGCATAATTCTATAAATTTGTGCGATATTCAATAATTATTAAATGTTTTGAATCTTAATAAAGTTAAAAAATTACTTATAGTACGCCTGAGTTCTCTTGGGGACATACTACTTACGACTCCATTGATCAGGACTATTAAAAAAAAATATCCGGATATAGAGACAGACTTTGTGTTAAGAAAAGAATACTATGATCTGTTAAAGCTAAATCCATATATAAATAAAATTCACTTATTCGATCACGAAGAAAGTGAAACAGATAAATTTGAGTCTGCAATTCAAAGAAATAAATATGATCTGGTTATAGATCTTCAAAATAATATCAGATCAAAGAATTTGTTAAAAAACTGCAGCGCTGAAATTGTTTCACTCAAAAAGAATAATATAAAGAAATTTTTACTAATCCATTTTAAAATAAACAAACTGAAAAATGCGCCGCCTATTCCTGAAAAATATGCCAGAACCATCAAAGATTTCGAATTAGATAATGAAGGATTAGATTTGTTCACCGATAAAAATTCTTTTTATTTTGACGCTGATACCACAAAACTAATCGGTCTCTGTCCCGGGGCAAAACATTTTACTAAAATGTGGTCTAAAGATTATTTTATCGAGCTCGGCAATCTCCTTGAACAAAATGGTTACCAAGTTGTATTGTTCGGAGGGAAAAACGATAAGCAACTTTGTACCGAAATAAAAAGTGAATTATCAAATACGATCGATCTTTCTAACAATGATGATATTCTTCAAACAGCAGCAGATATGAAAATGTGCAAAACTATTTTCTGCAACGATTCCGGTTTAATGCACACTGCAATTGCTGTAAAAGTGCCTGTAATAGCATTTTTTGGTTCCACTGTACGTGAATTCGGTTTTACACCTTACAAAAGTAAAAGCGTTGTACTCGAAAATGATAAATTATCGTGCAGACCTTGCAGTCATATAGGCAGAAGCAAATGCCCCAAAAAACATTTTAAATGTATGCTTGATATTTCCCCGCAGCTCGCCTATAATAAACTAAAATCGTTTATAATTACATGAAAACATTCTGGTCGGTTTTTTATAACGTATTATTTCTACCCTCATTGTATTTGATTTTACAAATACTGGGATTCTTTAATCAGAAAGTGAAAAAAGGGATCGAGGGACGAAAACGTGTTTTCGAAAAGCTGATAATCGAAATGAAGCAGCTTAAACCAGATAAAAAAAATATCTGGTTTCATTCTGCATCACTCGGGGAATTTGAGCAGGCGAAACCAATTATAGAAAAATTGAAAGAAGAGCAAAATGTGAATATCATTATTACATTTTTTTCTCCATCCGGTTACGAAAATTCGCGAAAGTATCCATATGCGGATTTAATTTCTTATTTGCCATTCGATACTAAAAGTAACACCGATAAATTTGTGCGAATTGTGAAACCAGATCTCGCAATTATGATGCGTTATGATATCTGGCCTAACTTGATTTACAAATTAAAAGAGTTCAACTATCCGGTTTTTATTGTTGATGCAACAATGCGAAAGGATTCATTACGCACCTTACCATTCATGAAATCTTTTCACAAAGCATTGTTTTCCAGTTTTTCAGGATTTCTAACAGTATCAAAGTCTGATGCTGAAGGATTTAAATTATTCAATTGCAGCGATGATAAAATCAAAGTAGTGGGCGACACACGTTTTGACCGCGTACTTCAGAAAAGCATACAGGCACGCGATAAAAACCTTATTAACAAACCTGTTGTTGAAAATAAAAAAGTTTTCGTGGCGGGCAGTACATGGGAACAGGATGAAGAAGTAATTCTACCGGCGTTTATTAAGCTTGCAAAATTCGATAAAGATGTGATACTCATTATCGCACCTCATGAACCAACTTTGCTTCATTTAGAAAAGATAGAAAATGAATTTGCGGGTACCATGAAAACAATCAGGTTTTCGCATTTAAATAATTATTCTGATGAACGAGTAATAATTGTTGATTCAATTGGAATTCTTTTAACACTTTATACTTACGCAGATGTTGCATTTATCGGAGGAAGCTTTAAACAGAATATTCATAATGTACTGGAAGCTGCGGTTTATGGAATACCTGTTATGTTCGGACCTAAAATCGAAAACTCGCAGGAAGCCAAGCAGCTCCATAAGAGTGGTGGTGGTTTAATGATCTATGGGAAAAGGGAGGCTTACAGAAGACTCCGTACTTTGTTCAGCGATAAAGAACTGAGAGAAAGAAAGGGAAAATTATCCTTCGAATACGTCCATGATAATACCGGCGCAACGCAAAAAATAATAGAAGAAATCAAAAAAGTAGTTTAAAATTAATTCTGCAGATACTTTTCTTTTAAAATTTTGATATGATGTTTTTCATGTCCTGCAATAATGTAAATGAGAGCAAGGACAGTTACTTTATTATCGCTGGCAATTCCACCACGTTTTAACATCTCATCCGAAAAACTTTTAAACATAATTAAATTGGCATTCCTCACAGCTTTAAATTCATTTATTAAATCTTCCACACTTCTCTGGCTATAATTACTGTTAGTAATATAATCATCCTGTTCAAAGCCCGGCAGAGATTGTTCTTCATTTCTGCTAAATGACAAAGCACGGTAAGCCATAACTCTTTCCACATCTATAATATGCCCAATTACTTCCTTAATAGTCCATTTACCTTCAGCATAAGAAATGTTTCCCTGTTCTTCGGATAATGTTTTTAAGAATTCTTCCGATGTTTTCTTTTGAACTTCCAGGATGGATATGATATCATCATCGGGAAGGAGACTTATATACCTCTCATAATACGGTGCATAGTCACCGGGATTTGGTTTCATTGTTACTCCTTTTTTATATTCAAGAAAATTTTTTCACTTTCGCTGGTTGTTTTATAATTTGTCCTGACGAAAGCTAATCTTTCCTTCATAGTTATTGACAAAGCAATATATGGTATATACTTTTCAATTTCTCTCTGTTTACCTGCACAATATCCTCGTTTTTAACCTTGTGCTTCTTTTGTAAATGTTTTTCCTGGATAGAAATAACTTTCGCTTCAATCAATTTATTTAATTTATTTGCTGAAAGCTTTAAACATTTTCTGATAACGAATGATAATTTAAGACTAAAGTCAAAAGGATATTTAATTTTAAATGTTACAATTTCGCTATCAAAATTTAGAATATCCTCTACCGAAATATTATCAAACTGTATATCATATTCGACACTACCTAAATCTAATTCAACATTATTTCTTCGACTTGTTACACGAGAAAAGGCATACTCCCAGGCTATCTCTGTATTATTTTCCAAAAATTTATTGAACAAATCTTTGTTTATCAATTCCGGTTTGGTCCGGGAAAATATAGTCATATTATATGTATTATCACATTTTATACATCTGTAAATTAACCATACATCAATGTTCTTTTTTTGAGCGTTCATTCTGAATTTCTCGCTGCAATAAAACCTGTCGCTACCACAATGATTGCATTTTCTTTTTAAAATAGGGGTATTTCTAGCCATAATCTCCCATATAAATTCTTTACTCATTATTATAATCCTGCTTATTATTCTTTATTAATTTTTCGGTATCATTCGCGTCCTTACAGTTTTGATTGCGGGATTGCCAAAAACAGCAATAGCAGATGCAATTGCTCTTAAAAGCAACGCACGAATGATTTGTATAAATGGAAATACGTTCGGGTAGGATTACCCAAACTAAAGAATTATCAGCCCGTGGTTTATGGGGCTAATATTAAGCGATTATAAATTTACGAGTTGTTCTCAAAATGCAGGTTATTTATTTTTATTTTATACTGTGAAGATAGTCAATCTTAGGTAAAAATGCCTAAACAACAAATCAAATTTTTGCTTGTTTCTAAATCATCATCCATTGTTTCTTTACTTAATTATCTGTTGAATAATGGGTTTTCTAAAGTTTCACGATACGATAACCGTTAACTTATTTTTTTTGCAATATAATGGCTTGTTGCTAAGGCGCAACCAGAACAAGAAATTTTAAACGAATTACTTACTTTAAAAATCTCTAAAATGCCAAATGTGAAAACTGCGTCCGATTAATTGGCTGGTTATATTTTTTACGTACTAAAGTAATTAAACTTTTTTGAAAGCAAAGTCATTTTTGGTGGGGGATTAATCCCCATAATGATATAACCAATTTTCATCATATCAAAAAGGAAACCTAATGCAATATTGAGATTCCGTAAATAAAATACATTGGCAACCTCATCATCAAGATAATTCATTCGAGCTGCTGACCAATGTGTAAAAGCATTTAATATTTTCCAATTTTTATAATAAGGTGCATCTTTCAAATTTGATATGTTTTTCGCAATAACTGCTGCAATTTCAGCTCTCGTCTTAAATTCTATTTCTTCTTTATTGTTAATGATACCAGGTAAAGCTCGCCAATTCATTTTTTGAATACGTTGTAATTTAGGCTTTGCTTTGGGATCAATAATTTCGATATAATTTTTTTGTTTTGCTTTAATGCGATTTTTTATTGGATCGAGTTTTGTTTCAATTGATTTTAAATAAGGATCAATATGAATAAATGCTCCATATTTATCTGACATTTCTAAATAATCATTCGCTCCAAATTGATAGAAACGTTTGGCAAGCTCATCGCTTTTAGTTTTATCATTGTGATAAATTGAATAAAACCAATGTAAATCAACAACAACTTCTAATTGTGATCGCATTAATATAAATACACTGTCTAAATTTGTTGATGATAATTTAGAGATTGCCACTACTAATTCAGAAGATCGGATTATTGAATCAATAATAAATTGATTAGAAAATTTGTGACCATCCTCCTTTTTCTCAATATAAATCCGTAACGAACTAACTTCAGGAAGAATTTGAAGTATAATTTTGTCAAGCTCTTCTTTATCGGGTAAATGAATATTTTTTCTATTTATAACATTTTTCATAAAAATATAACTATTAATTATACTTCCAATCCGCTTTTGGCGGATAGCTATTCTGATAGTAGAATGTTATTCTGATTTCTATTTCCAAATCGCTGTTTCAAATTTTCCTTCAGAGTCTGCAACTCCGCGAAGCATACTTGTTGTATTAAAAGCAAAGACATAGTTACCATCTTTATCAACAGCGATAACTCCGCCGCTTCCTTCGGGCAAACTGTTTATAACTTCATCGGCAGCTTCCTGTAGCGATAATCCTTTATAATCCATCAAAGCGGAAATATTGAAAGCTACGGTGTGACGGATAAAAAGTTCTCCCTGTCCCGTACACGAAACGCCGCATGTTTTATTGTTCGCATAAGTACCTGCATTAACCAAAGGTGAGTCGCCAACTCTTCCAGCCCACTTATCGGTAAGTCCACCGGTGGAGGTTCCGGCTGCAATGTTCCCGAACTGATCTATGGCAACACATCCAACCGTGCCTTTTACTTTTTCTTCTTTCTTCTTCATCCATTGCTGATATCTTGTTTCTACATCAAAATAATGATTGTTAACAGTATCGACTCCGAACTTTATACCAAGCTTATCGGCTCCTTCCCCTGCAAAAAGTACGTGTGGAGTTTTTTCCATTACAAGTCGTGCAAGAGAGATTGGATTTTTAATTGTTTTTACACCTGCAACAGCACCGCTGCTTAAATCCTTCCCATTCATTAAGGATGCATCGAGCTCGTGTGTTCCTTCCGCTGTAAATACAGCACCTTTTCCTGCATTAAAAATTGAATCATCTTCAAAAAAACGAATGACCTGTTCAACCGCATCAAGACTTTTTCCACCGGATTCAAGAATCTTTTTCCCGATATTTAAAGCTTCACTGAGAGAATTAAGGTATGCTTCTTTTGTTTCGCTGCTAATATCAGTCGGAATATATCCTGCCCCGCCGTGAATGACTATTGTGTATTTACCCTGGCTTTGCGAAAAAGTTAAACTGCTGCAGACCAGGAAAAAACAAATAATAAAAATTTTTAATGATGATATGGTTTTCATAATAAATCGCCTTAATTTATACGATAGTAAAAAGCAGAGATTAATTATGTTTAGATTATTAATCTTCCCCGTAATATATTTTTTTCTTAATACTTCCCCTCATTTGGTTGAAAACAAAAATACAACTCAAATTAATGACGACAAAATTGAAATCTATCTAATTAAGAAGCGCTGGCATACAGCAATTGTACTTCAGAATAAGTACATCAACACAACAATTTTCCCTGAAGCAGAACTTTTTGAGAAATATAAATTGATAGATATCGGCTGGGGTGATGCAGAATTTTATCAATATCCGGGATTCGATTCCGGTCTGGCAATGAAAGCTCTATTCTTTAAAACTCCAAGCACTTTAAGAATGGAAGGAATTGCATTATCCAGGAAATCTTATTTCAACATTTCTGAGATAGTAGTACGCCTTGATATTTCGAAAAAACAGCTTCAAAAAATTACAACTTATATAAGTAATACTGTTTACAGGGATGATAATTCCAAACCAATAATTTTAAGTAAAGCAGGATTAGGTCGAATAATATTTTTCAAATCGAATGGTGAATATCACCTGTTCAATACCTGTAACACGTGGCTTGCAAAATGTCTTTATGATGCGGATATAAAAATAAGAAAAAGCCTGATACTAACTGAGGAACTGTTTAATGATGCTTCACAAATCGGAACTGTTTTAAAAGCCGGAAATTGATTCTTCCTATTTATGATGTCCCACACTACTCTATTCCGCCATTTAATATCTCATCACTCAATCGGGTTGCTTTATACAAATCACGAATTGCTTCCATCATTCCGAGTGCACTTACGGATACCGTTCTGTTGGCTTCAGTTATATAAATAAACCGGGAAGGGAGACTTTCAATATTTCCATCGAATGCTACACCGACAATTTCAGCATTTGTATTAATTACTGGGCTTCCTGAATTCCCACCGATTATGTCATTCGTACTTACAAAATCCAGAGGCGTTGAAAGATCGAATTCTTCAGGAAGATTCTCCCAGTACTTCGGCAGATTAAACGGGAATTTTTTATCGAAAGAATAGTACCTGTCGAGGGAACCGTAGAATGTGGTTTTGTAAGGTGCACGTGTTCCGTTGTAGTCATATCCTTTAATAATTCCGTCAGCTATTCGTAAGGAAAATGTTGCATCCGGAGGAATAGTGTCTCCATACACTTTATATAATGCCTCACCAAGTTTCTGATTATCCAATTGTTCTTTATTCCGCAGGTTTTTTGTTATTTGCGTGATACTATCAAGTTCATTATGGGTACGAAGGATAAAATAAATAAAAGGATCTGTTGAATTCAAAATGGTATCACTTCCCCGTTTAGCTAAGCTGATTGCGGAATCTTTGTTCATTAACACCGAATTCGATAACATATAATCGACTGCTTTTTGCCCGGTTTTTCCATCAAAAAGTTTTTTTACTAATTCATTGTTATTGTTCAAATTTCTGGTAATTACATTTACTTTTACAAGTAAGAGCTTTCTTTGTAAAGCCGTATCAAGGTTTACTGGGTAAATATTATCGATTGTCTCTTCAAGATTATCTTCTTTATAAGATTCTTCTCTTTCATCGTTCGGCAACTTTAACTCCTCCGCAAGTTTTATAAGATTGCCGGCTATAGAAAAGTACAAAGGTGTGTAACGAGATCTTAATGAAAATGCAAAGCTCTTATTGGCATATTTGGATAATTCCTCCTGAGATTTTTCAATTTCATCCCAGATGTTTCCGTATTTACAATTCAATTCCGGATTGCTTTGAACTGCTTTTTTAAACCTATTTTCAAAATTCATTTTTCTTGCCATTAAAACCGGATCAATTAAAGCTTTATATGTTCCGTTGTACACTTTTAATGAATTTCCGATTGAATACAATCTTGCAATAATCCTTGTATTCTGAGCGCTGTCTTCCCTCACCATTTCATCATAAATAGCATAAAGATCTTTATACATACTTATAAGCATAGGATACCTGATATCACGAGCATATTTAATCTGGGCCATCGTATTTATTCTGTCTGTACTCCCGGGATTTCCAACAACAAACACCGGCTGATTTTCTACAACACCATTTTCACTCCAGCTAAAATGATATGGAGTTTTAGCAGGTTCGCCATTTTCATCGTAAGCACGCAAGAAGGCACAATCAAGTCCGTAACGCGGATAAGTAAAATTATCATAATCACCCCCCAGCTTAGCCGTGAAAAGATCAGGTACAAAAAACAAACGGATATCATAGAATCTTTTATAACCGTACAAAGAATATTTTCCGCCCTGGTACAGTGGGATAATTCTGAAATTAAGATCGGGATCTTTCTCTTCTGAATCCTTAATAATGTTTTCAATCTTTGCATTACGAATGCTTATCTTCTCAGAATCAGTTTCCGTTTCACTCATCGCATTAAGGATTTCATTTGTAATATCTTTTATCACCATCAACTCATCTATAAATAAACCTGGAACTTTTCTTTCCTCATCTAATGATTCAGCATAAAATCCGTTTCGCAATAAATCCTCGTCATCCCGGTTAAGTCTGCTTAGAATTCCTCTTACACAATGATGATTTGTCATGATCAATCCGTCTGCCGAGATAAATGAGGCAGAGCAGCCATTACCAAATCGAAGCGCTGATTTTCTTACTTTCTCAAACCACTCGGTGGACGGTTGAAAGTTGTATTCTTTTTCAAAATAATCAAGCGGTGGATGTTCAAAGGTCCACATCTTGCCCATGTCGAACTTTTGAGCTTTAACTGTATCAAGGTTGACCCCATAAACTTGTTGTGCGAACGATAAAGAAGCCAAGAATATTATTTGGAAAATTATTGCGAACCGGAATATTTTGAATTTCATCTTTTTACATCCATTTTAAACTGTAAGAAATTAACAATTAAACTTAGTTAGATGAACATTTTTTATCAAAAAATTAACAATGCTTAAAAGAGAATCTTACAGGATAAACAAAGCCGGTTCGATAAAAAATCTCAAGCTTGTTGAAGAAGGGCTTTCCGATCCGGCAAAAGATGAAGTTACGGTTGAAGTGAAATCCATAGGGTTGAACTTTGCGGATTTGTTTGCAATACAGGGGCTTTACAGTGCAACGCCAAAAGAAAGTTTTATTCCTGGTTTAGAATATTCGGGTACAGTCATAAAAAAAGGAATGGATGTAAACGAATTTAATGAAGGTGACGATATCGTTGGTGCAATCAGATTCGGCGCTTATACAACTCATCTTAACATAAATAAAAGATACATCTTAAAACTGCCAAAGAATTATTCATTTGAAGCAGGCGCTGCAGCAATTGTTCAACCGCTTACCGCTTATTACTCACTTGTCGAACTTGGAAACATTAAGGAAGATAGTACGGTCCTTGTAAACAGTGCCGCAGGTGGTGTTGGCATTCATGCAAACCGGATTGCAAAAAGTTTTAAAGCATTTACTATCGGAACTGTGGGCAATAAAAACAAAATCGATTTCTTACAAAAGGAGCGATACGATAAAACTATCGTACGTGATTCCAGCTTCAAAAAACGACTAAAAGATGCATTGGGGAAAAGAGAATTAAATATTGTGCTTGAATCAATTGGAGGAAAAGTATTTGAAGATTGCTTCAGACTTTTATCACCTGGGGGAAGGATAATTATTTACGGCGGCGCGCAGTTTATGTCGCACTCATCCTCTCCAAATTATCCTAAGGTGATTTACCAGTATTTAACACGACCGAAAGTCGATCCTTTAAAACTTTCTGATACAAACAGATCCGTGATGGGTTTCAATCTCATTCATTTATGGGATAATCCTGAAGGATTAAGAAAGATGCTTACAGAAATATTTGAAATGAATCTAGCAGAACCTCACATCGATAGAGTATTTCAATTTAGTGAACTAATCGATGCATTAAAATATTTCCAATCAGGAAATACGATTGGGAAAGTAATTATAAACATTTAAATGAAGTATGATTTTAAGCTAAATGTAAAGTGTAATCATTAAAGCTCATCGCAGCTATTGTATTTCCCAGGTTAGTTTCCTTCCCGGCAAAATGTCTCTTCAGCATATCAATTAAAAATCTCCTTTGCTGTGGATTAACTCTATAAAGAATTTTCATCAGCATAATTGCGGAAAATACCTTATCAGACAAAGACATTTCTGTAAATGATTCCTCAAAACCTTTAACCTCCATATTGTCTTTCTGTTTTAGAAAATTCTCATATCTCTCATGTATATCGGGGAGAGAATACACTTGCTGGTATACCCAACGACGACCTTCGAGAAGCGTATCAGCAGACATTTGTTTTGGTTTAAAACAAACCGATTCAAGACTGTAGTGTTCCCAATCCTTGTGAAGAATTCTTCCTTCACGTTCAAATCGCTCGTAAAGACGCGTACCGGGAAGCGGCGTAAGGATATTTATCATGCTGTAAATCATATTTGTATCTCGTATGAATTTTACAGTCTTTTCAAAAATTGATTCATCTTCAGCATCATTTCCCAATACAAATGATCCAAGAACTTTAATACCGGCAGATTGGATGTTATCAATACACTCGTAATATTCGTCCACCTTGTTGATCTTCTTTTCCATTGCATTCAGACTGTTTTGCACAACGCTCTCGATACCGATCATCACTGTCTGACATCCTGCTTCTCTCATTAACGCAAGCAATTCCTTATCCCTTCCCAGATTAATTGATGACTGGCAATACCAGTCGGAAATTTTAAGCGGGATTAAGGCATTAAATAATTTTCTCGCATGATTTTTATTACCGATCAGATTATCATCGGCAAAAAGTAATGTCTTGGGTAATTTTAGATCATACCCCATAACATTTAATTTATAGAAAGGAGTCAATGCTTCGATCTCCTTCAATACTTGCTCAATTTTTTTAAGTCTGAATTCTTTACCTGAAAAAGCCTTCACTGTGCAAAACTCGCAATCAAACGGGCAACCTCTTGTGGTTTGTACTTGGTTGATGACGTACCTGTCGCCCTTCAGTAAATCGTGACGAGGGACGGGAACGTCATCCAAATTTGGATAACGATCAAAACGGTAAAACCTTTCCATCGATCCATTCTTAAAATCATCCAGAACCTGGGTCCAGGAGTATTCAGCTTCACCTATCACAACACTATCCGCATGTTTTATCGCTTCTTCCGGCAGAACAGATGCGTGAATTCCACCCATAACAACAGTAACTCCTCTTTCCCTGAATTCATCAGCAATCTCATAAGCTCTTTTTATGCTTGGTGTCATTGCTCCTATGCCGACAAGATCTACCTTTTCGTCAAAATCTATCTCTTCAACTTTTTCATCGACGATAGTTGTTTCAACATCTTCTGGCGATAAACCGGCAATTGTAGGTAAGGAAAGTGGAATCAGGCTTGTTTGACCAAGCACTCTTTTTTCGAAGTTAAAATCCCAAAAATCTCCCTTGGCATTTTTACCTCTGCTCGGATTAACTAATAGTAATCTCATAGACAAAAAAATTTTTATGGATAAGAGAATCTAATAAAATTAAGGATATTATAACAATGAAAATTTGAGATATGAAACCAGTAGAATGTGAAGATTAAGCCTTAATTTTTCCATTGAGATAAGGTTTCAAATATTTCCCTGTCCAGGATTGTTCAACTTTTACGATTTCTTCAGGAGTCCCAATCGCAACAATCTGTCCACCTTTTTCACCTGCTTCGGGCCCAAGATCGATAATATGATCGGCACATTTAATAACATCAAGATTATGCTCGATAATAACTACCGAGTTGTTTCGTTCAATAAGTAAACGAAAACAATTTAGCAGTTTTGAAATATCATCAAAATGTAAACCTGTTGTCGGCTCATCAAATATGAACAAAGTATGTTTTTTATCTCTTTGTACGGAAAGATGAGCTGCAAGTTTAACACGCTGTGCTTCACCACCAGAGAGTGTGTTCGAAGGCTGACCAAGCTTGATGTAACCCAATCCTACATCGGACAGAACCTGTAAATATTTTACAATCTTATCATTGCCTTTGAAAAATACCAATGCTTCATCTACTGTCATTTCCAGCACTTCAACAAGATTTTTACCACGATAAGTTATTTCTCTTGTTTCTTTCTTGAATCTTGTGCCACCACAATCATCACAGGTAAGATAAAGGTCGGCAAGGAATTGCATCTCAACTTTTATATATCCATCGCCCGAACAAGTTTCACATCTTCCACCCGGAACATTAAAAGAAAAATATCCCGGTTTATATCCTCTTGCTTTAGCCTGATGTGTTGAGGCAAATAATTCACGAATATGTTCAAAAGCTTTTACATAACTAATTGGATTTGAACGCGGAGATTTTCCAATTGGCGATTGATCCACAATTTCTATCTCGTCTATGAACTGAATGCCTCTTATATCATTATACCTCCCGATATGCTGAGGAGCCATTCCAAAATTTTTAGCAATGCCGGAATAAAGAATATCGTGAATCAAAGTGCTCTTACCGGAACCGCTTACACCTGCAATTACAACAAATTTATTTAAAGGTATTTCAACATTTAGATTTTGTAAATTATTTTCTCTCGCTCCAATAATTTCAATGCTTTTTGTTTTTGATTTATTTCTTTTAGCAGGTAAAGGAATAGTAACTTTACCAGAAAGATATTTTCCGGTTAGTGAATTCTTATTACTTTTTATTTCATCAACCGTACCCGAAACAACTATGTTCCCACCATTGCTGCCAGCTCTCGGTCCCATATCAAAAATCAAATCAGATTCGGTCATCATTTCAGGATCGTGCTCAACTACTAAAACCGTGTTGCCAATATCTCTTAAATTTTTCAACAATTTTATAAGTTTTGAATTATCCCGAGGATGAAGTCCGATTGTTGGCTCATCGAGTACATATAGTGTTCCAACTAAAGATGAACCTATTGAGGTTGCCAGGTTAATCCTTTGTGTTTCTCCGCCGGAAAGAGTGCTGCTTATCCTGTCCATCGTAAGATAACCGATACCAACATTATTAAGAAAGGTAAGTCGTTTTATTATTTCTTTCAGAATTCTTTCGGCTATAAGCTGTTCGTATTCGGTTAATTCCAAATTTTCAAAAAACTCAAGAGATTTTTCAATAGGCAGACGAACAACATCGTCAATCGATTTATTATTTATTTTAACCTGCAGTGCTTCTCTTCTTAAACGCGAACCCTTGCATGCTGTACAAGTTGTGTACGCCCTGTATCGGCTAAGCAGAACGCGTATGTGCATTTTGTAAGTTTTTGATTCTAGCTCTTCAAAAAATTTGTCTATTCCTTTATAACGTCCAAATCCTTTCCTGATCAGCTTAACATTCTCTTCCGAAAGTTTTCTAAAAGGAATATGCAACGGGATGTTATAAGTTTTTGCATTTTGTATAAGTGCCCGGAGATTAGAACTATACTTGGTGGATCTGAAAGGGGCAATTGCACCATCCATTATGCTCAGGTTGGGATCAGGAACAACGAGATTCATATCAATTCCGATTATCTTACTGAATCCCTGGCAAACCGGGCAGGCACCAAATGG
>Ga0307425_1000730_pt1 | contig 20292 bp, 14 predicted proteins | sample SalMarWE160330MG_FD_202152 | JGI IMG/M metagenome (GOLD analysis project Ga0307425, IMG submission 202152) | Salt marsh sediment microbial communities from the Plum Island Ecosystem LTER, Massachusetts, United States - WE1603-30 | ecosystem: Environmental > Aquatic > Marine > Intertidal zone >...
CAGGACGGCCGGCACGAGGAGAAGGGCCGGTACGTGGCCTCCCGCGCCAAGCCATGCGCCACCCAGGTCGGCCTTGTCGAGCAGCGGCCTGAGATACTCGAGCGTCATGAGCCCTGCGTTGTAGAGCAGGTGAAAGAGCATGCCGGTGAACACCGATCGGGAGTAGGCGACGATGAGCGACAGGACGATGCCGATCACGATGTGGCTCACCGGGATCACCTTCATCGCGACGGGCGCCACGTGGTAGAAGCCGAACAGCACGCCGACGACGATGGCCGCCTGCCACCGCCGCATCTTCGACGAAAAACCGCTCAGCATGAACCCGCGGAACAGCATCTCTTCGCAGATCGCCGGGAAGAGCGCCACGAAGACGAGCGTGTCGACGAGGCTGAACCGCGCCTTCTCGAACGCGTCTTCCATAGCCTTGGCCACCTCCTGCGAGTACGGCAGCAGCGTCGATTGCACGTACTCGATCTCGAGGACCACGAGCACCGAGGCCACGGCCGCGATGACGGTCCCGACGACGGCCGGCAGCGACGGCCGCCGCAGCGCAAACGTCTTGCGCACGTCGAGCTTGAGGTGGCGAGCGAACCCAACGGCCGGGAGGTAGATCAGACCCCACATCGTGATGGTGATGCCGATGCGCAGGTCGTGCGACTGCAGGATCTGGCCGACGGTGAAAAACAGCACGAAACAGATCGCGGCGAGCAGGAGCGCCTCGCCCGGCGTGGGCACCGGCCGCGGCTTGAGGCGCCGGCGCCCAACGAAGAGCGCGAACGGCCGCTCCGACGAGAACAGGACGTTCTCGTTGTGGAACAGCCGGATCGTGAGCCGGAACGCGCCGTAGGCATACAGGCAGGTCGAGGCGAAGACGAGGGCGAGGTGGCCGAACACGATCGTGCCCTGCAGCAGCTCCTTGAGCAGCAGCGTGACGCCGACCACCGGCACGACGCACAGGAACGAAGTGAGCTCGAAGCCCGGCAGCGTCGACATCATCGCCGGGATGATGCAGAGCAGGTAGATGGGCGTCGCGTAGTTCTGCGCCTCCTTGAACGTGCGCGCGTACATCGCCACGGTCATCATCACCGAGCTGAACAGGAACGCGAGCGGCACGAGGAACAGCAGCACGAGCAGCGCCGCGTCAATCGGCAGCGAGAGGTTGATCGTCTCCTGCGCGGCGTGGCCGATGGCGGCAAGTGACAGGCCCATGCCGGCCAGGTTGAGCAGCCCGGTGGCGATCGCGATGAGGAAAACGGTCAGGAACTTGCCCGCGACGATCTCGGCGATGCCGGCCGGCGTGGTGAGGATCGTCTCGATCGTGCCGCGCTCCTTCTCGCCGGCCGTCGTGTCGATCGCCGGGTACATCGAGCCGGCGATCGTCATGAGCACAAGCATCATCGGGATCACGTAGCCGAGCACCCGGCGCCCCGCGCCCTCCGGCGTGCCAACCGATTCCCGCTTGATCACGAGCGGGTAGGCGTATTCCTCGCCCTCCTCGAGCTGCGCGAGCTGCGTCGTGATCGCCCCGCGCGAGTAATCGCCGAGCAGCTCGCGGATGCGCTGATACGCAAGCTCGGACCGCTCATCGGCTTGGTCGTAGATCACCACGATGCGCGCCAGCGCCCCGGCCGTCTGCGGCGATCCCTCGTCGGGCGCCTCCACGTCGCGGCTCACGATGACGGCGGCCTCCACGCGGCCGGTGCGAACCGCCTGGCGCGGGTCGGCGATCCCGAACGTGTTGAGCGTGACCTGCTTGTCGTCGCGCAAGCGGGCGGTCAGGTCGGGCGCCACTGCGTGGCCGATGAGTGCCACGCGCGACGGTTGTTGCTCGAGCCGGCCCTGCTGCGCCTGCGTCATGGTCACGAGCACGAGAATGAGCACCGGGTAGACGAGCACGGGGCCGAGGATCATCACCATGAGCGTGCGCTTGTCGCGCAGCGTCTCGAGCATCTCCTTGAGGAAGACGATCCTGACCTGGCGCAGCCTCATCGGCCCGCCTCCTCATTCGCCGAGCCGAGGTCGACCCCGGCTGCTTCGAGACGCCGGAGAAACGCCTCGTTGAGGCTGGCCGTGCCGGCCTCCTCGACGAGGCGATCGAGCGTGTCGACGGCCAGGAACACGCCCTCGTGCAGCAGGGCGATCCGGTCGCACAGCTCTTCGGCCTCGGTCATGTAGTGGGTCGAGAGCAGCACGGTTTTGTGCTGGGCCTTCGCCTCGCGGATGAGCGAGACGATGGCGCGCGAGGCGATCACGTCGAGCCCGGCCGTCGGCTCGTCGAGCACGAGCACCTCGGGGTCGTGGATGAGCGTGCGTGCGACCGAGACCTTCTGCTTCTGGCCCGTCGAGAGCTTCTCGAACCGGCGGTCGCGGATCGCCTCCATGTCGAGCGAGGCGAAGATCGAGTCCGTGCGCCGGCGGATCGTCTCGTCGTCGAGGCCCGTGAGCCGGCCGAAGTAGCGGACCGTCTCGGCGGCCGTGAGTCGCGCGTACAGCTTCGTGTTGCCGGAGAGGAAGCCGATGCGGCGCTTTACCTCGTCGGGCTCGCGCACGACGTCGAAGCCGCAGACGCTCGCGCGGCCTTCAGTGGGCTGGATAATCGAGGCGAGCATGCGCAGCAGGGTTGTCTTGCCGGCGCCGTTCGGGCCGAGAATGCCGAGGATCTCGCCGCGGTGGGCCTCGAAGCTCAGGCCGCGGACGGCGTGCACCTCCTCGCCGCGCGCGTCGACGAAGACCTTGTGCAGCCCCTCGGCCTTGATGACGGCTCCGTTGTCGGTCACGCGGCGCTTACTCCCTGTTGCTTATACACCACGGATTCACACAGATGCCGCAGATGGGGCCGCGCCGGCTCTTGGCGGCGCGGAGAATCAGTGCCGATCTGCGCGAATCGGCGGTTCATTCTTCCTCACGCGCCGAACTTGTCGATGCGGCCGGCGTTGGCGAGCAGCACGGGCATCAGCTCCATCATCGGGAAGATGCCGAGGCTGCCCGAGTTGCAGTGCCGCTCGGTGAACCGCTCCAGCCGGTCAGCGCCGCACACGCGCGACCGCACCATGACGGGGACCGGGTGCCAACTGTGCGCCTTGTTCGTGACCGGCGTCGAGTGGTCGCCGGTGACGCAGAGCACGTCGGGCGGGCGCGTGAGCAGCGTCGGGATCATCGCGTCGGTCTCCTCGATCGCGGCGACCTTCGCGTCGAAGTTGCCGTCCTCGCCCGCGGCGTCGGTCGGCTTGACGTGGAGAAAGACGTAATCGTAGTTGGCGGCGTCGTTGACGTAGGTGTTCGCCTCGTCGGCGATCGTCTCGCCGGTGGCGAGCACGTTGAGGCCGAGCAGCTTCGTGATCCCGCGGTACATGGGGTAGGTGGCGATCGACGCGCTCGTGATCTTCCACCGCTCGGGGAACGGGCGGATCGCGGGCGTCTTCGAGAAACCGCGCATCATGATCCCGTTCGCCGGCCGCTCGTCCTGCAGTAGTTCGTTGGCGCGCGCGATGAACTCGTTGGCGATTCGGGCCGCCTTGTGGCCCTCGGCGCGGGCCGCCTTCACCTCGAGGATGGGCGAGCCGTCGTGGTGGGGGTCGGCGTCGGTCAGGTCGCCGTCGAGGCCGTCGCCGCGCATGATGGCGACGAACCGATGCCCCATACCGGCCTTGAGAATGAACTCGACGTCCTCGATATTCGGGATGCGGCGGGCGAGCTCGGCGACGAGCTCACGGCATTTTTCCGTCGGGATGCGGCCGGCGCGGCGGTCGGTGATGATGCCGTGCTTGTCGTACGTGGCGAAGTTCGCGCGGGCGCACAGGTCGCGCGGCGTGATCTCCATGTCGACGCCGGCCGCCTCGAGCACGCCGCGGCCGATCTCGCTGGTGATCGGGTCGTAGCCGAAGAGCGCCAGGTGGCCGGGCCCGCTGCCGGGCGTGATGCCGGGCGAGACGGGGATTGCGCGGCCGCACGCAGCTTCCTTCACGAGCTCGTCGAGGTTCGGCGTCGCGGCCGCCTCGAGCGGCGTGCGCCAGCCCGTCTCGGCGGTGGCCGTGTCACCCAGGCCGTCCATAATGAGAAGTACGATCGAGCCGCCCTCGTCGAGCAGCAGGGTATCGAGCAGGCTTTCGGGGATCATGGCGGACGCCTCCACTGCCTGTCACGCGTGCGGTTGCCTCTTAGCACAGCGCTCCGACGGGCCGCAAGGCAATTCGGCGCTGCTACGGGCCGGCCGGGTCGTCGGCGGCATCACCCTCGGGCGTAGGCTCTTCGCGGCTGCTCTCAGGCGGGGTTTCGTCGCCCGCGGGCTCCTCGTCCAGGCCGCCGATCTCCTCGACGAACTTGAGCGCTTTCTCGTGCTTCGGGTTCATGGCAAGCGCGAGCCGGAGGTAGGCGAGCACCTCGGCCTTCTTGTGCGTGCTCGTCGCGGCGAGGTAGGCGACGTCGGCGCCCATCGTGCGCGTCTGCTCGGCGAGCTCATCCTGTTCGCGCGCCGCGTAGGCTCGCGCCAGCAGCTCGTAGACGTGCGGGTCGTAGAGGTTGAACTGGAGCGCGCGCTCGAGGACGCGGACAACGTTCTTCCAGTCCTTCTTCTCCTCGTAGAGCGGCGCGAGCTGACGAAGCGTTGCGTACGGGGTGTGCTCGACGCTGATGACGTGCTCCAGAGCGGCGATCGCCTTGTCACGCTCGCCCTGCTTTTCGTAGACGGCCGCGAGCTTGTGGCCGATCTGCGCGTGCCCCGGGTAGATGCGCAGCGCGGCCGTGTAGTGGTCGACCGCTTCGTCGAACCGCTCGGCCGCAGCGGCGATATCGCCGAGGTAGGCGTGGGCGGCGAAGTCGTCGGCGTCGAGCGCGAGCGCGTCCCGGCAATGGCGGCTTGCCTTGTCAGCGTTCCCGGCGACGAGCTCGAGGTAGGCGAGCGCCGTGTGCGGCTCGGGCATCGACGTGCCGAGCTCGATCGCTTTCTCGGCATGCGCGCGCGCCTCGCCGGCGAGCCTCGACGCGTCGGGGCCTGAGGCGTCGGCGAGCTTCTGGGTCAACGCCTGGGCGTAGCGCGCGTGGGCTGCGGCGTCGCCCGGCGACGCGTCGACGCGGGCCTTGAGCCGCTCGGCGTCGTCGAGGATGAACAGCGGCGACGCGCCGAGCGCGTGGCCCTTGCCGACGATGTACGTCTTGACGCGGCGTTCGAGCTCGGCCTGCGGTATGCCGCAGACCGCCTCGATCACCTCGGCCGTGCGTTTGCCGTCGCGGTACATGCCGAGCATGGCGACGATCGCGTCGCGGCCGAATTCCTTGTAGAGGTACTCGGTCGTGAGCGCCGCTTGCGCGTAGGCCCACTGCTTCTGGTTCATCGTCCGCGGGCGCGTGAACCAACTGCTCAGCTCGTCGAGCGGCACGACCTCGTCGAGCACGGCCGCGCGCACCGTCATGCGGTCCCAGTCCATCGGGCGCGGCCCCTTTTCCCAGCAGACGGCGAGCCCTTCCGTGAACCAGAACGGGATTCGCATCTTCGTCTGCTGGAGCGTGACGACGTGCGTGAACTCGTGCTCGAAGACGCGCCGCCAGTCGAACCCGCCGTTGCGGGGCGAGTCCATGGCAAACACCTTGCCGAAACATGCGCCGACCGTCGCGATGAACGGCACGCCCGCGATGCGCGCGGCGAACCGGTCGTGCGTCGGGAACACCTCGATGAGCGTCTTCTTGGGCGGCTCGAAGCCGAAATGCGCGCAGACCTCGTCGTAGACCTGCTCGCAGATCTCCGGCAGGAAATGGTCCAGCACGAAGTCCTTGTCGCCATGCCACTTCATGATGAAGTGGTCGGTCTCGCGCACGACGTACCCCTGGCGGATCTCTTTGAGCACCTTGCTGAAGTTGAGGGTGCGGTGGTTGTAGCTGTCGAGCTTGAACGCGGTGTTGAGCGCGTCCTCGGCCTCGGCCTCGCGCCCCTCGCGCAGCAGGATGACGCCGAGACTCGTCCAGGCCGGGGCGTACTTCTCGTCGAGCTCGATCGCTTTGCGGAGCAGGGCGAGCGCGTCCTCGTTCTGGCGGCGGTACTCGCAGGCGGCAGCGACGATCTCGTAGCCGCGCGCGTACTTCGGGTTGATGGCGAGCACTTGCTTCATCGTGCGCTCGAAGGCGCTCGTCTCGCCGAGCTGCTCGTAGTACGAGGCACGCTGCGAGAGCGACTCGAGCGAGTTCGGATTCACGCCGAGCGACGTGTCGAGCCCGTCCTTGGCGGCGGCGTACTGCTCGTCGAGGATGCGCATCCGGGCGATAAGGTTGAGCGTCTCGACGTGGCGCGGGTTGACGGCGAGCGCGGCGTCGCAGTGGCGCTGCACGTCGCTGAACTGCGACCGCTCGAAGGCGATCTCGGCGAGCCCGACGAGCGCGCCCGTGTGCCGCGGGTTGATCGCCAGGATCTCGGCGAACTCCTTCGCGGCATCGGCCGGCTGGTGGCGCTCGAGGAAGAGCTGGCCGAGCCACAGGCGTGCCGGGATGTACGTGGCGTCCTTTTCGGTCGCTTTGACGAAGCAGTACAGCGCGTCTTTCGGGTTGTCCGTGTAGCGGCAGGCGACCCCGACGTGCGTGAGCACGCGCGCGGTGAGCTCGCGTTCCGTGGCGGCCGATTCGTAGATGTCGTAGACGCGGTAGAACGCGTGTTCGGCTTCCTCGCTCTTGCCGCTGTCGGCGAGCGCGCGCGCAGCGCCGATCATCGCCTCGACGTGCGTCGGGTCCACCTCGAGCGCGCGGCCGTACTCGGCCGCGGCCTTCGTGTAGCGGCCCGTGTAGGCGTAGAGCTCGCCGAGCAGCGCGTGTGCGTCGGCCGAATCGCGTTCGAGCCGCAGCGCTTTGAGGCAGGCGGAGATGGCGTCCTCGTACTCGCCGACGGCGAACGCCGCGCGCGCCTCGCCAAGGTACGCGCCGAAGTGCTCACCCTCCTCCTTGCCGATCGTGCGGAACGACTCGAGCGCCTCGTCGTAGTCACCGCGGCGCAGCTTCACCTCGGCGAGCAGGAGGCGCGAGTCGACGTGCTCGTAGTCGAGCTCGACGTTGCGCTGCGCCTGCCGCTCGGCCTCATCGAGCTTGCCCCACCGGAGGTCGAGACGCGCGAGCCGCAGCCGGGCATCGAGGTGCGCGTCGTCGGCCTCGAGGATTCGCTCGTAGAGCCAGGCGGCCTCGTCGAAATGGAGGTACGATTCGCAGAGTCGGGCCGATCGGAGGGCGAGATCGGGCTCGAGCTCGTCGCCCAGCAGCGTCGTCAGCTCAGCGCGCACCTCGTCGGGTTCGGCGTCGCTGGCAAGCCGCAGCTCGAGGATCCTCGCCGGGTAGTCGGCGTTCTCCGGGTGCTTCTTGAGGAGCATGCGGTAGACGTCGGCCGCCTTGCCCTCGAAGCCCCACTCGGTGCAGACCTCGATGACGGTCGCCCACTGCGTGTCCGTGAACACGTCGGCATCGAGCGCATCCTGGATCGCGCGGCGGCACTGCTTCTCCTTGCCGGCGACTTGCGCGAGCAGGTTGATCAGCTCGAGGCGGGGCAGCGGGTCTTTCGGGTCGGCGGCAATCGCCCGATCGTAGAGGTCGGCGGCCTGCGTGTAGTGCCCCTGCTTCTTCTCGGCGGCGGCCTGGTCGAGCAGGTCTTGCACGGAGGCGGCGCCGCCCTCCTCGACGCAGACGGCGGCGACCGGTGTAATGAGAAGCACGGCAACAAGACAGGCGGCGTGCAGCGCTTTCATGCTCGCCTCACCGGCATGGTGGTCGCTCGGGAATCGGTCATCGGGTCGCTGCCGCTCAGGGCCGGGCGGCCTGTCAGTCGGGCTCGACGACCACCGGCTTGGGCGACAGCGTCTTGAGTAGTTCGACGCAGTTTGCCTGCTCGAGGATCCGGTGGAATTCAGAATTGAAGCGCAGCCATTGCTTGTTGACCCGGTTCCCGTAGGTTCGCAGGAAACCGCCGAAGAAGTCGAAGCGCAGGTAGCGCTTGGCGATCTCGCGCGGCGAGTAGAAGCGCGCGAGCGCGTTCCAGGTCTCGAGGTGAAGCTGGAGCGGCGACATGTTCTTCGGCTTGAACACGACGTGCTGCGCGTCATAGAGGCTCCAATCGCGCACGAGGATTCGGCCCTCGCTCTCGAGCTGGTGGTACGTCTCCGTGTCGGGCAGCGGGCAGAGGATCATGAACTGCACCGTGTCGATCTGCATGCGCCGCGCGAAACGGCTCGTGTCGCGCATGGTGCGGACCGTATCGGTGTCGGCGCCAAAGACGAACATGCCGTGGATGCGGATCTTGTGGGCGTGCAGCTTGCGGATGCAGCGCTCGATGTCCTCAAGGCTCTGGTGCTTGTTGTAGAGCTTGAGTGTCTCGGGGTTGATCGATTCGAGCCCGACGTAGACGAACCGGCAGTTCGAGCGCCGCATCAGGTCGAGCATCTCATCGTCCTTCGCCACCTCGACCCGGACCTGGGCCGACCAGCGGGGCGTGACCTTGCGCTCGATCATGAGCCGCATGAGCTCCTTGGCGCGCCGGCGGTTGGCGATGAAGTTGTCGTCGACGAAGAAGGTGAAGAACCACCGCTTGAGCGCCATGGCCTGCTCGAGCTCGTCGACGATCTTCTCCGGGCTGCGGAACCGGTAGCGGCGGCCGAACATCTTGGTGACCGAGCAGAACGCGCAGTTGTACGGGCAGCCGCGCGAGGTCATCACCGGCAGGATGCGCATCCGCCGCCAGCCTTCGATAAGCGTGAGGTCGGGAATCGGCAGCGTATCGAGATCGACCAGGTTAGTCTGTAGCGGGTTGTTGACGCAGCCGAGCTCGGTCCGGTACGAGAGGCCGGCAATGCTCGTGAGCTCGTGGCCCTTCTCGAACTTCTCCAGGAACTCGAAGAACGTGTCGTCCGCCTCGCCGCGCAGGACCCAGTCGGCGTGCTCGAGCGCCTCCTGCGGCCAGGCCGTCGGGTGTGGACCGCCCATCAGCACCGGCAGACCGCGCTGGCGGAACTTGTCGGCGAACGCGTACGCTCTCGGCGCCGTGGTGGTGATGGTGGAGATGCAGACGAGGTCGGCGTCGCACGCGGCGCGGAAGTCCACCTTTCCGACGTCCTCGATATAGACGCGCACCGTGTGGCCGAGCTCGCGGGCCCGGGTCGCCATTGTCGGCAGACCCATCCGGGGCATCTTGAACTTCGTGTAGACGTGGATGCCCGCAGCGCGCGGCTCGATGAACGTGATCTTGAGCATGGTGGCCTTGCCTTCCTGGTGCTCGCGCTCCGCGACAGCGGATGCAACACCCCGTATAGGCTACGGTCGGACGGCTGCGCGGCGCAAGGGAAATGTTCACCGGTCTCCCCGCCGCGTGTTGCAATCAGGCGGCGTGTGTGGTTGACTGTGCCGGCACGCAGATGGGATGGGAGGTGCTCAATGACTCGCGGCATCCACAAGGCCCGGCTTGCCCGGCTGTTCCGGAGACTCAACGGCGTGGCCGACGCCGTCTTGTTGCAGGGCGACCCGCAGTTGCTTCGGTGGCTCACCGGCACGCCCGAGGGGATGGCCGTCGCCACGAGGAAGGGCGTGACGATGATCGCGCACCCGATGTTCGCCGAGGCGTGCGCGCAGACACCGTGGCCCGTTGTCGTCCTCTCGGAGAGGGTCAAGCAGCCCCAGGCCATCCGCGACGCGCTCGATGGTGCCAGGAAGGTCGGCGTCCGGTTCCACTCGGTGCCGCATGGCCTCTGTCTGCATGTCAAGAAGATGCTCCGTGGGCGAACGCTCGTCGACATCGGCGAGCACGTCGACCGCGTGCAGCGCACGCGCGACGAGGTCGAGCTGGCCGACCAGCGCCGCTCGTGCCGGATCGCCGCCCGCGCGGCCAAGGCTGTGCCCGCCATGTGCCAGGAGGGGATGACCGAGATCGACCTGCACGGCGAGATCATGTTCCACATGGCCGAGCAGGGTGCCGTCGGCCACGGCATGGTCGCCTTCGGCCCGCACACGTCGCATCCGCACGTGGTGACGGGCAAGCGGCGCCTCAAGAAAGGCGACTTCGTGATGGTCGACTTCGGCTGCATGGTCAACGGCGTCGGCTCGGATATCACGCGCACGTTCGTTTTCGGCAAGGCGTCGGCCGACCAGAAAGCCGTCTATCGCGAGGTCTGGAAAGCGTCGCAGCTCAGCTTCGGACTCGTCGAGAAGAAGAAGGGCGTCCGCGCGATCAACAAGGCGATCGACGCGCTGTTCAAGCGCGACGGCTTCGGGCCTTTTATCCATTCGGTCGGCCACGGCCTCGGCCTCTTCGGGGGCGCGTTCCACAACGTAGTCGGCGCGGTGAACACCATCGAGCCCGGCATCTACATCCCCGGTTTCGGCGGCGTGCGGATCGAGGACGACATCGAAATCACCGCCCCGGGCGAGTACGAGCTGCTCACCGGCGCCAGCCCGCGCTCGAAGCTCATCGAGATTTGACTCAAGCACGGACACGTGCAAGAGGTCGCCGAAAGACAAGCGAGGAGCATCTCATGACGGCTGATGAGGGCACCGGCCATCGGCCCGAGCTCGATAACGAGGCACGCCGGATTTGGGACCGCAACGCCGAGTGGTGGGACGACCGGATCGGCGACGGCAACGCCTACCAGATCGAGCTGATCGAACCGGCTCAGGAGCGGCTGGCGAAGATCGAGCCCGGCATGATGATTCTCGACGTGGCTTGCGGTGCGGGGCGGTTCACGAGGCGGATGGCCGAGATGGGCGCGCACGTGGTGGCCTTCGACTTCAGCGAGCGCTTCATCGAACGCGCCAAGCAGCGCACGCCGGCTGACGTGACCAACATCGAGTACCACGTCGCCGATGCAACCGACGAGGCGCAGCTCCTGGAGTTCGGCGCGGGCCGCTTCGACGGCGCCATGGCGACGATGGCGCTCATGGACACAGCCGACATCAAGCCGCTCTTCCGGGCGCTCGCCGCGTTGCTGAAACCGGGCGGCTGGTTCGTCTTCTCCGTGCTGCATCCCTGCTTCGAGACGGCCGAGCGGCGCCTGTTCATGGAGATGACCGAGGACAGTCAGGGCCGGATGCGCCGGCGAGGCGGTGTGACGGTCCTCAAGTACCTCACCCCGTGCAGCACGCTGGGCGAGGGCAGCCCGGGCCAGCCGGAGCCGCAGTACTACTTCTTCCGGCCCCTGTCGGTGCTCTTTGCCGCCGGCTTCGAGAATGGTTTCGTCGTAGACGGGCTGATCGAGTCGGCCTTCGCACCTGGCCGGGGCGACGGCCGGGCGGTCAGCACGGACAATATGCCCGAGATTCCGCCGATCCTCGTGGCCCGGATGCGGCTTGCGCGCGATCAGGAGGGGTGAGCAGAACGGGCCGGGCAGCCGAATCCATGAACAAGAGGCCCGCGATGGCGTATAATCCCACTGGATGGCGCTCTGTCGCCGATCAGTGAAGCACGGTACCTGGAAGAGGACGGTTCAGATGACGTTGCGATTCCCGTGGATGGCGTTGTTGGTAGTGACTGCGGCCGCATTCTGCTTCGTGGGCGGCTGCAACACCGATGAGACCGACGACGTCACGACCGATGAGGCACCCGGCGTAGACATCACCGGCTCGTGGACGGGCACGTTCACGACGGCGGACGCCGAGGGCGACTTCAACTTCACCATGACGATGGACGCCAACGGCGAGGTCGAGGGGATCAACACCCGGCTGGGCCGGTTCACGGGCGACGTGGCAGGCAACCGCTTCACGATCGACGCGACCGACTTCTTCGCCGTCATCTCCCCGAACGGCCAGTCCATGACCGGCACCTTCACAGACAGCGAAACCGGCGACCCCGCCAGCGTCGTGGTGACGAAGGACTAGGGCGGGCGCTCCTCAGAACTCGTTGGGGAATATCGGTTTCTCGCCGGCTCTCTTCGAAGCTCGAGCGAATTCGTACGCGGCGCTGTACTGCTGGCTCACAACGTCCCAGTTGACGACGTTGTCGAGGTAACACTTCAGGTTCTCGCCCAGCTCCATGCGGAGCTGCTCGTTGCAGGCGAGCTCGACGACGTGGTCGCGCAGCATCTCCCTGGTCGTGAACAGCAGCCCGCCGCGGGACTCGAGCGTCTGGGCCGTCAGCCCCTCCATCGGCGCTGTAGTCACGTACGGCTTATTGAGCGAGATGATTCGGGCCAGCGTGCCCGACTGCGTCTCGTCTACGCTCGGGAGCACGACGAAGTCGCACACGGCCATCATCTTGTAGTAGATGTCGCCGCGCGGTTCGAACTCGTAGTAGTGGGCGATCCCCTTCTGCTCGAGCGTCAGCGCCTGCGCCTTCCAGGTCTCGTAGTCGCGCTTGTGGTGGGGGTCGCGCATCATGCCGGCGGCGAGCAGGTCCCAGTCCTCGCCGGTGCGCTCGAGGATCTCGTTGTGGATCTCCTCCCACATCGAGAGCAGGATGTCCCAGCGCTTGTTCGACTGGATCCAGCCGACCATGCCGACGATCCGGTCCGACAGCGTCGGCACTTTGTCGAGGCCGAGCTCGGCGCGCAGCGCGGGCACTTCGTGCAGGCCCCAGCGCTTGTCGCTGCGGGCGCCGTGGGGGACGACCATGACGTTGGTCGGCACCCGCCACCCGCGGCCGGCGAACGTCCAGGGCAAGCGCCATTTCTGGTAGTGGCACTTGAACAGCACCACGTCGGCGCGCTGGCAGAGCTTGTAGACGAAGTTGGCCTCGTGCTCGTCGAGCCGCCCGTGCACGGTGTGCGGCTCCACGACGATCGGGAAATCGCCGATCGCCTCGAGCATGTTGAGGAAGCCCTCGTTGCCGTCGCCGACGCCGCGGTCGTCGTAGTACTCGTACAAGCCGTACTCGTGCTGGATGTGGACGGCGTACGGCTTGAGCCGCGCGATCTCCTTGGCCACCGGCTTCCACCAGTCCGGCCTGTCGATCTGCATGACCGGGATCACGCCGTCGCCGCTGCCGTCGGTGTGGCTGATGACAACGACGTCGCGGTCGGGGTCGAGTTTCCGGATGAACTCGCGTGCCTCCTCGCAGAACGTGGCGATCCCGCACAGCCGGGGTGGGTAACTCGAGATCATCACGATGGGTCGGCGGCCGTTGCGCGAGGCGGCCTTTCGCGCGACCGAGCCCGCCTTTCGCGTGCGCGAGCCGGTCCCTCGCGGGCGCGCGTCTGAAGCCATGCTGTGCTCTCCTAAGCTGACACTTTCTCTGGCTTTTCCAGGCTCAGTCTAGTCAATGACAGCAGTGCCAGCAAGAAGGCAATGGTCGACTCGGCGCCTCGGTTCCGACTCGCCCCCGAGGGGTCGAGGCCGTCGGCAACGGCACCGGTGCGGCTATCGTAGAGCACCACGCCCAGCCGGTTGCGCCCGAAGAACCAGTCGAAGCAGTGCTGCGCGTGGGTCAGGTAGCGTTCCTTGCCAGTGATCTCGTAGGCCGTCGCGCAGGCGACGGTGAGGTAGCCGGCCTCGATCGGCTGCTGGCCGAAGATGGCCCGCGTGCCACCCTTGACCCACCAGCCTTCGTTGCCCACGAAATCGAAGCAGGCCCTGTTCCACTGGTTGCGGATCAGGAAGCCGAGGCTCTCGAGCGCGCATTCGAGCGCGGCCTCGTCGCCCGTCAGGCTGTAGGCCGACAGCAACGCCTGGCACAGGATGGCGTTCCCGTAGGCGACGATGTCCTCGAACCAGTGCCACTGGTCGTCGCGGTTGACCATGTAGAGCTGGACGAGGCTGTTGGCCATTTGCTCGAAATGGTGGCGCAGTACGTGGGCGTTCTCGAAGCGCCGGAGGATGTCGGCAAACCCGCACATCGTGTAGGCTTTCGCGCGCGGTGAGTCGAGCCGGTCCAGGTGCGGTGCGGCCCGCTCGAGCATGTGCGCCGCCCGCGCGCGGAGGGCACTGTCCCCGCTATGGCCCAGCACGGCGCCGAGCCCCCAGAGGGCACGCCCGAAGGTGTCCTGGCTGCCGCGCTCGTCGAGGAAGCGTCCGCGCGCGTCCATAAAGTTGTGGAAGAAGCCGTCGGCGGTCTGCGCACTCTCGAGGAAGCCGAGGTAGCCGCTGACCAGCTCGCCCAGCTCGTCGGCGTGGTAGTCCTGGGCCCGGCAGAGGGCGACGAGCGCGCGGCCCACGTCGTCGGTGCTGTAGCCGTGGCGAAGGTCCGGCGTGCCGCCGCGAGCGTGCTGGATGACGCCGTTTTCGTCGGTGAGCGCCAACAAATGGTTCAGGTTCACCTTGGGCAATTGGGGCTGGCCCGTCAGAATCGTCTCGGTCGCGTGCGCCAGCACGAGCTCGCGCCGCTCCTCGAGCACGTGCTCGAACTCGGCCACGTAGCGGTGGCCGACTTCGCGCCAGACCATCCGGCGGCCGAAGGCGTAGGTCTTGGCGCGAAGCTGGTCGCGCAGCCCCTTGTCGCCGAGAAGGCGCCGGATCGCATGGGTCAGTCCGTAGGTGTCGCCGAAGTCGACGAGCACGCCCCGGCCGTCCGCGAGCAGCTCCTCGGCGTACCAGTACGGTGTCGAGATGATCGCTTTGCCCATCGCGACCGCGTAGGCGAGCGTGCCGCTCGCGATCTGCTCGCGGTTCATGTACGGGGTCAGGTAGATGTCGGCCGCCGACAGGAACTGGAGCAGCTCGTCGAACTCGACAAACCGGTCGTGGAAGATCACGTTCGACTCGAGGCCCAGGTCGCGCACCTTCTGCTTGAGGTACATGCGGTAGCCCTCGCCCGAGTGGCGACGCACCTCCGGGTGCGTGGCGCCGAGCACGATGTACGCGAGTTGCGGGAAGCGCTCGACCACCGGCGGGAGCGCCACGAGCGCGTTCTCGATCCCCTTGTTCGGGCTGAGCAGGCCGAAGGTCAGAATCACCGGGCGGCCGGCGACGCCGAACTGGGCCTTGTGCATATCGGGGTCGCTGAACGGCACATCGGGCGTGCCGTGGTGGATGAGCACCATCTGCGACTCCGGCACGCTGTAGACGTCGCGCAAGATCCTGAGTGCCCGCTCGCTCATGACGATCAGCCGGTCCGACCACCGGATCAGGTCGAACATCGACCGGCGGTAGGCCGGCGTCGGCTTTTCGAGCACGGTGTGGAGCGTGGTCACGACCGGCTTGCGCACCTCGCCCAGCAGCTCGCCCAGGTGGCTGCCGGCCTCGCCGCCGAAGATGCCGAACTCGTGCTGCAGACAGACGACGTCGGCATCGGAGCTGTTGATCGCGCGGCACACGCGGCGGTAGTCGTCCAGGCAGTCCTGCTGGATCTCGAACGTCACCGCGTCAGGGTAGTCGTATCCCTCAGCGGTGTTGTTCATGGCGACGACGTCGAGGTTCCCGGCTGGGACGTGCCGGGCAACAGCGTTGTACAGGTCGGTCGTGAAGGTGGCGATCCCGCACTTGCGGGGAAGGAAGTTGCCTACGAAGACAGCTTGAATACGAGCGCTTCCTGAGGAGGCCGGTCTGTCCATGCGTCTCTCACCCTCTCCTGAGTGTCCTCGCCGCGGCAGCCATGCGTCCGGCCGCGAGATAATTCACCGTCGGCCGCATAGCCCCGAACCCTCGGGCGCATCACCAGCTCAGGCTGGGAAGCTGACCCCTCCTCCCGTTGCCTACGCGGCCAGCTTCCCGTCGAGTCCTGCGTTTGCCCGCTGCTCGACGTGCGCAGCAGCGGGACACTCAAACGCCAAACTCGCGGCGTGAAATCGCTACTGATCCAAACGCGAACGACGGGGCCCAGGTTTCCGGGCTTTGAGGCCCAGTTGATGCCCCCGGACCCTCCGCGATAGTCTCAGATCCTGCCACCGCTCCTTTTGAGTTACATGCACGTGCGCGGATGCGCCTTGAGCCGACACCCGGTCTGCGCAGCCTGCACCCGGGGCAGGGGTGGGAGCCTACGGTGTGAACCAATCTCCGGGATCCAGCGCCTGCACAAGAAGCACGATCAATGCCTGACTCAGGCCGCCTCCACCATAGCGACTCGAGAACGGCTTTGTCAAGCAAAAAGCAGGGTCGCTGCTCTCGTCCCAGCCCGGTTCTGATAAACCGGGTTCATCCCGCTCTCTCAGGACGAGAAGACTGCAAAGCGCTTTGTTCAACAGGTGCACACGCAAGGCCGGCTGCGTTTGCACCGCATCTGCGCGGATTGCGGGTATGAGTTGCGCGCTTGGCGGCCGGAGCGCTACGATAGGCCAAGGCGCGGTTGCCCCTCGATGGTTGTCAGGAGGAGGACGGCATGAAGATCGTCATGGAGAAAGTCACGCCCGACAAGCTCGCCCGGTATCTGGAGAACAAGGCGCTGCGCGTGTTCGGCATCACGCCGATCTCCGAGGGCTACAAGCCCAACAAGGAAGACGAGATGATCGCCCAGTACAACGTCGAGATCTTCGTCTTGGGCGAGCTGCGCAACACGTTCCTCAAGCTGCTCGAGGGGCAATCGGCCGGCTGAACGCGGCTCGCCTTTCCGGCCATCCCCACGCCTCCCGCGCGCCCGCTGAGTCTGCCCGCCGCAAGGCCATGTCAGGCCCGTGGAACTCCTTGCCCCGGTGCGCGTTTTACAATGAAGGAGAGAGGCGATCCCAAGATCGGACGCCATTGGGGTGGCGAGAAGGCGCCACGGGGTGGCGAGAAGGCGCCACCGGGTGGCGGGAAGGACCTGGAGCGATGACAAGTCTGAAGCTGTCGCCAACGATCCGCACCGGCGCCGTGATGCGCGCGGTGCCGGGCTTCGACCGGATCCTGCGGCGCGAGCGGCAGTTCAATCTCCTGCGGATCATCAACGAATTGCCGCGTGCCAGGAGCACGTCGTGGCTTACGGTGTGCCGTATCGCGGGCTTGACCGAGATCGAGATCAGCCTGCTCAACGAGGTGCTTCGCGAAGCCGCAGCAAGCTCTTCCCGCGCTGCATGAGCCAGCCAGAGGGCGTTCCGTCCTCAACCGGGGATCACTATCTTCCTGGCCGAGATCACCTCAGCGTGGCTGCCGATCGGCAGGGGCGTGCTCGACTTCGTGTAGAACGCCAGGCCCTTGTACGAGGTCAGATACTGGTGCTTCCTGCTGAAGACTCCGCGCTCGGCCACGACGACGAGCGGATTCTCGCACCTGCTCAGCACCGAGAGGAACTCGCGCGGCTCCATGCGCACCAGCACGCCGGACGCCTTGATCGCGTTGGCGATCGCTGCCGCAGCGGCAGCGCTTCCCGCGGCCGCACCGTTCGTCATGATGGCACCTTCCCGTGCTCGATGAAGTCGTGGGCGTAGCGCTCGCGCAGGACGCGCTTGAGCGCCTTCTGGGTGACCCCTTGCGGCATCTCGCCTTTGGGGATGATGTGGATTCTGCGTGGGGCCTTGTACGGCGCGATACGCTGGCGGCACCACTCGAGCACGTCGTCCTCTGCGCACTGCAGGCTGTTGATCAGCTCGACGATGCCGATCGGCACTTCCCCCTTGTCCGGATGCGGGACGCCGACGACGACGACGCGCGCGACGGCCGGGTGCTCGGCGACCGCTTCCTCGACCTCGCGTGCGAAGATCGAGTAGCCGCCGCACTTGATCACGTCCTTGGTCCGGCCGACGAACTCGATGAGCCCGGCAGGCATCCGGCGCGCGAGGTCGCCCGTGCGCAGCCACCCGTTGGGCGTGAGCGTCGCCCGCGTCGCCTCCGCGTCCTTCCAGTAGCCCTCTGTGACGCCGGGCCCCTTGATGAGGCACTCGCCGACGCGGCCCCAGCGGACGGCTCGGCCGCGGCCGTCCTGGATGCGCACGCGATACGGCGGCACGGGCATGCACAGCTTGGCCCGCCCCGGCAGGAACGGCGCGTCGAGGCCGAACAGCGCCATGCCGCCGAGCTCGACCATGCCGTAGGCGTTCATGAAGAGCGGCCGGCCGAACCGGTGTCCGAACAGCTTGAAAAGCCCCCCGTAGCGGCGCAGCCGGCGCCGGACCTCGATCGGCAGGTAGTCGCTCGAGCAGATCCAGATCCGGATGCTCTCGAGCTTCTCGCGGGGCGGGTTCGCTTCGAGCAGCCTAGTGAACATCGTCGGCACGCCGATGAGGACGCTCACCTTGTAGTGATCGATCGCGGCGATCGCGCGCTCGGCGTCGAAGTGCGTCATGAACCGCCCGCGCACGCCGGCCACGAGGCCGTAGAGCACCGTGCTGATCGTCATGATGTGGGCCCAAGGCAGGGCGATGAGCGCCAGGTCGCGCCGGCTCACGAATGGCGAGTACATGGCCGCGATCGCCAGGCCGCCGAGCAGTGCCCGGCTCGAAAGCATCGCACCCTTCGGGAAGCCCGTCGTGCCCGAGGTGTGGAAGATGGCCACCGTGTCGCGCGGACTGAGCGGGGCGGGCGTCACCGGTCCGGCGTCGAGGTAGTCGGGCGAGACGCGGCTGAAGCCGCTCAAGCGCGGCGTGCCGTGCTCGGCCTGAACCCAGCGCTCGACGGGCAGCGCATCGAGCGAGCCGATCTTCTCGGTGAACAGCGCCGTGTCGGTCACAAGCACCCTCGCGCCGCAGTGCGCGAGCAGCTTCGCCAGCTCGGCACGCTGGAGCATCGGGTTGAGCGGCACAACGATGCCGCCGGCACGGATCGCGCCGAGGAAGTAGCGGAAGTAGCGGACGTCGTTCGTCTTGTAGATCGCGACCAGATCGCCCCTGCGCAGCCCAACCTCCTCGACGAGGAACCGGGCGATTGCGTTGATCTCGCGGTACAGGTCGCGGTACCGCTGCATCGGCTCGGGCCGACCGTTTAGGCCGACGAGGTCGTCGTGGTAGCTCACCTCCCGGTCGCCCAGGATCGGCAGCAGCTCGTCGGGCAGCGTCGCGAGCGTCAGCCGCTTGTTGCGTGCGAGGCGCAGTCGCTCGAGCATGCTCAGGCCGCCTCCGGCGTCAGGGTCACGGGCCGCTTCCCCCAGTCCGAGTCGAGGCAGTAGCGGAACAGCTTCTCAAGGTACCCGGTCACGTTCGGTGCGCGGATGCCTGCCGGCCCGAGCAGGGCGCGCGCGTGCGTCGTGTCGTAGGCGGTCTGCATGCGGAAGTACGGCAGATAGAGCCGACCGCTGCGGAGCACGCGCCGCCGCTTGCCCCAGACGGTTGCGTACATGATCGGGCGCAGCACGGCGAGGAAGAACCCCGGGTCGAAGAACCGCGGCGGCGCAATGCCGAAGAACTCGGAGGCGAACGTGCCGATCTGGCGGATCGTTGCGCTCCCCTCCGGGCCCGCGCACAGGTGCACGCATCGGCCGATCGCTTTCTCATCGAGCGCAAGCTGGACGACGGCGTCGGCGACGAAGTCGACGGGCACGATGTCGACCACGGCGTCCGGGTAGCCCGGCACCGTGCGCCAGCGGTGCTTGGCGTAGACCTTGAGCGGCCAGTAGATGGTCTTGAAGCTCGTCGTGATGCCGGTGTGCGAATCGCCGACGATGATGCTCGGCCGCGCGATCACGGTCGGCACATCGTCCATGTGCGCGCGCACCAGCTTCTCGGCCTCGCACTTGGTCCGTTCGTACGTGTTGCGGAAGCCCTGGCCGACGTCGAGCTCGTCCTCACGCGCGAGGCCCGCGCGCGTGCCGGCGACGAACGCGGTGCCGATGTACGTGAAGCCCCTCAAGGATCCACCACGCTGCGCGTTCTCGACGAGGGCCAGCACCCTCCTCGTGCCGCCGACGTTGATCCGGCGCGCCTGCTCGAGCGGATGGTCGAAGCGGACCGTGGCGGCCGAGTGGATCACGTGTGTCGTTCCGTCGGCGAGCGACTCGTAGACGCGCTCCGTCAGCCCGAAGCGCTCGGCCGTCAGGTCGGCTGCATGCACGTCAATGCGATCGCGGAGACCGTCACGCTGCGGTTGTGGGAAAAGCCCCGTCAAGAGCGTCTCCACGCGGGCTTGAGCCGACTCCCCCTCGCGCTCGCGCACGAGCAGAGCGAACCGCGCCTGCGGCAGCCGCACGACGAGCCGCCCCAGCACCTCGCGGCCCAGGAACCCCGTCGCACCTGTTATAAGAACCCGCTCAGCCACGCCTGTTTTTCGCCATGCCGTCGTCTTCAGGTCTGAACCAACAGGATAACCGAGAGCCCGGTTCCATTCAAGCCCGTCGAAGGCGCGGAGCACAAACGCCGGCGGCACAGAAAAGCGGTGACTGCGGCGGCTCCGGGCGTAGACTTGTCGTATGGAACCGACGAACACAGAGGTGCGGCTGCCGCGCATCCTCGTGCTGCGGGGCGGGGCGATCGGCGACTTCGTGGTGACGTTGCCCGTGCTCCAGTGGCTGCGGCTCGCCGGGCCGGGTGTCGTGATCGACCTGGCGTGTCACGCGCGCGTGGCGCCGTTGGCGTT
>Ga0307425_1000731_pt1 | contig 20282 bp, 21 predicted proteins | sample SalMarWE160330MG_FD_202152 | JGI IMG/M metagenome (GOLD analysis project Ga0307425, IMG submission 202152) | Salt marsh sediment microbial communities from the Plum Island Ecosystem LTER, Massachusetts, United States - WE1603-30 | ecosystem: Environmental > Aquatic > Marine > Intertidal zone >...
GAAGTATGTTCTTAAGGTTATGGGATGAAAAACAAAAGAAGCTCGTAAGCTTTCGATACTTCAAACGTTATTTACTTGAATCCCAAGGAAGTTTTTCTGAAAATAAGTAATCTAATTTCCATCAAGTTAAATTAGATTACGATTCAATTTTACTACCTTCAAAAGATTAATTAAGTTTAATTGTGATTTCCTTAAAAATTAATCTTTCACTTCTTATATAAAATATGAATCCGATCTGGGAGACTACGCTAAAAATTCGTGCGTTCGATGTTGATGCAAATAACCGCTTAAAAATCAGCACGATTTTCGATTACTTTCAGGATGCAGCTTCAAATGATGCTGAAAGACGTAATTTTGGTTACGAGGTATTTATCCCGATGGGTTTGTTTTGGGTTTTATCCTGGATGAAAATCGAATGTATTGACTTTCCCAAATTCATGGATGAAGTCAGGATTCAAACATGGGGAAAGAAACAGTACAAATTTTATTCAATGCGGGACTATTTACTTGTCAATTCAAAATCCGAGATAATCTGCAAAGGAACATCCGCATGGCTTCTACTCGATTCTAAAACTCTTAGACCAAAAATTTTACCTGAATTATTTCCCGATATAAAAATGTTCGAATCAAAAGATGCGTTGACTGATTTGCCTCACAAAATAAAACCTTATAAAGAAAATGAAATAATATACTCATCACAAATCCGCTATTCCGATATAGATCTGAATCAGCACGCCAACAATGCAAAATATATTGAGCTCATGCTTAATTGTTATGATGAAGAATTTCATAAAAATCATATACTCAAAACACTAACAGTATCGTTTAATTCTCAAACGAAATATAGTGATCAAATTCAGTTAAGAAAGGGAATGGAAGTTCCCGATTCACTTATACATTTTATAGAAGCGAAAAATTTGAAGTCCGAAAAAATTGTTTTTCAAGCATCACTCGAGTGGTCTTAATTTATGGAATTTGGTTGGCTTTCGGTTATCCCTCCTCTATTTGCAATTTTACTTGCAATTAAAACCCGCCATGTTTTCCTTTCATTATTTCTTGGAATCGTTGTCGGATGGATTATTATTTCTAAAGGAAATATTTTAATTGGATTCGAATCTTCAATTCAATCAATAATAGATGTATTCCAGGATGCTGGCAACACGAGGGTGGTAATTTTTTGTGCTTTAGTTGGAGCATTAATTTCCTTAACTCAAACGAATGGCGGAGTTCAGGGTTTCGTTGATCTCATTCAGAAAAAGAATATTGTTACCAGCAGAAAGAGAGCAACTGTTTTTTCGTTTTTTGTTGGGTGCATCGTTTTTATAGAATCATCAATATCTTGTTTAGTAACCGGAACAATATTTCATCCGATATTCGAGAAGTTTAAAATCTCAAGAGAAAAGCTCGCTTACATATGTGATACTACTTCTTCACCGATTTGTATTTTAATTCCACTGAATGCCTGGGGAGCATATGTTGTTTCATTACTTGAAAAGGAAAGTGTCGGCAATCCCGTACAAACATTTCTTAGCACGATTCCTCTAAACTTTTATGCTATTCTTTCGGTTCTTTTTGCGGGTTTCATTGCATTCAGCTATAAAGATTTTGGTTCAATGAAAAAAGCTGAGAAAAGATCATTTGAGACAGGGAAGACTATTGCTGATGGAGCAGTTCCTATGATATCCGAAGATGTTGCTTCATTGAAACCGAAAAAGGGAATTAGACATAAATCTCTTAATATGATTATTCCTATTAGTGTGATGATAATTATGATGCCCGTTAGCTTATTAATTACAGGTAATGGAGACTTGACAGCAGGTTCAGGTACAACTTCAGTATTGTGGTCGGTTTTGGCAGCAATTGTAGTAGCAGGAGTGATTTCTCTTGTTCAAAGAATATTAAATTTGAAAGAAGTGATGGACTATACTTTAAAAGGTATCTCTGGTTTAGTTCCGCTCGCAATTTTGATGATCTTAGCCTTTTCTATTGGCGATACATGTAGGACTCTTGGTACAGGTGTGTACGTTGCATCTTTGTCAAAAGATTTTCTCAATCCAACTGCAATTGCTCCAATATTATTCCTCACATCTGCATTTATTTCATTTTCAACCGGAACAAGCTGGGGAACGTTTGCAATAATGATTCCTATAGCTGTTCCAACTGCGGCCTTTACCGGCGCATCACTTCCGTTATCGATTGCAGCCGTTTTAAGCGGCAGCGTCTTTGGAGATCACTGTTCACCCATTTCTGATACAACTATTGTCTCTTCGATGGCATCTGCATGCGACCATATCGATCACGTGAGAACACAAATTCCGTATGCTTTAAGCATAGCAGCAATTGCCACCTTTTTTTTCTGGCTGATCGGTGTCATTTAAACTTTGTCGTCTTTTAGTACTTGACTAAATTTGCAAAAAACTAATTGATAGTAAATGAATGAAAAATATTTATTTCTCTATCCTCTTAATTATAGTTTTAGGACTAAATTGTCCCGCGCAAAACAGTGATACCTTATTTGTTGCATTTTGGAATCTGCAAAATTTATTTGATACGGTAGATGATCCTCAAAAAAATGATGAGGAATTTCTTCCAAATGGCGAAATGCAGTGGACTAAGGAAAGACTCGATAAAAAATTGTATAATTTAGCTCGTGTAATCCGGTCAATGAATAATGGTGCCGGTCCGGATTTGCTAGGAGTTTGTGAAGTGGAACATGAGGCTCTACTTGATTCGATGATTAAAAAATTCTTACCAGATTTAGATTATAAAACTGCTTATATTGAATCGCCGGATAACAGGGGAATAGATGACGGATTAATTTTTAAAGCAAATGAATTTAAGGTATTGAATGTTCAGGTAGATACAGTGCATCTTTCAAGTGGCTGGCCAACAAGATTAATTTTTGGTGTAAATTTACTGATGAATAATGAGAAGAAGTTAACTGTTTTTGTAAATCATTGGCCATCAAGAAGCGGAGGACAATTGAAATCTGAACCAAACAGGATTGAGACAGCATGGACACTTCGCTGTGCAGTAGACAGAATTTTTCGAAAAGAACCAAATGCAAAAATATTTATCATTGGGGATTTTAATGATGAACCAATTAATGTTTCTCTTCTGGAAACATTGAAAGCTTATCCTTTAATATGTGATTCCGTAACACCTGATTATGAAATTAATTCTGAAGGTGAACTATTTAATCTGTCTTACAAAACGTATGAAAGTGGTTTGGGTAGTTATAAGTACCGAAACACTTGGAATTTACTTGATCAAATAATTGTATCTGGCTCTTTAATAAATGGCAAAGAAATAAATTATATCTGTCAATCGTTTAAAGTATACAAACCAGATTTTATGGTTACCAAATCAGGTGTATACCAGGGAGCACCTTTCCCAACTTATGGAGGAAGCAGGTATCTTGGTGGGTATAGTGATCATTTCCCGGTAATTTCTAAATTTAAAATAAATAGGAATTTTAAATGAATAAAGAAATATTAATTTTTGGTTCAAGCGGTGCGCTTGGAAATGGAGTGACTGATGTTTTTTTGAAAAAAAAATACAACAAATTTTATCTGTTTGATTTTAAACATAAGGATGTACCAAACACAAATGTTGAACAAATAATAATTAGCGACTTATCTGAAGAAGAGAATGTAAAAAAAGCGTTTAGCAGGGTAACGCCATCTAAAGAAAAAGTATTCTATCTATTCAGCACAATTGGTGGATTTGCTGGCGGCAAAAAAGTGTGGGAAACTGAATCATCTTCTTTTGACAGAATGATAAATATGAATTTAAAAACAAGTTTTTTAATTGCTAAATATTTTTCCAGTTTAGTCAGCAAATCTCACTCAGGTTCAATATGTTTTACATCAGCTTTTACTGGACTTGTAGCAGAATCAGGTAAAGCAGTTTATGGAACATCAAAAGCAGCACTTATCCATCTTGTCAAAACATTAGCGGAAGAAGGTAAAGAAATAAGGCTTTCAGCTAATGCAATTGCCCCGTTCATAATCGATACCCCGGCAAACAGAGAATGGATGCCTGCTTCGACTAATTCAGAAAAAGATTCGGTATTTGAAAATTGGATTAAACCTGCTGAGATAGGTGAATTTGTAAATTCAATGTTTCAAAGTTATAATATACTTTCAGGTAATATATTCCAGCTTAAAAACAGGTTTAATACGTACTAAAAAATTACCAATCGGGAGGCAGTAATTTGTTGACTTTCTAAATTGAAATCATTATTGTAGTCATACTCATAATTAAAAATTATTTGGAAAAAAACCTTTCCTTGGTATCAATCATTCAATTTTCAGGAGGAAACTTTATATGGATTTCTCGGGTGTAATAGCAATATTTTTTAACACCATTGCGCAAGCAACTAATGATGGTGGAGTTTTGAATTGGTTAAGTTCAAAGTATGAAGCTGGTGGATTATTTATGCACCCGATTTTAGGGTGTTTAATTGTAGGTCTGGCCTTTTGTATTGAAAGACTCTGGACTTTAACCCGCTCTAAAACAAATACTAAAAAATTCATTCTTCAGGTAAAAAGAGCGCTTGACGACGGCGGAATTGAGCAAGCAAAACAAGTATGTGCAAATACCAGAGGTCCTGTTGCATCTGTATTTCATGCAGGTTTATTAAGAGCCGATGAAGGTCTCGAGGCTGCTGAAAAAGCAATCATAGCTTACGGTGGTATTGAAATGGGCTTCTTGGAAAGAGGTACAATCTGGATATCACTTTTTATTTCTCTGGCACCTATGCTTGGATTCACTGGAACAGTTCAAGGTATGATAACTGCATTCGACGCTATAAAAGAAGCAGCTCAAATATCACCTGCAATTGTTGCCGATGGTATAGCTGTTGCTTTGCTCACAACTTTATTTGGTTTAGTTGTAGCTATGATACTCCAGGTTTTCTACAATTTTATTGTTTCTAGAATTGATAGACTGGTTGGAGATATGGAAGAAGCCTCGATTGAATTGATAGATGCATTATATGAATTGAAGGTTAAAAAATAGTAATTCTTAACTAACTAATTAAAACCAGATTTCAAAATGATAAAAAAGAAAAAACTTCCTGAAGCAACAATTCCGACTTCATCAATGGCTGACATTGCATTTCTGCTTCTTATTTTCTTTCTTGTTGCAACAGTAATTGACGTAGACTCAGGTATTGGTATGACACTGCCTGAATTTGTAGACAATCCCGAAACAGTTGAAGTACCCAAAGACAGGATGGCTGCAGTGTTAATTAATGAAACAGGAGATGTTCTGCTGGATGGTCAACCAATTTCATTGTTCCAGATTACAAACACGTTGAAACCACGTATTCAGTCCAAAATTGATCTTCCGAATAATAAAAAACTTATTGTTTCTATTAAGACGGATAGAAAAACTGATTACAATGCTTATATACAAGCTTTAGATCAGGTTAAGGTAGCATATTTTGAAGTAAGAGATGAATATTCAAATTCCAAATTTGGAAAAAAATTCAGTGATCTGGAGGATGGTTCTATAGAACAGAATGAAGTGAAGGATGCAATCCCCATTATTATTTCAATAGCAGAACCAGAAAAAGTTAAATAAAGGAATTGAAGTAATGAAATTCGAAAAGAAAAGAGCAAGTACAAAACAAGAAATTCCAACAGCTTCTATGCCCGATATTATCTTTATGCTGTTGCTGTTTTTTATGGTTACTACAACGCTTAGAGAAGTTGAGGTATTTGTACAATATTCTCTCCCAGAAGCTAAGGCAATAGAAAAAATTGAAAACAAGCGTTTGATACAATATGTCTGGGTAGGTAAGGATGGAAGAATTCAAATCAATGATAGTCTTGTTAAGCTTAATGAAATTCAGGATATTATGTATGCTAAAAGACAAGCGCTTCCAAATGTTATTGTTTCACTTCGGATTGATAAGAGCACTGACATGGGCTTGGTAACAGATATTCAGCAAGAACTGAGAAAAGCATACTGCCTGAGAATAAACTATTCGGCAAATATTAAAATATAAGCTAAATATTATTAATTTCTTGATAAGCAGGTTGGTTTTAATTAATCGCCTGCTTTTTTTATTATAGAGGGTAAAATGAATCTGACTGAAAGAATTAATCGGGATTTAAAAGAAGCATTAAAATCAAATGATAAAATAAGGCTACAAACAATAAGATCGATTAGAGCGGTAATATTAGAGTTTGAAAAAAGCGGTTCTGGCAAGAAACTTAATGAGGAAGAGGAAATAAAATTACTTAGCTCCGCTGCTAAAAAAAGAAAGGAGGCTATTGAAGAATATAAAAAAGCAAACAGAGACGATCTGGCCGCAATTGAAGAAGCTGAACTTAATATAATTATGTCATATTTGCCCAAACAATTAACAACCGAAGAAATAATCAACAAAGTTAAAATACTTGCAGATGAATTGGGTGCTAAAACAAACGAAGATTTTCCCAGGCTCATGCCTTCTGCTATCAAAGAATTAAAAGGAAAAGCCGATGGAAAAGCAATTAAAGAAGCTGTGGAAAAAGTTCTTGGTGTAAATTGATACTACTTGATGCTTTAATTGTTATTGGTGTTCTGATTGGATTTATTCTTGGTTTCAAGGACGGTTTTATTCGAAAATTAATAGGAATCACCGGTTTTGTAGCAGCGACCATATTAGCTGTATTTTTTGCCAAGCAATTCGGTTTATTATTGGAAAGTTTATTTCGTATTGAGACTTACTTCGCTGAAATAGTCGGTGGATTGATTATTTTCTTTGGAGTACTTTCTGCATTTATGTTTTTAAAAAGAATTGTTCATCCGTTTGATAAAGTTAATAATCTAATAAATCAGCTTGTAGGGGGCGTGGTAGGTTCAATTCAGATACTTTACTTTTTGAGTGCTATCTTCATAATTGTTAACGTATTTGATCTTCCTGAAAAACAAACAAGAGAACAATCAATTTTTTACTATCCTACTTATAAAGTAATTCCTTTAACTATACAATATTTAAGCTATTATACCCCTCAACCTCGTAAATTAATTGAGGATTATATTAACGAAAAAGATACTCTTCAATGATCAACACCTCAGTTCTGGAAAAGCTCGAATATCAGAAAGTATTAAATCACATTGTAAACTACGCCGTAACTGAAAATGGGAAAGAATATGTCTCTAGTTTGCTACCTTTATGTGATCCAGATAAAATATGCAAAGAATGTGAATTGGTAAATCAAGCGAAGGAAATATTAATAAGAAATATTCCTCCGCAAATAGATTACATCTCTGACCTTACCGAGACTCTTGCCCAAAGTAGAGTAGAAGGTGTCGTACTTAGTTCAAAGAGAATTCTTGAAGTCTTAAAACTAGCTAAAACCTCGAGGGCGCTGCATCAATTTTTAAAGAGTAACAGCACAATTGCACCAGACTTAGCAATATTTCAGAATTCATTGCTGATTGATAAAGTATTTGAGCATCATATAGAAAAAGTAATTGATGATACCGGAGAAATTAAAGAGAAAGCTAGTCAGAAACTTTCTGATATTCGGAAGCAAATAAGAGAAAAACAGAATTCTCTTGTCAAATCAATAAACAGTATAATGAAATCTCTTGATGAACAGGGAATTGTGAGAGAAGACTATTTGACTCTCCGTGATGGAAGGATGGTCATTCCGGTTAAATCAGAGCATAAAAGGCATCTAAGGGGTTTTATTCATTCGGAATCTGCTACAGGTCAAACAGTGTACATTGAGCCCGAACAAACTCTTGAAATGAATAATGAAATCGTGACATTAGGTTTTTCTGAAAAGCGTGAAATTGAAAGACTACTAAAAGACCTGACAAAACTGATTGGAGAAGCAAGTGAAAAACTAAAAGAAGCTTTAAGAACAATTGTATATATCGATTCTCTTTTTGCACGAGCAAAATATTCAATAGAAATACTTGGGGCATTCCCATCAATAGATGAAAAGAAACCATTTACTATTATTGATGCTAGACATCCTGTGTTACTTAGAAAGCTGGGCAGAAATGCAGCTATCCCCCTTAATCTTGAACTGGATAATCAAAAAGTAATTATAATTACAGGACCAAACGCTGGCGGTAAAACAGTTGTTCTAAAAACAATTGGTTTGTTATGCCTACTGCTGCAGTCAGGAATACATATTCCTGTTAGCCCGGATTCAAACTTTCATATTTTTAATAATATTTTAATAGATATTGGTGATGAACAGTCACTGGAAGATGACTTATCAACATTCAGCTCGCACTTAAATAACCTGAAAAATATTCTTGCCAGTTCAGATAATAATTCCCTTGTATTGCTAGATGAAATTGGGACTGGAACTGATCCGATAGAAGGATCTGCTCTTGCTGCTGCAGTATTATTGAAACTCAGGGATATCGGTTCGTTAGTTTTTGCATCGACGCATCACGGAAGTTTGAAAATTATTGCAAATAATGAGGATAAATTTGTGAATGCCGCTATGGAATTTGATCATGAAAAGCTGGCACCAACTTACAAATTTAAGTTGGGAACACCTGGTTCGAGTTATGCTTTTGAGATTGCAAGAAGGAGAGGATTGAATGAAAAAATTCTTAAAACTGCTTCTGGCTTTATGGATAGTGACAAATATAAGCTCGAAGTTTTCCTGTCTGATCTTGAAACAAAATCCAATAAGCTGGAAGAAAAATTGAGAGAATTGGAGATAGAAAATACCAGACTAGCTGGATTATCAAGTTTATATAAAAAAAATATTGAAAAACTTGAGACCGAGAAAAAAGAAATATTAAAGAAAGCTAAAATTGATGCGGAAGAATTTCTTAAAGATATTAATAAAAAAGTTGAAAATGTAATTAAACAAATACGTGAATCGGGCGCAAAGAAAGAAGTAATTAAGGAAGCCAAAAAGATCATAATTGAACTGAAAGAGGAAACCAAAAATCTTTATTCTCCGGATATTGGATTAGAACAAAAATTGACTGATTTTAGTGTTGGTAATTTTGTCTTAATTAGAAATACAGCAGCATCAGGGCAAATAATTGAGATAGATAAAGAAAAGCAAAGAGCAACAATTGAATCCGGTACAATAAAAATGCAGGTCAATTTGAGTGATTTACTTATAGATAATTCTAGAAGAAAAGATAAGCCAATAGCTTCTCATCTTAATTTTAAGCTTCCTGAAACTAGTTACAGACTTGATATAAGAGGTAAAAGGCCTGATGAAGCTGACTTTGAAATACTAAAATTTATTGATGATTCTTACATGACGGGACAGGATAGAATTGAAATTCTGCACGGTAAGGGAACAGGAGTATTAAAAAGAACCGTAAAAGAAATTCTCGATAGGCATGAAAAGGTAAAGAATTATTATTTTGCACCAATAGAATTTGGCGGAGAGGGTATTACAGTCGTCGAATTAAAATAAGGGATTCTTTGTTTAAAAAAATTTTAATTGCTAACAGGGGAGAAATTGCGGTTAGAGTTATCAGGGCTAGCCGCGAACTTGGAATAAAATCTGCAGCGATCTATTCTGATGCAGATAAAACTTCCCTCCACACACGTTTAGCTGATGAAAGTTATTACATTGGGAATGCACCTGCCCACGATTCTTACCTTAACAAAGAAAAAATATTAAAACTCACACTTGACATCGGAGCTGATGCAATTCATCCGGGGTACGGATTCTTTGCTGAAAATTCTGAATTCATCAGAGAGTGTGAAAAAAATAAAATTACTTTTATTGGTCCTTCGTCAAAATCGGTTGCTTTGATGGGCAGTAAAACAGAAGCACGTAAATTGATGGCGAACAATAAAGTTCCAATAGTTCCCGGAACAACGGAATCAATTAAATCTGTCAACGATGGTTTGAAGATCGCAGAAGAAGTTGGTTACCCGGTTCTGCTGAAAGCATCTGCAGGAGGCGGGGGAAAAGGAATGAGAAGAATTAATTCCGGTAAAGAATTCGAGTCTGCATTCGAAGCAACAAAAAGAGAGGCTCTGAAAGCTTTTGCTAATGATGACATTTACATTGAAAAATTTATTTTAAATCCCCGTCATATTGAAGTACAGATTTTTGGTGATAAGCACGGTAATTATGTTCATCTTTTTGAAAGAGAATGTTCGATCCAGCGAAGGCATCAAAAAATTATTGAAGAAGCCCCTTCCTCTTTTGTTGACGAAATAACTCGCCAAAAACTAACTACTGCCGCTGTGAATGCAGCGAGAGCCTGCAATTACTTTAATGCAGGTACAGTTGAGTTTCTCATGGATGCTGATAAGAATTTTTATTTTCTGGAAATGAACACAAGGCTGCAAGTTGAACATCCGGTTACTGAGCTGATTACAGGTTTGGATTTGGTGAAGGAACAGATTTCAATCGCAGACGGGAATAAACTTTCTTTTAATCAAAATGATCTAAAGATTAAAGGTCACGCATTGGAATGCCGTATTTATGCAGAAGATTCATTTAACAATTTTCTACCTTCTACCGGACTAATATTAAGCTATTCTCCTCCTTCCGGTCCGGGTGTCCGAGTTGATTCAGGATTTGATAATGGCTCTCAAATAACAGTTCATTACGACCCCCTAATTTCTAAACTCGTCTGTTGGTCAGATACAAGACAATCTGCAATTGACAGGATGCTCAGAGCTCTTTCAGAATATATTATAGGTGGTTTGATTACAAATATTTCATTCCTGAAAATAATAATAGATAATCCTTCTTTCAGAAATGGGAATTTTAATATTAATTTTCTTAACGACGATTTTATGAAAAGTATTAATGTGCTTGAAAATAATAAAGAGATTCAGGAAATCGAAAAAATTTCAGCGATATTTGCTGCGATTTTAAAATCAAATTCATCTGTCAATAAATTAAGAAGTAATCACACTGAGACAGCTAATTTCTGGCAGGAGCAGCTGTATGAATGATTTCGTAGTAAGCATTAATAGTTCAAAGTGGAATGTTAAGGTATTAAGCAATAACGAATTGCTCTTCGATGAGAAAAAATATAATTATGAATTAATACCGGTTTGTAATAATTCATATTTTTTAAAATTAAATAGCGAAGTGTTTGAACTTACTTCCGAGAAAATAAATAGTGATGAGTTTAAAGTATTACTAAAAGGAAATTATTTCGATGTAACTGTAAGGACAGCGTTGCAGGAAAAAGCATTTAAATTACTTGAGAATTCTGCCGTCACTAAACATCATCATATGGATATTAAAGCTCCGATGCCGGGATTAATCTTAAAAATCAGAAAAAAAGTAGGTGAAAAAGTCGAGCAAGGTGAATCAGTAATAATTCTTGAAGCAATGAAGATGGAAAATGATCTTAAAGCTTCTGCCTCGGGAATTATTGAGAATATTTTAGTATCAGAAGGTTCAGCGGTTGAGAAAGGAGTTATTCTTTTCTCAATTATTTAGGTAATTTCTTTAATTAACATAATCCATAAACTTTCGAAGGAGGGATTAATTTTGAAAAAATTCTACTTTATCAGCTTGTTGATGCTCGGTATTTTCCCGGGTATCTTGCTGGCAGGTGGATTCCAGATAAATGAACATGGCGCTAAGCCGATGGGACTGGGAGGAGCATTTACTGCGATAGCGAACGATGCCTCTGCCATTTACTGGAATGTTGCCGGTATGACACAACTTGACGGAACAAATTTTCTGCTAGGCACTGCGCTCATAGCTCCAAATGCCAAATTCAGAGGTGTAACACCAGCAGTGGACGTTTCCTATATGAAAAGTGATGTGTTTTTCCCAAGCCACTTCTTTTTAACACATTCGTTCTCAAAATCATTTGCTGCAGGTTTGGGATTTACTACTCCGTATGGCTTAGGAACAGAGTGGGATGCGGGTTGGATTGGTAGATATCTAGCCTTGAAAACACAACTTACTACCTATTGGGTTCCTATAACACTGGCTTACAGCCCTGTTGAAAATCTATCCATTGGTGCGGGTTTTGTTTATAGCTTTGCCGATGTAACTATTACGCGAAACAACTCTCAGACACCATTTGAAGGCGATGCTTATGTTAAGCTTGATGGAAGCGATTCCTTTGGTTACGGCTATGTTTTTGGTTTGATGTATAAACCGATTAAAGAGCTTTCAATCGGTGGATCTTTCAGAAGCGAAGTTGAATATAAATTTGAGGGAACTGCAACCACAACAGGTGCATCTCAATTACAGGAGGTTGGTGCTTTGCCAAACGGTGATATAACTGCAAAACTTACAACTCCAATGAATATTGTTGGCGGTATTGCTGTGCAGGTTATTCCACAGCTTCGATTGAGTGCAGATTTTGAGTGGATCGGCTGGTCTAGTTATGATTCATTAAATGTAAATTTTGTTGATCCGAATATACCGGATGTTTCAAGCGGTCGGTTGTATAAAGACACTTACATAATAAGATTCGGTGCACAGTACGATGTTACAGATGAGTTTTCTTTACTTGGCGGTGTTTATTATGATAAAATGCCGGTTGACCCTGACTATGTAAATCCAACCCTGCCTGATACAGATAGATTAGGTTTGAGTGTTGGTGTGGATGCAAAATTATTTGAAGGATTCGGAATAAGCGGTTCATATTTATTTATAAGAGGTTCTCAATTGGAAGTAACAAATTCGAATGAAATATACACTCCTGGTAATTCACCTTTTAATGGCACCTATAATTCATCTGCCAATCTGTTATCTATCAGTTTAAATTATCATTTGCAATAGAAGGAGGAAGTAGAAATGAAAAAATTATTTATATGCTTAAGTCTTCTTTCCTTTATTGCTTTGGCTATAATTGGATGTGAAGATTATAGTAAAATAACTGCACCAGTGTTTAGTACTGGTTCTGCAGACTTTACAAGATTTGTCTCGATCGGCAACAGCTTAACAATGGGTGAACAATCATCTTCTGTTTTTGAAGCGGGACAGATGTACTCATTTGGCAACCTTATTGCCAAACAGGTTGGAACAACTTATGCTCAGGCAACTTTCAGTGATCCTGGTACTGGTGGAAGATTGGAGGCTGAAAAGCTTGATCCATTTACTTTATATGAAAATACAAATCAAGGTGTACCAACAAACTTGACTTATCCGGCACCATATAATAACCTTGGTGTAAAAGGAGCTTTTCTTTATGATGTTTTAAATGCCCGAAGTGCAAGCACTTGTTATACAGCTAATTTTGGTGTTCCAAATCCGTTGTTCGATGCAGTATTAAGAGGATTAGGAACACAGCTTGAACTTGCGGTAGCACAACAGCCAACTTTTGTAACACTCTGGATTGGAAACAATGATATACTCGCTTTTGCTACACGAGGAGGATTATTTCCACCTACTGATCCCGCTGTTTTTCAAGACCAATACACGCAGGTCTTAACTGCACTGAATGGTACAGGCGCACAAATAGTTATTGGTGGAATGCCAAACGCTTTGCTTACTCCTTATTTTACGACTGTAGGTCCTGGTATAGGCTTGAAACTTCAAGAAATCCCTGTACCAGGTTTGGTATATCAAACTACCGGCGCACCTGGTATTGCATTAGCTACACCTAGCCAATTATTATACGATAGCGTGCTAGTAACTTTAAGCGCTTCTGCAGCGGCAAGTTTATTAGGTGATACTAATGGGCTATATTATTCTGAAAATGGAATCCCCGTTCCACCAGGAGTTAATACATCTTATCCGTTTGGATTAACTCCAGAGAATCCATTCCCTAATGGGTTTGTTTTAGACCCCTCGGAAATAGCTACTTACATGGCATTGAGAAATGGTTATAATCAAATTATAACAGGTCTGGCTACTTCGATGAATTATTCAGTAATAAATTGGGATGACTTGTTTAACCAATTAGCAAGTGCTGAAGGTTTGACTGTTAACGGAATTACTTATTCATCAACATATGTTGAAGGAAATTTCTTTAGTCTTGATGGAATTCATCCTACAAGCCAGGGTTATGGAATTGTTGCAAACGAATTTATCAAGGCTATAAATACAAAATACAATGCATCAATTCCATCGGTAGATGTTTCTACTATTCCCGGCAGCCTAGTATTTACTGGTAGTGTTTCTATGGGTAAATATGGTATTCCGAATATTCCACAAGGTGCCCTTGACCACGTATTGTTTTAGTTAGTAAAGGGATGGGAAACCATCCCTTTTTTATTTTAAATGATTAAATGAAAATAATTTTCTGCTTAATAATAATTTTTTGCACAGCACTTTGCTTCCTAACTTCTTGTTCTTCATCATCAAATGAAATAAAAACTAAGAAGAAAGTTATCGATAGTACTTACGTTTTTGATAAAGTTCCTCCAGAAAATATTTACACATTCGAAACTCCGGCAAAATCTCCTGATACAATTTACATTATTCAAATTGGAGCATTCTCTACCTTAGAAAGAGCAAAAGAGTTTTCGGAATTTAGCAGAGTGAAGCTAAAGAAAGATATTAAGGTAGAGTATAACGAAAATAAAAAGTTGTACATGGTTCAGATATATCCATATTATAATGATAAAAAAAAGGCTGAAGTGTATAGAAGAGAACTACTTAACTATAAGGAATTTAAGGATGCCTGGGTTGTAACTAAACCTGTAACAAGTAAATGAAATAAAAAAAGGTTAAGCCAGTTAAGGCTTAACCTTTATTTGTCTAATCCCTCATAACTTAGACAGCAATCGAACAACTAAGTAAAGAGGGAATAGTAACTTTTTCTATTCAAGCCACGATATTACTCTGTATTTATCTGTTAGTGGGAAAAACGGAGGTACAGTTTTATTAAACCTCTCGTCAAATTTATGAACGTAACTATAACCGTGTGTCGGTACGTATTTTTTACCATCCCAAACATAGGTTGCTGTTGCTAATACTCTTTGCCCAATCACACCTCCAATAATATTCATATTATGAGCAGATGGGTAATCTGCATATCTTTCTATAACAAGCCCATCCTGCTGAGTATAAATGGATGCATGCAAATCCAGATTACCAGTAGCAGGATTATAATCAACTTGAGCGTAACTTTCGGCAATCAGTCCCAGCATATCAGTTGAGCTCGGATCTATTAAAGGATTTTTGTTGTATTTCAAATCATCTGTTATATGAACTTGCCCTGCACCGCTAGCTCCGTTTTTTGCAGCAACAACTGAGAGTCTCCCATTTAGCGTTCCCTGAATGTAGACGTTACCTTTATTTACATATATAACACCATTTGGTGCCAGTGTAGTCAGCGGTGTGTTTATTGATGGTGTCCAACCTTTTTTATCAATATTTATACTGTAATCGACAGTGCCGTTAGCCTGTAAAATTAATTTTACATCAGTTATTTTATTTTTGCCAGTCGTATCAGAAAATATTTTACCTCCATTATAAGCAGCAGTTTTAATTATACTTGTATCAAACTCCAGAGGAATGTAAACCCCTTCATCTAACCCACCATGGAATTCAGGGTGTGACTTGTTATCATATAATTTTACACCATTTTTAGTTGTAGTATAACCTAAAAAAACTGGATTCCCATAGCACTTAAGATAATCATTCGTATGAAATGGTCCTGAAAAAGTATCACCAGTTGCCGCCCAGGCTGCCATCGAATTATAAAAGTTTCCATATTGGGCAAAGTTTTTTGGCTCCAGCCAAACTTTTACTGTATCCCTATATCCAGCAAAATCACTTGTTGCTGTTATAATTCTATCGTTAACACCATATTTTGCCACAGAAACGTTTATAACACCATGATCGACAGGCAGATCTTTATACCCTATCATCCATGATTTGTTTATGAAAATTTCATTAGCCGCCATATTGGCTCCGCTTACGGCTAAATCATGTGCTTTCGTTTTGTTGTAATAATCAACGTAAGCATCTGTAGCTTCATTGGAAGTTCGCAGCATTTGTGTTCCCATTATTCCAAATAATGCACTAAATGCTAGGACAAGTAATAAAGAAACTTTACCGCCCATTTTTTATTCTCCTTTTTATCTTTTTCTTAAATTTCTTGATGTCAATCTAACCTGCTGCCAGTACGCTTCAGAATATTCTTGGTCGTATGCCTCTGGGTCCTCAACCTTAAATGAAATTTCTAAATGAGTGATCATAGAAGGAGAGGCAACAGGTGAAGGTAATTCATATCCTAATACATCATAATATGTTAGTTTAAATTGTACGACATTAGTGTTTACAATAAATGGTGTTCCATTGTTGATTTGTCTATACAAAATTCTATCTCTTGGGTTTTTAGTATTGGATAGTGCAGTGGTGTCACTGATATAGTATGCTAGGCTGTCAAGGTTTCCATCATTATCGACGTCAGTATAGAAGCTAATGTATGATGAATCTGCTATTTTTACTCTACTCATCCCCTCTGTTAACTTGAATGGATCCGCACAATAGCCCATCCTTCTTAAATCTTTCTCTACAACTACAGCAGTTTCCGCCAGTGATCTTTGAAGACTTCTATCACTTCCATATATAATAGTATTTTCTGTTACTGATCCATTAAGCCGCAGAAGTATTAGAAGGAGCAATCCTCCTATTACAGTAGCTCCCAAAATGTCTATTAGCGTCGAAAATCCCATTTTACTCTCCTTTCAAAGAAATTTCCAGTAACTAAATACTTTACTTAGTATAATAGCATCTTTCATTGCTGGACTTGTTACAGTTACCGTCATCATTTTATGCCAGCTTTTGTTAGCAGAAATAAATCCAGGTACGATTGGATCCACATAATCAACTGTACAGTGAATTTCAAAGAATGCACTTGGCATTGTACTGTCTACATTTGCGTAACCATCATAATCGTCATAATCATCAAATGTATTTATATCAAATTTATTTTCACCAGCATCTTTACCGCCACCAAAATCAGCTCTCTTGCTTAAATTGTCTACCAATGATACATAATTATCGGTAGTAGCCTCATCAAAAGCTTTTTCAGAGGCCTGCTCTAAAATGGAACCGGCAAGTGAAATAGCTAAAATTCCAAATTTAGAATTTTGCATTGAATCCTGTGTTGTAAGCTGAGTGCTACTAACTCTCAAAACTAATATTGAGATTAGCATCATCGCACCAGCAGTTAAAATCATTTGTCCGGTATTCATATATTGATGTCTTCCAATTATTTAAGCGAAAATTATTGTTCATATATGTCCATATTATATGCCATGTAGGCACCGGTAATTTTTTCCAAATCGGTTATATGAAATCTTGTTTTCAGTAAATATTGCAAGAAATTATTGAAAATATTACTGTAACTATTTGAAAATAAAAGCTGTAATGAGACATACTTTGATAACAGCGATAGTGTCCTTTTCGCATTTTGATATAGGATTTCAAGTTCCTTTAAGCGTTATTATTATTATTATTATTCTGAAATAGAACGTTTTTTGAATTCATATAAATCATCTGAATTTTTTCTTTAAGTTTAATTAGTTATTTTTTGATAAATTTCAACAAAAAATTAAGTTGGAGAGTGCAAAATGGCTTTTTCTCTAAATAAAATTATGCTCATAGGTCGCCTTGGTCGAGATGCTGAAACCCGTTTTACAACAAATAATGTTTCGGTTACTAACTATTCAATAGCTACTGATTATCGTTATAAGGGTAAAAACGGCGATTGGGTTAATGAAACTACCTGGCATAATATAGTTTCTTTTAATCTTTCCGATTACTTCAAAGAAAATTTGAAAAAAGGAAAGAAAATTTATGTCGAGGGTAGATTGACGAAAAGGGATTATACAGATAAAGATGGAAATAAACGATTTAGTACTGACGTAGTTTCCGAACGATTAATCCTATTGGAGCCTTCAACAGAAAGTGCTGGTACTGATGAAGAAGAATCTGTTCAACCCGGTACAGTTAGTGAAAATGATGATCTGCCTTTTTAGTATTTATTTCTTATATCAGAGGGCTTAAATATTCTTGGAGTTTGACTGGTTAGATAAAGTTTTCACTCTTGCAGCATTATTATTGCTTTCTGCTTTTTTCTCAGGATCCGAAGTCGCATTTTTCTCTTTAAAGAAAAAAAACCTGAATGAAGACTTTAAATCCTCCAGACTTGTTTTACGATATGCAAGTAATCTTATAGCTTTCCCGAGAAGACTTCTTATAACTATACTTGTTGGAAACACTTTAGCAAATGTAGCTGCATCAATTGTATCAGTTTCATTAGCTCTGGAGTTTGCTGCACTATACCAAATAAAAGTTGATATAATATTAACAGCACAAATTATTCTGATTACAATAATTATTTTGCTATTCGGTGAACTTATTCCAAAAGTTTTTGCTTCCAGGCATCCTCAATTAACTACTCGAATCATAGTTATACCAATGTACCTTTTTAGTATAGTTATTTTCCCTGTTTCTGAAACAATTACTGAACTTATAAGACTTACATTTTCGAAACTAAAAATTGATAAGTCAAAAACTGCAATTACAGAAAAAGAAATTTCAGATCTTGCAGAGTTAGGTCACGAAAGAGGTACTTTAGAAGAAGAAGAGCAGGAAATAATATCGAGTTTTGTAGAATTCAAATCAGTGCTCGTTGTTGAAGTGATGACACCTCGAGTAGATATGGTTGCTATTCCCTATGATATTGAGAGTAAAGATTTAATTGAAATAATAAACAAAAGCGGACACAGCAGATTTCCGATAATTAGAGATAATTTAGATAAAATTACAGGGATAGTACATGCAAAAGACCTGTTGCCATTTTTACAAGGTAAGACATTTCAGAAGGAAGAAACTCTCGCAACAATAGGAAGGGAAGTTCTCTTTGTTCCTGAAAGAAAAAAAATAAGTGAAATGCTTCAGGAATTTCAACAAAAAAAGGTTCATGTTGCTATTGTAGTTGATGAATTTGGTGGAACTTCTGGTTTGATAACACTTGAAGATATTATCGAGGAAATTATTGGTGAAATATGGGATGAACATGATCAGGAAGAAAACGCAATAAAAATTTTATCTTCCGAAAAGCTTAATGTTCTGGGGAGATTATCAATCTCTGAAATCAACGAAGCAATGGGCGTGGAAATAATTCCGCCAGGAGACGATTATGATACGATAGCCGGATTAATTATCAGTCATGCCGGTGCCATACCTAAGGAAGGGTATTCTTTCACTCTTAATAATTATAAATTGACTGTTAAAGAGGTATTGAAAAAAAGAATTAAAAGAATCGAAATTGAAAAAATTTCGGTTGTTTAAATTGCTATGAAGAAAGGTTGTTTCTTAAATGCGGTAATAATTGGTACAATTTTAATCGCTGCGGCAGTTTATATAGTTGAGAATAAGTTCGATGAATGGTTTCTTAAACCCGGGAAGGAACTTGTATTGAATGAAATTATAAATAACTGGGATAACGAATTCAAATACATTTATGCATCACCTCAAAAAGATTCTCTTAAAAATTTGCTTGTTTATTATGTTGATAATATTAAATCATTAGACGAAGTTGTACTTACAAATGAAAAAAGTTTTGCAAATGAATTCGAATCAGTTATTGAAGATAGTCTTATAACTAAAAATGAAATATCAAAATTAACTACCTTAGTTAAAAAGGAACTAAATGAAGAATCAAAGGGAAACTGAAATAAAAGTCGGCATCACAGTACTATTAGGCTTAATAGTTTTTATATGGTTGCTAGGCTGGACAAAAAATTTTACCTTTTCTTCCTCCAACAACGAGGTTCTAGTTAAATTCAACAATGTATCAGGGCTTGAAATCGGGAATAACGTGACTGTAAATGGTGTAAAGAAAGGACACGTGAGTGATTATTATATTGAAGGAGCAGATGTAATTGTTAAACTTAGTGTCGATAGCGATGTTCAATTGAAAAAAGATGCTGACTTTTTTCTTGAAAGTACTGACCTTATGGGTGGAAGAAAAATTGAAATATATCCGGGAAAGCTGGATGAAAATTTGGATTATAAAGATGTTCACCAGGGAACGTATGTAACAGATATTGCAGGGGTAATTGCTCTATTTGGTGATTTGCAGGACAAAATTAGTATTATCGCCAATGAAACAGCAAATACTTTACAAAGTTTAAATTCTTTTCTTGATGATAAGGCTTTTATGCAGGAAGTAAGAAACAGTGTTATCAATTTAAACCGGGTAACCGTAAAGCTCGAACAGGTTCTTACCGCAAATCAACAGAATATTAATGAGATTACGGAGAATACTAAAGAAATTACCGCCGGGACCAAGGTATTTTTGCAGGAGAACAAAAATAATTTTGAAGGTGCACTTAACAATTTAAATAATGTTGTAGTTAAGTCAGATTCTTTGATTACAGCACTCAA
>Ga0307425_1000732_pt1 | contig 20281 bp, 21 predicted proteins | sample SalMarWE160330MG_FD_202152 | JGI IMG/M metagenome (GOLD analysis project Ga0307425, IMG submission 202152) | Salt marsh sediment microbial communities from the Plum Island Ecosystem LTER, Massachusetts, United States - WE1603-30 | ecosystem: Environmental > Aquatic > Marine > Intertidal zone >...
ACGACAATGTCTACTCTGCCCCCGTCATCAGGCAGCGCATCAGCGGCGGTGAGGCGGTGATTGAGGGACGTTTTACCCTCGACGAGGCCAAAGACCTGGCTATCATACTGCGCGCCGGTTCCCTCCCAGCCCCGGTCCAAACCCTCGAAGAGAGGACCGTGGGGCCCTCGTTGGGACAGGACTCCATCAACAAGGGGATCAAATCCATCATCATCGGGGGAATCCTCGTGGTCCTCTTTATGATTGTCTACTATCAACTGGCGGGTGTCGTGGCTGACCTGGCCCTCATCATGAACCTGATTATAATCATAGGGGTCCTGGCCGCGTTTAGGGGCACCCTCACCCTCCCCGGTATTGCTGGCCTGGTCCTGACCGTCGGTATGGCGGTGGATGCCAACGTGTTGATCTTCGAGCGGATCAGGGAGGAGGTGCGGTTGGGGAAGCCGCCGCGGGCGGCCCTGGAGACAGGGTATTCCAAGGCCTTTTTGACCATCATGGACGCCAACGTCACCACCTTCATCGCCGCCCTCGTCCTGCTCCAGTTCGGCACCGGACCCATCAAGGGGTTCGCCGTCACCCTAAGCATCGGGATCGCGGCCAGCATGTTTACGGCCATTGTCGTCACCAGATTCGTCTTCGACCTCGTCCTCAGCAAGATGCGGGTCAAACGCTTGAGTATATGAAGGACTGAATAACGATGGAGATTATTAAATCAGGGACCACAATCGACTTCATGGGGAAACGCGGGGGTGCCTTTATCATATCGGGCATCCTGATCATCGCCGGCATCGTCTCTTTGATCGTGCACGGCGGCCCCAATTACGGCATCGATTTCGCCGGCGGCACCGTGATCCAGGTGCGATTCTCACAAGCGGTAAATCCCGCTGATATACGGGAGAGCCTGAAAGACGCGGGGTTAGCGGGGACGGTCCAACGGTTTGGGGGCGAAGGGGTAGGAGAATATCTCATACGCCTCCAAACAACCTCCTCCGACTTGGAAGGACTCTCAGCTCAAATCAATGATGCCCTAGCCGGACGGTTTGGGAGAGAGACCTTTGAAATCAGGCGCACGGAGATGGTCGGGCCGAAGGTAGGGAAGGACCTACGCACAAAGGGACTCCAAGCCATCATCTTCGCCCTGATCGGGATACTCATCTATATAAGCTGGCGCTTTAAATTCCGGTTTGCCGTGGGGGCAGTGGCGGCCCTCGCCCATGACGTCCTCATCACCATCGGGGTATTCTCCCTCACTAACAAAGAGTTCTCCCTTCCCGTATTGGCGGCCTTGTTGACCATTGTAGGGTATTCCCTCAACGATACCATCGTGGTCTATGATCGCATCAGGGAAAATATGGGGCGGATGAGGAGAGAGCTCTTTGCAAGGACCGTCAATATAAGTGTCAACGAAACCCTCAGTCGAACGATATTGACCTCCGGTACCACCTTAATCGTGGTCATCGTCCTCTTCTTCATGGGCGGGGGCGTGATCCACGACTTTACCTTCGCCCTCCTGATCGGGATCATCGTGGGCACCTATTCCTCTGTCTTCGTGGCCAGTCCCCTGGTGGTTATGTGGGAGAAGCGGTTTCCCGCAAAAGGGGCAAAGAGGAGAACGTAAAGAAACAGCGTGGGAAGATGGCGTTGTTGATCAACGGGGGGAGGGTGGTCGACCCCCTCCTCGAGCTCGACGAACCCCTCGACATCCTCATCGAAGGGGGGCGTATCAGCCGGATTGCCCCCCGTATTGAGAAAGAAGGTGTCCCCCTGCTGGAGGCCCGAGGCAAGGTGGTGGTTCCCGGCCTCATCGACATGCATTGCCACCTCCGGGACTTCAACGAGGCCCACAAGGAGACCATCGCCACCGGGACCAGGGCGGCCGCCCTCGGTGGCTATACGGCCGTCGTCTGCGAGCCCAACACCGATCCCCCTATCGATACCCTCGAAAACCTGAACCGGTGGATCGACACGGCCCAGGGGAACGGATGCGTCAACCTCCACACCAAGGTCTGCGTCACTAAAGGAAGACACGGAGAGAAGCTCACCAATCTCAAGGCCCTCATACGCAGGCCCTGGGTGGTGGCCGCCACCGATGACGGAAATCCGGTAGTGAATGACCAAGTGATGGCGCGGGCCTTTGCCAAGGCCCGAGAGTACGAACTCCTCCTGACCCCCCACTGCGAGGAGTCCCCGGACACCGTCCAGGCCTTTCGGAGGAATAACCCCCTCATCCCCCTCCCGGATGCAATCGCCTTTTATAAAAGGGAGCCACACTATGTGGCCAGGGACCTCGGGCTGGCCGAGAAGGCCGGTTGGCGGGTCCACATCTGCCATGTGAGCATGGCCGAATCACTCGACTTGATCAGGCGGGCCCGGGCCCGATGGATCCCTGTCACCTGCGAGGCCACCCCCCATCACCTCACCCTTACGGAGAAGGATGCAAGGAAATGCGGCCCCGATGCCAAGGTCAACCCCCCCCTGCGGACCAAGGAGGACGTGGAGGCACTCAGGCAGGGGCTCAAGGACGGGACCATTGATGTCATCGCCTCAGACCACGCACCCCACGCACCTGAGGAGAAGGCCCGGGGGTGGGAACAGGCCCCCATGGGGGTCATCGGTCTGGAGACCACCCTGGGGGTGGTCCTCACCGCCTTGGTTCACCCCGGCGTCATAACGTTGTCCGAGGCGATAGAGCGGATGTCCTCAAACCCCGCCAAAATATTGGGCCTGCCGGGCGGCTCCCTGGCGGTGGGCAAGCCCGCAGATATCACCATCATCGATATGGACGAAAAGTGGGTGGTCGATCCCCGCGCCTTCGCCTCCAAGGGGCGCAACACGCCCTTTAAGGGTTGGAAATTAAGGGGGAAGGCCTATGCCACCATCGTGGGGGGAAAGGTGGTGATGCGGGAGGGAGAGTTATTGGTTTGATTCTGCGGTAACTACAATCGTTACACACCTTCTCTTTCGCACATCAATCGAAAATCAGGCCAGGACCAGTCGGTCCTGAGGCGTGGCCACCACCTCAGCAATGATGCGGGCGGCCTTTATCCCCACCTCCTGCAAGAAGCGCAGTATGCCCTCCGCATCCGCCTCAGCTACGGCGATGAGCAGTCCGCCGGAGGTCTGGGGATCATAGAGGACATCGAGCAAAGTAGGAGAAAGGTCTTCGCCGCCCTCTACCTTGGGCCCATAGAATTCCCTGTTGCGATGGGCGCCGCCGGGGACGAGTCCCATCCCGGCGTACTCCTCCGTCCCCGGTAAGATGGGGACGGTATCCACGAAGACCTTGATGCCGATCTCATCCCCAATCATCTCGCTGAGATGGCCCAAGAGGCCGAAGCCGGTGACGTCCGTGCAGGCGTGGACACCGAACCCCCTCATCACCTCAGCCGCCTTCCGGTTGAGGGCAGTCATGACCTCCACCGCCCCCTGCACGGCCTCTGCCGAAGCCATCCCCCCCTTCTGGGCGGTGTTGATGATCCCTGTGCCCAGGGGCTTGGTGAGGATGATCCGGTCGCCGACCTGGGCACCCGTATTGGTGAGAAACGCATCGGGGTGGACCAGGCCGGTTACGGCCAGCCCGTACTTCAGCTCATCATCCTCAATGGAGTGCCCGCCAATCAGCACCACCTCCGCCTCCCGCATGGTGTCCAGCCCGCCCCGGAGGATCCCCCTGAGGACCTCGATCCCCATCGACTGTATGGGAAAGGCCACCAGGTTCATGGCGGTGATGGGGGTGGCCCCCATGGCATAGATATCGCTGAGGGCATTGGCAGCCGCGATCTGGCCGAAGGCATAGGGGTCGTCCACGATGGGGGTGAAGAAATCGACGGTCTGCACCAGGGCTAGGTCATCGCTGACCTTGTAGACCCCGGCATCGTCGGGGTGCTCGATTCCCACCAGGAGGTTCGGGTGGCTCATGAGCGGCAACCCGCAGAGGGCTTGGTCCAGGTCCCCCGGACCCAGCTTGGAGGCTCAGCCGGCCCCCTTGACCGTGGTCGTGAGCCTGATTTCTTTTTTAGAGGCCATCCTGTTCCCTTTGTATGGAAAAATTAAGTTCCCGTACCATCCATCTCGTAGGGATTAATAGTAGATCAAGGATCTCTCTAAATCAAATAGAAAAATCCGATACTAGGAAAGATTAGGTGGGGCATACCGTTATACGCGAGCGCGGATCATTCTGACCGCTGCTCAAAAATCTCGCGGCTTGGCCAGAATCTCCCTGACCTTGATCTGGAAAAAGTTGTTCGAGGAGTTGGCCCGGATGACGGCGACGGTATCGGCCCCCCTCCCCGTCCCGGCCACGGCGATGCAGTCCTCGCAGGGGATCAGGCCGGCATCGGCGGCCATGGCCGCGATCTCCACACAGACCTTCACCCCCTGCCCGAACATCCTGAGGGTATTGGCCACCAGGTCCTGCTGGGAGTAGGATTGCACGGACCGAATGGCCGTGCCCAGGTTCCGCAAAACCATGGTCCCCGTATAGACCGTGCCACCGAGCTGTTCGATCTGTGCCTTTTTTTCCTGATCGAATTCCTGTCCCCCCTCTTCGGAAAAACCGGTGTTGTGGCTCACCACGACGAGCGCAATCCCCTTCCCCTCCAGGAGCTTGGCCGCCTGCAGGCCCGTATCCCCCCACGTAGAGGCCACCACCATATGGCGGATGCCCCTCTTTTCGGCCTCCTCCACGGCGATCCTGAGGGCTGCTTCTGTATTGTGTTCTCCTGCACGATCAAAGTACATCCCCTCACCTCCTGATCATTCGACATCCAGGTGTTTATCGATCGCCTCCATAATAATAATCGATTCTTTCTTGTTCCCGAACACACCGACCCTAATCTTCACGATGGTCGTTTCTTCCGCCTCTCGTTTCACCTTGATATGTACAGGGGTATCATTGGCGCGTTTTGCCTTGATGGTGCCGCTAATGCCGTCCTTAATCGTTTCTTCAACCGTGATGTCCAAATCCTGCAATGCCTGTAATGCTGCCGCCCATACGGCGTCATAAGGACAAGGATACTCTATCTTCAAATCACCGGTCACATAGGCATAGGTGGCAACGCCAATCCCGGCGCCAGCAACGGCGGCGATTACGGCGGCACATCCGCAGGTCATGACCAACAATGCCATCGGCAGGATAAGCTTGGCTGATTTCATCATTCACCCCTCCTTATAATCTTCAGTGCACCACAACAGCCCATGATACAACAAGGGACCATCTTCTTATATCAATAGCAGATTTTTGCCCCTTTTGAAAGTCACCTTTTTAGCCCCCTGAGGGATTCTGCGTCATCCTCTTCTCTCGCTTGATCACCTTTCATTGCCAACAGGGACGAAACATGGTACCATCCCCCCTCTGCAAGGGGGATCAGGAATGGGTCCGAAAGCGGTTACCGAGGATATCTACCTAGTGGGTGGTCCCGATATCACCGATCCGAGGGATTGCGCGGTCTACCTCATTGACCTGGGAGAGCTGGTCCTGATCGACGCCGGGGCAGGTCCCAGCTACGCAGAGATCACTCGCAACATCGAACACCTCGGCCTCGACCCAGCAAAGCTCACGACGATGATCCTCACCCACTGCCACATCGATCACATCGGCGGGTCACCGAGGCTCCGCGATGCCTTTGGATGCCGGATCATCATGCACCAGATCGACGCCGACCCCGTGGAGGAGGGGGACGAAGGGCGGACGGCGGCATCCTGGTATAACTTTTCCTTCCCGCCCATGCCGGTGGACGTCAAACTAGCGAAAAAGGAAGAGCGCCTCCGCTTCGGCGATCAGGAGATTATCTGCCTGCATACCCCCGGTCACACCCCCGGCTCCATCTCCGTCTACCTGGACCGGGGAGGAAAAAGAATCCTCTTCGGACAAGACATCCATGGCCCCTTTTCCGAGGAGTTCGGCTCCGATCTGGCGGCCTGGCGCAGGTCCATGGAAAGGCTCCTGGCCCTGGAGGCGGACATCCTCTGCGAGGGGCACTTCGGGGTCTTCCAGCCCAAGGAGCGCGTCGCCGCATATATCAGGCACTATCTGGAGGAATACCGAGAAGCATAGGAGGTAAAAGCGACGGGCAAAACGCCCGGCGACAAAGGGGACGGTATCGATTGAACACGGAGGAACACTATCGCAGACTGGAGCGCATGTACGCTGCGGCGCCCGTGAACAATTACTTCGCCCCCTCTATGCACGTGAGCGAGGGACAGGCCGACGTGACCATCACGGCACGACCGGATTTCTTCCACGCCGCCAATGCGGTACATGGTTTGGTGTATTTTAAACTGCTTGACGATGCCGCCTTTTTCGCCGTCAGCTCCCTGGTCCCCGACGTATTCGTGCTCACCGTATCCTTCAATATCTACCTGACACGCCCCGTATCGGCGGGCGAACTGAAGGCAACCGGCCGCGTTGTCCATCGTTCACAGCGGCTGTTCATCGCGGAGTCCGAACTGCTGAATGCCGAGGGTCAGGAGGTCGCACGAGGCAGCGGCGCCTTCATGCGCAGCACGATTGCGCTGTCACCCGAGCTGGGCTATGTGTGAACCAGGGGACCCTCGCACAGTCCGAAACATCGTCGGCCGACCCAGGGGATCTGTGTTATTGGCTTGCCGGGGAAGGCAAGGATCGATAGAAAGGAAAACCCTATGGCACAAGAGATCTATCATCAATTGCAGAAACAATTGGATCAGTATTCGATCGGATTTCCGGCCACCGAATCCGGCATAGAGATCAGAATCCTCAAAAAACTCTTTACCGAGGAGGAGGCCGAGATGGCCCTCCACCTGAGCATGGCGCTCGAAACCGCGGACTCAGTGGCCGAGCGGACCGACCGCGACCCTGCGGCCGTGGCCGCCCTGCTCAATCAGATGGCAGATAAAGGCCTCCTCTTTCGGTGGCGGCGTGGTGACACCGTAAAGTACGGAGCCTTACCGTTCGTTCTGGGCATTTACGAATACCAGCTCAAATCGATGGACCGGGAGTTTGCCCAGATGTTCGAGGACTACCTCCAGGAGGCGTTCCACAAAAACCTCGCTGAGCTCAGCCCGTCCATCCTGCGGACGATCCCCATCAATCGCTCCGTGGTCGTCACGCACCCGGTGGCCACCTACGAGGACTCCCGCGAGATCATCGAGAAACAGAAGTTGATCGCCGTGGCGAATTGCATCTGTCGCGTTCAACAGGACTTGATCGGCCACCACTGCGACAAACCCCTCGAGGTCTGCTTCAGCTTCGGTTCCGCCGCCCGGTATTACATCGAGCTGGGTATGGGGCGTGAGATCACGACTGAAGAGGCGCTCGAGATCCTGAACCGCTGCGAGGAGGCGGGCCTCGTGGCGCAGCCGGCCAATGTCATCAATCCAGGCGGCATGTGCAACTGCTGCGGGGATTGCTGTCCCCTTTTGAGGATGATCAAAAAATACCCCCGCCCGGTTGAGATGGTCCTGTCGAACTACCACGCCGCCGTGGACGCAGACGAGTGCACTGCCTGTGAGACCTGTCTTGAGCGGTGTCCGATGGGGGCGATTTCCATCAACGAGGACGAGGTGGCCCACATCAACCTGGACCGCTGTATCGGCTGCGGCCTGTGCGTGACCACCTGCCCCACCAAGGCCTTACGCCTGGAACTCAAACCCGAAGACCAACGCTACACGCCCCCGGAGAAGGGCCGAACATTACTCGAGGAGATGGCCCGGAAGCGCGGCACATCGCTCATTCCCTTTACTATGGCTCAGTAAACAGGGGCCAAGTAACCGTGTCCAGGGTACTGTGCATTCAAGGGAGGGACTTGCTCCCACGGGGAAACGGGAGAAAAATCACTCGTTACGTCTCTCTCCCCCCTGGGGAATCCGGCTGCTGTGAAGCGAATTCTTCCTCCTTTTCTTTTTCCTTAAATCTCGACAGGGCATCATGTAAAGCAGTGTTCAGCTCTGCTACGGCGGCATCGAGTCCTCTCTTGAGATCACCCAACGCACCGCCTCCTGCTTCTTTCAGCTTCTGCAGTTTCTGACGCGCCGATTCCTGTTTAAGGCGCAGCTCTTCTATTTGCTTAGCATACTTTACCTTGGCCTCTGCTTTGGCTTGGTCAGCCCTTACGTTGAGTTCATCAATCTTGGCTGCAAACTCTTTTAGTTGAGCCGCTATCTTTTCTTGATATGTCTTTTCCTGTTGATCTTCCATGGGATACCTCCTTGCGGATTTTAATATTGAACGGAGCGTCTACGTAAGGACTATGATTCATACATCACCACATTCGCCATGCCGGCCTCCATGTGGTAGAGATTATGGCAGTGGTGAAACCAGGTGCCGGGATTATCCGCCAGGAACTCGATATCGATGCGCTGCATGGGGTCCACGATGACGGTGTCCTTGAGGATCCATCGCTCCTGCGGCACAGACGGATTCACCACCTTGAAGAAATGCCCGTGCAGGTGCATGGGATGGGGCATCATGCTTTGGTTCCAGTAACCGATGCGCACCCGCTCGCCTTTCCGAACACCCAGACGTTCTGAATCCGGATAGACATAGCCATTGATGGTCCAGTACGGCGAGTGCATCCCCCCGCTCAATGTCTGGGAATAGGACCTGTTAGCAGGTTTTGATGTCGAGGCTTCCGAGGAGCGGAGGGACTGGAAATCCCAGTAACTCGCAAAACGCAGTCCTTGATGAAAGGTCGGCGCCACCGCCTCTTTCTTGCTGATCCCTGTATAGTGCACCGGGATGCGCAGCTGCCCCTCGCCGAAGCCCTTGTCGGCTGCCCCTAAAAACCAGGTACCCGGATTATCGGCTACAAACTCCACATCATAGCGCTCACCCATGCCGATGCGCAGGACGTCGGTCTTTATCGGCTTAATAGGTCTGCCATCCGTGTGGGTGATCGTCAACGTATGGCCGGCCAGACGGAGGTCATAGATGGTAGCGGATGATGGATTGATAAGCCGCAGCTTCACCCGTTCCCCCTTGCCCACCTCAAGGGGTTGTATTGCAGGCCCAACCCTGCCATTGACCGCATAGCCATCGTAAACGGGCTCCAGGAGCGGACCGTCGCCGGACGCTGACCCCCCTCTGCCTCTCCTCATACCGCCCATCATACCCCCCATACCCATAGGAGGGCGCCGCTCTGTGTCGGCAACGCCACCCCCGTCCCTCATGACCCAGTCTTCCAGCACCAACGTATACTCACGATCATAGGCGCCCTGCGGGCGGGATGGCTCAATGATGAGGGGACCATACAGCCCCTGATCGAGTTGATAGTGGACATGGGAGTGATACATATAGCTCCCCGCGGGCCTGGCCTCGAACTCATACACGAAGGTCTCACCCGGCATCACGGGTTTCTGGGTAACATTGGGAACGCCATCCATGGCGTTCGGCACGGGCACGCCGTGCCAGTGGATGGTTGTCCCTTCCGGCAGAAAGTTTTTCAGGACAACCCGTATGATCTCGCCCTCGCGGGCACGGATCTCCGGTCCGGGCACCTGCCCGTTATAGGTCCACGCGATAAAATCGGGACCGGCCCCGAGGTTCACCCGGGCCGGGGATGCCGAAAAGCGAAACTCCCTCACCGCCGTCTTCGGCTGGGCAAGGGCGGAACGCAGAGGAAAAGCCGGCATACCGGCAGCCACGGCCGCCCCCACGGCGGTCTTTAAAAATTGCCTTCTCGTAACTTTCACGTCATCTCTCCTTGTATGTTCACGGCAATATTAAATGAGGTCCTTCTTCTTCGCCTCGAACTCCTTCTTGTCGATCTCGCCTCGTGCATATCTTTTTTTGAGGATCTCCAGGGCCGACTCCTCTGATCTACCCCCCTGGCTTCCTGCACCCGTCGTTGTCACCAACCACCGGATCAGAAAAATAATCCCCACGACCACGGCGATCCAAAAGGCGACCATGATGATAGACCCGAACCATCCCCCACCATATCCCCCCATCATCCCGGGCCCATGTCCCCAGTCATAGCCGCGCCATTGGGCAAACACATCCGTGGCCATACTCGCGAGGAATCCTAAAGTGACAACCAACGCCACATAACTCTTCTTAATCATCTCCATCCTCCTTTGGTCAAAGGGCATCTAGAGGTTCATCGCCTCTGGATGCCTTCGGTTGATTGTTAAGTTAATATACGGATCTCATCCAGCCCGTATTCTTGTCTACAAGAATTTTATCCACCAAAGCATTATCTTTGGTCAGGATCTCGGCCTCAAAGTAGGCGTCCTTTTCCACGATCTTCCCCACCTTCAGGTTGGGATTGCGCGTGGACTGCACGTAGTTCTCCAGCATCGCCTTCACATCCTTCTCTGCCAGGGGTTTCTGCGGCTGCTGATATTGCGGTCCAGATGGAGAACCGTATCGGGACCCATGCCCTTGATACCCCCCACCCATCATACCGTAACCATAGCCGGGACCCATCATCCCCGGTCCCATGCCGTAACCGTGATATCCTCCGCCAGGACCTCTTCCGGGGCCGCCTCTCATCGCGGAGCTCATCCAGCCCGTATTCTTGTCCACGATAATCGTATCCACCAGAACACCCTTCTTGGTCAGGATCTCTCCTTCAAAATAGGCATCTTTTTCCGTAATCTTCCCAACCTTCAGGTCCGGATTGCGTGTGGATTGCACGTAATTGTCCAACTGCTCCTTGGCGTCTTTCTTCCCCAAAGGCTTCTCGAGCGGCTGATACTGAGGCCCGTACCCATACCCTCGTCCCATCATGCCGGGACCCATACCATAACCATAACCTCCGCCTGGGCCTATGTAACTCCCGCAATAGGGGCAATACTGCGGTTCTCCGTATCCGCCCCCGCCCATCATGCCGGGGCCCATGCCGTAACCGTAGCCGTAGCCAGGACCCATCATCCCAGGTCCCCTCTGGGCATTCCCCTCGATGAAAAAGAGAAACACCCCTCCAATGATTACCACCGCTAAAATCAGTACCAATCTTTTCATAACTTCCTCTCTTTTTCTTCTGATCGACTCATCATCGATCCGATTCAGTTTTTCTTCCCCTGAATGAACTGCTCAGGGTCTTTGGCAAAGCGCTCCTTACACCCCACTGCACAAAAGTAGTACTTCTTCCCCTTGTATTCGTACTGCGCTGCCGCCTTCTTCTCATCCACCTCCATCTTACATACGGGATCAATAGCCATAGTCTTCACCTCCTTTCTCTCTGCTTTTAAAGAAGCGCGGGTAATCTCTGTATGCGCCGTTGTTCCTGCCGTGATGGCCGGCGGCTTGAACCTCCGCAACCGCAGGGCATTGCTCACCACCGTGACTGATGAGAGTCCCATGGCCGCCGCCGCAAAGATGGGGCTGAGCAGGATCCCGAAGAACGGGAAGAGGACACCGGCAGCCACGGGGATCAGGATGGTATTGTACGCGAAGGCCCAAAACAGGTTCTGTTTGATGTTGCGGATGGTGGCCTTGCTCAGGGCGATGGCCGTGACCACACCCTTGAGGTCGCCGCTGATCAGGGTGATATCCGCCGACTCCATGGCCACATCGGTACCCGTCCCGATGGCGATACCCACGTCGGCCTGGGCCAGGGCAGGGGCATCGTTGATCCCGTCCCCCACCATCCCTACCCGCTTCCCCTCGGCCTGGAGCCGTTTCACCTCGTTTGCCTTGACCTCCGGCAGGACCTCGGCCAGGACCCGGTCGACCCCGATCTGCTTGGCAATGGCATCGGCGGTCCGCTGGTTATCCCCGGTCAACATGATGACCTCGAGCCCCAAGTGATGTAAGGCGTCAATGGCCGCCTTGGAATCCTCTTTCAGGGTATCGGCCACGGCGATGATCCCGGCGGGTTTCCCATCCACCGCGACAAACATGGGGGTCTTCCCCTCGCGTGAGAGCGCCGCAGCCTTTCCCTCCATCCCATCAAGAGGGATCGCCCTCTCTCGCATCAGCTTCATGTTCCCCATTAAGATCTTCCGGCCTCCGATAGCCGCCTCGATACCATGGCCGGGGATGGCGCTGAAATCCGTCGGGTCCTCTAAGCGCAAGCCGTCCCCTTTCGCCCGCTGGAGGATGGCCTCGCCAAGGGGGTGTTCGGAACCGCGCTCGGCAGAGGCGGCCAGGCGCAGGATCTCCGCTGCCGTGACACCGTCTGCTTCCACGATGTCGGTGACGGAGGGCTCCCCCTTGGTGATGGTCCCTGTCTTGTCCAGGACAATGGCATTGAGCTTGTGGGCCGTCTCCAGGGCCTCTCCGCCCCGGATCAGGACCCCGTTTTCTGCCCCCTTCCCCGTCCCCACCATGATGGACGTGGGGGTGGCCAGCCCCAAGGCGCAGGGGCAGGCGATGATCATCACCGCCACAAAATTGAGCACCGCATACGTGAGTGCCGGTGCAGGCCCAAAGAGCAACCAGATGACGAAGGTAACGACTGCCGCGCCGATGACCACGGGAACAAAGTAGCTGGCAATAATATCGGCCAGCCTGGCGATGGGGGGTTTGGACCCCTGGGCCTCCTCCACCATACGGATGATCTGGGCCAGCATGGTCTCCTTGCCGACCTTGGTGGCCTTGAACTTGAATGAACCGGTCTTATTGATGGTGGCCCCGATCACCGCATCCCCCGCGCCCTTCTCCACGGGGATGGATTCACCTGTCACCATCGATTCGTCCACCGCTGAATGGCCTTCTAAGACCGTCCCATCCACCGGGATCCGCTCCCCGGGCCTGACGATAATCGTATCGCCAATCTGGACATCCTCTACGGCGATTTCCATCTCCCGGCCTGCGCGGACGACGATGGCCTGTTTGGGCTGCAGGCCGATCAACTTCTTTATGGCCTCCGAAGTCTGCCCTTTTGCCCGGGCCTCCAGCAGCCGCCCCAAGAGGATCAGGACGACTATGGCCCCGGCCGTGTCAAAGTAGACCTTGGCGGCCAGACCCTGGGCGGCAAAGACCGCCGGGAAAAAGGTGGCGATAACGCTGTACAGATAGGCCGCGGATGTCCCTACGGCGATCAAGGTGTTCATATCGCTGGTCTTGTGTCTCGCCGCGGCCCATGCGCCCCGGTAAAACTGCCACCCGACCCAGAACTGGACCGGGGTTTGCAGCAAGAACTGGATGAGAAAGGTAGCCTGCGCGCTGAGTGCAACGAGGTGAGAAAGGCCTATCATATGCAAATGGCCCAACAAGAAAACAGGGACCACGAGGCAGAGGCCGATGACGAACTTTCGCCTCAATTGCCTCAGTTCGGCCTCCCTGGCCGCCCGCTCCTGCTCGACCAGATCCTGTCCTTCCTCGGCTTCAAGAAGCTCATACCCGGCGTCGTGCACCGCCTTGGCGAGATCCTTCACCGTCACCTGGCCGGGGACGTACTCGACCGTGGCCTTCTCGGTGGCGAAATTGACATCCGCGCGGATGACGCCGGGGACTGTGCTCAAGGCCTTCTGGACCTTCTCCACGCACGAGGCGCACGACATCCCGCGCACGGGCACCGTCACCCGCTCCACCCGGGCCCCGTAGCCCAAGTCCTTGACCGTTCGGATGAAATCGTTTACCCCGACCTGATCGGGATCAAAGGTGATGGCCGCCTTCTCCGTGGCGAAGTTGACCTTGGCATCGGCAACGCCCTCCATCTGGGAAAGGCCCTTCTCGATCTTTGCCACACAACTGGCGCAGCTCATCCCCGTGACGGGGAGTACCACCCGTTTCGCTTCGCCTGTGCCCTTTCTTACTGCGGTCTGCTGAACTTCTTGCACAGGCGGCCCGTCGCCTCCCCCTTTGATATATCGTTCAGGGGATTGGTCGAATTTTTCTTTGCAGCTTTGGGCGCAGAAATAGTAGGTTGTGCCTTTATATTCGCTCGTTGCGGCAGCCGATGCCTCATCGACTGCCATGCCACAGACTAGGTCTTTCTGCATTGTCTTACCTTTCCAGGCCGTTGAAAAACGCCCATCTGCTGTGTTTCTCTCATCCTTCGTCGTTGCGGCGTACGTCCAAGTACGCCTCAGTCCTCAGAATTTCGAGGGCCCCCGCAAGCGGGATTTCGTAAAGCCCAACTTGCATCTGGACATTTTTGAACAGCTTGCCCAAAATCACATTTTCAACAACTTCTTTCTATCTAACTCCTTACAATTGAGAACACGATCATAAAAAATCATCAACTTATTTTAAGATGATGATCGCATCCACGAACAGCTCGTATTCCTCGTCCTCATCAAGGTCATGGACAAGGACCTTCTCAACCTCATCGCTCCCCCTGACCTCAAGGGGTTCGGATTCATAGATAATTTTAATGTCCGATTGCTTTATGCCTTTCGCTAAATCGCTATCAACTGATGAGAAAGCTTTCCCGGGGGTAACCACGATTACCCTGCCGGTATGCTTGGTCAACTCGAGCGCGATCTCGAGGGACTTAGGCCCGCGATCTACTACCATGACCCGTTTGTCTTGAAAGGGGGAGAAATCATCCACGCTATGATAGACACCCTTCCCGAGAAATTCCTTCTCCCCGACAAGCTCTTTTACCGGTCCCGTGGCCTTTTGAATAACCGGCAGGGGTACCTTTCCTTTTTTTTGATCTCGGTAATTTTTAATGGCCTCTTGCAGGGCATCTGCTGCCAGATTTGAACAGTGCATCTTGATAGGCGGCAATCCCTCCAGTTCATCGGCCACGTCCTGCCGAGTAATCTTCAATGCTTCATCCAGCGTCTTTCCTTTGGCCATCTCGGTGATCATGCTACTCGTCGCGATAGCGGAACCGCAGCCGAAGGTTTGGAATTTTATGTCGGCTATTGTGTCATCTTCAACCTGTATATACATCTTCATCAAGTCCCCGCATACGGGATTGCCGACCTCCCCCCATGCGACATCGTCTCCTTCGAGGGTCCCCACGTTGCGGGGATTCCTAAAATGATCTAAGACCTTCTCTGAATATTGAGTGGATTTCATGCGGGCACCTCCTCTTTATATAGGGGTGATAATTTTCTTAACCGCTCTACGATCGGGGGCAAGACCTCTATAACCTTATCCACGTCCGCTTCCTGATTGAATCTGCCGAAGGTGAATTCCAGGGAGCCGTGCGCCTCCTCATGCAACAGCCCTGTCGAGATCAGCGTATGGGAGGGCTCCAGGGTCTTGGATGAACAGGCAGAACCAGTAGCGGCCGAGACACCCGCGTCTTTCAAGGACAACAGCAAGGATTCCCCCTCAATGGCCTCAAACCTGAAATGGGCGTTGTTGGCCAGCCGGTCAATCGGGTGCCCGTTGAGATGGCTCTTCGGGATGCGTTCTAATATGGCTTTAATGAGTTTATCGCGATACTGCGCCAGGCGTTTCACTTCCCCCTCCATCTCTCGCCCCATAATCTCGACGGCCGTGCTCATGCCGACGATGCCGGCTATGTTTTCCGTGCCGGATCGCACGCCGCGTTCCTGCCCTCCGCCGATGATCAAGGGATTTAACCGCATCCCCTTTCTGACATATAATACCCCGACACCCTGGGGCCCATAGATATCATTAGAGGAAAAGGTCAACAGGTCAATGGTATCCCTTGTAACATCCAGGGGAATGAGACCTTCGGCTGCGACCGCATCTGAATGAAAGGCAATTCCCCGCTCCCGGGCCAATCGGCCGATTTCCGCGATCGGCTGGATCGTCCCGATCTCATTGCTAGCATACCCGATGGAAATCAAGATCGTCTCAGGGGTTATCCTCGACGCAAGTTTTTGCAGGCTGACCTTCCCGTATTGATCCACGGGCAGTCTTGAGACCACAAAGCCATTCTTCTCCAGATACTTTGCGATGTTGTGTATAGAGATGTGTTCAACCTCGGAGATGATGAGGTGATTCCCTTTTGCTTTATTGCGGGAGGCATACCCGATCAGGGCCAGATTATTCGATTCGGTTGCGCCGGAGGTAAATATGATCTCATCAGGCTCCGCGTTAATGAATCCCGAGATCGTTCTCCTGCACCCCTCTAATACCTTGGTTGCCTCATCCCCTTCGCCGTGCAAGGAAGAGGGGTTGCCGAAGCGCTCATGAAAATAGGGGAGCATCGCCTCGATAACACGAGGATCAACGGGCTTCGCAGATTGATAATCGATGTAACTGCTCATGGCTATACCCATATCTCCACCTGGTTTTCGAACAGCGCGTAGTGGACCACGAGTCCGTTCACATCACGCACCGTTCGAATCCAATGATGACGTCACCTAAAACCACATGGTCCCGTCGGCCTCTAAGACCAGGTCGTTCAACGTCGCCGCCCCCACGATCTTGAGGCCCGGGATCAATCCGACATCTTCCCACCCCAGCATTTGCCTCGATGCCTCACAGACAAAAATGGGGATCTCCATTTCCAGGGTCTTGTTGATCATCTCCAGGACGCTGGGGAAATTCCCCAGTTTAATCTTTTCCGCCGCCCCGGGTTGCAATGTCCGCAATCCCTGCCCCAAATAATATACCTCGGCATCAACATCCATCGCCTTGGCCGCCTGCGCCAACACCAAGGGGGAATACTGCCGTTCCGGATTGTCACTGGTTTGAACAAAGAGAATTTTTTTGTTTGCCATGATACACCTCCTACTTCATCTTTTTTATTAAAAACCGCAAGCTACCGTCCTTGTTTTCGAATTCCAGCAGTTCATGGCCGGTCCGCTTGGTAAATCGTTTTAAATCCTCCTCTGCCGCAGGATCATCGGCAAGGACCTCTAATACATCTCCCACCTCGATGCCGTCGATCTGCTCCCGGGTCTGGAACAAGGGCTCCGGACAGTACAGACCGACGCAATCCAACTGCTTTTTTGGCTTAACTGCCTTGGCCAATGCTCATCACCCCCTCCATACGTATTTCCTTATCTTAATTATAACCATTCTACTCATAATTACAAGGCTACACCCTCCCCTCAACGATACGTATGAGCCTATAGTGGAGTTATTATCTATCTATTACAAAGGGATGTACATTGGACCTTAGTCCTATAGAGGCTGGCTCTCTTGTGGGCATTGAATGCTAAATCAATTTCTCGACCTGGCGCGCGGCGATGAGCACCGGGTCCCATACCGGAGAATAGGGAGGAGCATAGCTCAGATCCAGGTTGACCATCTCCTGTACCATCATTCCCCCGTGTAGGGCAGTGGCCAGGATATCGATCCGCTTGGCCGCCCCTTCGCATCCCACGATCTGTCCCCCCAACAACCGGCCGCTCCCCTTCTCCGCCAGGACCTTCACCGTGATCTGCCCTGCCCCTGGATAGTACCCTGCGCGCGTGCTGCCCTCGATCCGCTCACTCACGTATCCCCACCCCAGCTGTTCGATCTCCCGTTCCTGGAGGCCGGTGCGGGCCACCTCCACCGCGCAGATCTTGCTCACCGCGGTCCCCACCACCCCGGGAAAGGTCGCAGAGCCGCCGCCGATGTTGATGCCGGCCACCCTCCCTTGTTTGTTGGCGACCGTAGCAAGGGCTATGTAAATCGGCCTGCGGCTCACCAGGTGAAAGGACTGGGCACAGTCACCCGCAGCCCAGACCCCCTCTCTCTCGGTGCGCTGCCTTTCGTCCACAATGATCGCGCCCCGCTCCCCGAGCGGAATGCCGGCCCCTTTTGCCAAGGCCGTATTGGGGCGCACCCCCATCCCCAGGATCACGATGTCGGCGGGGAGGGTTCGTTTATCCGTGACCACTCCCTGCACCCGGCCATCCCTGACCTCAAAACCCTGGAGGGATTCTTCCCGATAGAGCGTAACCCCCACCGCCATCAAGGCCTCGGAGACCAGCGCCCCCATATCGGGGTCCAAGGTATTCATGACCTGCGGCGCTTGCTCGATCAGTGAGACCTCCATGTCTCTGCGAACGAATGCCTCGGCCATCTCCAGGCCGATATACCCCCCGCCGATGATGACGCCGCGCTTCGGCCTCCCCTGATCCACCACCGTGCGCACCTCGATGCCGCTCTGCAGGGTATGCACGCCGTAGATCCCCTGGGCATCGGCCCCCGGCACTGCCGGCTTGATGGGGAGGGCGCCGGTGGCGATCATGAGCTGATCAAACGGTTCCCACCATGCTTTCTTGTTGCCGTCGAGCTGACGGACCTGCAGGCGTCGCCCTTTAAGATCGATCTCCGTTACCTCATGGAGGACGCGGGCGTCTATATTCCGCTCCTCCCGGAAGACCTCGGGGGTCAAGGCAACGAGGGTATCCACATCGTCGACCACCCTGCCGACGTAGTAGGGGATCCCTCACGCAGCATACGAGGTATGCGGGCCGCGCTCAAAGACGATGATCTCCAGGTCCGCCCTCCGGCGGCGGGCCTGCGAGGCCGCACTCATACCCGCTGCGTCACCGCCGATGACCACGAGTCGCTCTGTTCCCATCGTGAGCCACCTCCTGATGAACAATCATTTCCTGTCCTCGAATCGTTCCACCAGTTGTCGATATTTTTCGTGAATCAGCTTCTTATCAAACACCCAACACTCTTGGAGCATGACATCTCGTTCTCCTGTGCTGAAATACTCCATGCAGGGCATGAAAAAGTGTTGATCCTCTTTCTCGATATGGGCAGGATAAAACTCCACCAGTTTTTTTAAGATACCGATAATCTCGTTCAGCGCGTCGCGGTCACCCTTGCCGTAGCGCTCCTTCGCGCCGAACAACTTCCCCACGGTCTCCCTGCCGAAGATATGCTCTTGTATCAACTCATCCATGATCCGTTTGTGCTCCGGGGAAAGCTTTTTCTTGGCGAGGTCCCTGAAGAGGATGTCTTCCTCCTTGCCGTGATGACACCGATCGGCATAGGTCCGGAAGAAATCTACCGCACTGTCTATAAGCTCGAGATGCACCTCATTTTTTTCTCCTATGGTGCGCACCTCTTCTTTCAACAAGCCCACCATACGTTCAATAAGCCTGTGTTCGATCATTAACGGACCTATAGGCATCATGGTATTCTCTCCTCCCATGGTTATACAGGAAAATTATAACGTCCGGCTAACGACGGTTCTGTATGGGCCTCGCCAGCGAGACGCTCAACCACCCCTGATGCGTTCGGCAAAGGCGGCGCCGAAAGCCTCTCCCCGTTGGAGATCTTCTTTGGTGGGGGCGCCGATAAAATCGAAGGAATCGACCACCTCCCACTTGGCGGGTTCAATGATCCGTTTCATCTCCCCCTCGGCCCCGCCGCTCCATCCGTAACTGCCGAACAGGGCCGCCTTTTTATTCCGCACGCCCTTGTGCACGGCGATATCGAGGCAATGGGCCACGGGGGGAAAGAGGGTAGTCTCATAGGTGGGGGCGCCGATCATCACCCCCCGCTTCGTCCACAGGGAGGGGAGGATGTAGCTGGTATGGGTCCTCGCCGCGTCGAAGATCTCCAATGGGAGGCCGCTGCGCGATATCCCCTGGGCCACTGCATTCATCATGGCCTCGGTGTTCCCGTACATGGACCCATAGACAAGGGTCACCCCTGCCTCGGTCTCACCGGCTGCATAGCCGGCCCATTGTTTGTACAGCTCGATAATACGTTCGGGCTGTTTACGCCAGATGAGCCCGTGGGAGGGTGCCACGACGGAGATAGAAAGATCCTGTAATTTGTTGACGGCGGTGGTGACGTTCCTGCTGAATCGGGCTACTATATTGGCATAATAGCGGAGGGCCTCCCGCTGATAAAAATCAGGATCGTTGCACTGATCGTCGAAGATGGCGCCCCGCAGGGCCCCGTAGCCGCCGAACCCGTCGCACGAGAAGAGAATCCGGTGCGTGGTCTCGTAGGTCATCATCGTCTCAGGCCAGTGGACAAAGGGGGTGGAGAAAAACTGGAGGGTCCTCCTGCCCAGAGAAAGCGTCTGACCATCCGTGACCGCCTGCACCCCTTCCGTAATACCGAAGAACGACGCGAGCATCTGGACCGTCTTCTCGGTCCCCAGGATGGTTGCCCGGGGGGCGATCTTTCTCATGGTATGCACCACACCGGTATGGTCGGGCTCCATGTGGTTGATGATGATGTAATCGAGCTGGGAGATATCCGCTATCTCATCGATCTGGGCGAAGAACTCTTCGGCCTTAAGGGATTTGGTCAAATCGATGATGGCCTTTTTTTGATCATTGATGAAATAGGCATTATAGGAGATTCCCTCTTGGGTGATGGGCCACAGCCCCTCGAAGAGATCGGTGGTCCGATCGTTTACCCCGATCCAGTAGACATCCGGTTTAATCTCAATAGTTGCCATTGATCCGCTCCTCGGGAAACATATCGGCGATGATGACCGCTATGCTCGCCCTGGTCAGGTGGTTAATGCTCTCATGTGGATCGAATTTCATCACCGTCCCCTGTATGTTCCCT
>Ga0307425_1000733_pt1 | contig 20274 bp, 17 predicted proteins | sample SalMarWE160330MG_FD_202152 | JGI IMG/M metagenome (GOLD analysis project Ga0307425, IMG submission 202152) | Salt marsh sediment microbial communities from the Plum Island Ecosystem LTER, Massachusetts, United States - WE1603-30 | ecosystem: Environmental > Aquatic > Marine > Intertidal zone >...
AAAATCCTCATATCAGCCTAAAAAAATCGTATCTGTTCAGAGGGCAGTCATCTTCCCCACTGCTAAATTACTGAAAAACGAAACGACCCCGCAATAACGCTACGGAGATACAACTGCCCCCTGAATAGTTAAAAAAATTCTGTCTTACTCGTAACGCTGGTTTTAATGTCATTCAGTGTATCTTTTAGCACGGCAATAACATTTTCGCGAATATCACCGGCAACGACCAGAAACATAACGTCATCACCGACATTCAGGTGTATGTTGTCGGCGATTTCAACGAGTATTTCTATTATTCCGGGTTGTTGTTTATAGGTTTCAATGACATGACGCAGTTTGTTATAATCAACGGAAATCGTTAAGCCTGAAACCGTGCGCCCGTTACGCGATGTGCCGCGGACAATTCCGTTATGGCACAGGATCATTCCCGCTCTATGATAATCCGGATGGTTTTTAATGGTCTCGACCATTCGAAGTAAATTCATCGTGACACCTCGGTTAAATATGTTGCACTATGTTGAGCGATTTTCAAGTTTGCCGCAGATACAAGGAAGATGTCGTTTCGCTATAGTTGTCTATGCGGAACGGCATCTGACGCAGTAGATGCGGTGAAATTGGAAATCCCGAAGGGTTCCAAAATTTTGAAATTTAAAATGTCAGAATACCTTAAAAATATTATTAAATTAACCATTTCAAAAATTTGTAACGCTCAGCTTAGTTGCAGCTTGTTTGGCCTGGGCCAAATCGTCCGGTGTGTTGATATTAGAAAGAGAAACAAGATCCGGATCAACGTTGCGCAAAATATCTTCAGGAATTTTTTTAACACGAACCTTCTGAAACATTCGTTGAATTTTGAGAGATTTTTTTTCAAGTTGTTCTTCTATGGACTTCAAACATCGTTTCGAGTAAACAGCGCAGAGCGGCTCAACTCCTTTGGAAGTTTCAGGGATAACAATGTCAATGCCCGGTTCAACACTATCGAGAAGAATTTCAATCAATTCCTTTTTGATAAAGGGAATATCACAGGCTGCGAAAAAAGCATACGGCGTAGCAGTATAAAAAAGACCTGTGTGTATTCCTGTTAAGGAACTGCGAATGGGGAAAATGTCAGTTACAATATCAAAATCCCATTCCATATATTGAACCGGATCGTTGGTCACCAAGATAATTTTATCAAACAAAATGGTAAAGACTTCATAGATACGGTCAAGAATACGTTTTTTGCCAATACGAATCAAGGCCTTGTTCTTTCCGGAAAAACGGGAATTTTTCCCGCCGGCCAATATCACTCCTGTACTCGTGTTTTTCATCATTTTATATAAGCTTTAAAAAATCTATAAACATCGGGTCACACTGCTGCGGCAGGAACCCTATCGCCTTCAAGGAAATATACGGCGATATTTACATGCATTAAATTTTAGGGTTCTATTGTTATACAATAGGAAAATAATAACTCAAAATCAAGACTATTTCCAAAGGCTTTAATATATCCATTATACTTAAAATGTTCGGTTTCAGGTTCAGGGTTCAAAGTATAAGGGTTGTAATATCTTAACATTGTCTACATATAAACTTGATACTTGTATAAATGCTATTTCATCCATTGGGTGAAATAGCATTTCTGTCCCTCGGAATACATAATTTTTTTAGCGTACACTGGTTGGAGTTTTTCAACCTGGAACCGTGAACCTTGAATCGCTCAACCTATGTTAAATAAAATGTTATATTAATCTTGATCTTACAGGTATGCATGATATAAAAATTGGAACTGTTTGACCTTTGTCCGAATCGAGAATGAGAAATACCTTGTCGGGACTCATCCTTTGTCTTCGGCGCGGATTAAATTTAGCTGTAATATCGGAGTCGCACAATGAACAAAAATAATATAATTTTAGATGCATCGGATATTCATCGTAAACTGATCAGAATAACCCATGAGATCCTTGAAGTTCACAAAGGAACTGACAATTTAACCTTGATCGGGATTCAAACCCGGGGGGTATATCTGGCAGAACGCATTAAGTCCAGGATCAATGATATCGAAGGGATCGAGATCCCATGCGGAAAGATGGACATTACACTTTACAGAGATGATTGGACCCGGATTGGTCCCCATCCGGTGGTAAAGACGACGGATATTTCTTTTTCAGTGGATGAAAGACAGATAATTTTGGTTGATGATGTTTTATTTACCGGTCGAACCATTCGTGCTGCCATGGATGCTGTGATAGATTTTGGGCGACCCGATCGCATAGAACTTGCCGTTCTGATTGATCGCGGTCACAGGGAGCTTCCGATTCAGGCAAATTATGTTGGAAAATTTGTTGAAACAGAACGATCGGAATCCGTGAATGTAATGCTTAAAGAACATGATGGAGAGGATAAGGTTGTCATTGAATAATTGGAGATATCATGGGAACCAGAAAACACAAAGCAGGGGCGCCGAAAAAAGTTAACATCGGTATTGTTACCGTTTCAAGTACCCGCTCGCTGGCGGATGATAAAAGCGGCCGGTGGATCAGCAAAAGAGCTAAAAAGGAGGGGCATGACGTTATCGTACATCAGGTCGTTCCTGATGATGTAGAGGCCATCACTGAAATAATTCATAAGATTATCAACGATGGTGGTGCCCAGGTTGTCCTGCTCTCCGGCGGTACGGGCATCAGCAGTAAAGATGTAACCATTGAAGCTGTCCGCCCGCTATTGACAAAAGAGCTTACAGCTTTTGGTCCCCTTTTTGCCCAGCTGAGTTTTGAACAGATTGATTCTGCTGCTTTATTATCCCGCGCAACAGCAGGTCTGATTGGAGACTCCGTTCTTTTTTGCATTCCCGGTAGTCTCAAGGCCTGTAAACTTGCCTGCAAAGCCCTCATTTTCCCTGAGCTTGGGCATCTTGTTAAGCATGTTCAGGAAAACTAAATTTGACGGTTTCGTAAAAATCAGAACTCCTCGCTTAGTGACCATATAATATATCTTTTATCGTAACAGTCTGGTCCTTTGAACACATCGACTTCATTGGTCTTTGCTTTCAGCAAAAATTTAATCCTACCTGAAGCGGAAATGTTTAAAAAGCGAAATGGTTACCTTTTTCAATGATGTCCAAAAAGGTGCATCCATTTTTGAAAGCGTTTTACTTTTTCAGGACCATATCGGTAAAGCGTGTTTAGGATATCTTCAACGGATTTTTCACAGCGATCCATTTTGCCGTTTTTGGAAAAAAATTTGTCGGCAAAACAGATGATCTGTTCTTCTATGGATATTGGAACCATATCCCGGTGGGGTAATGGAAGATTGCTGAATTTTATTTCTTCAGCGGTGATTCCGATACCCACATGACGTTCGCATACAAGAGCATGTTGCGGCAAACCTTTCTTTTCCAGAACTTTTCTTCCAAGGTAGCCATGGCAGACGTAAGGATGTTTCCCTGTGCACCCCAGCTCGGGGGTATTGGTTTCAAAAATGCCGATGTCGTGAAGCATGGCGGCTTCTTTGATAAAATTAAGATTTGGTTTAAGATGAGGGACGCTTTTGGCAACATCAACGGCTTTATTTGCCACCTGCTGCCCATGTTTTACAAGAATTTGAAAGGATTCGGAACCGGGTTTATAAAATTCGGTTATAATTTCAAGTGGATTCATATAATTGAAAATTTTTCATTGTTGGAGCGAAGCGGAAATCCTGATTCATTGGGGAAGATTGATAATTTTAGACAAAACCTTTTCATTGCCACTAAGACACCAAGGCACGAAGAAAAAATACTAAAATTATATTTTGTGTCTTTGTGCCTTCGTGGCAAATATTTCTGGGTTCCATCTTGTTCGGATTAGGATTTGTCTGATAGTAGTACTCCCTCAATAAACGGATCTAGATCACCGTCAAGAACACCGTTGATATTGCCCACCTCCATATTGATACGGTGATCTTTAACCATCTGATAAGGGTGCAATACGTAAGAACGGATTTGACTTCCCCAGGCGATTTCGTCCTTGTTGGCATGCATTTCCTGCTGCTTTTCATCCTGTTTCTGTTTTTCAAGCTGATGCAGCCTGGCTTTTAAAACTTTCAGGGCCAAGTCTTTATTTCTGTGCTGCGATTTTTCTTGTTGACACTGAACCGTTATTCCAGTGGGAAGATGCGTGATGCGGACGGCGCTGCTTGTTTTGTTGACATGTTGTCCGCCGGCACCGCTGGCTCTATAAACATCAATACGCAGATCCTTATCCTCGACGTTGACCACGATTTCATTGTCCAGCTCAGGGTAAACGAATACCGAGGCAAAGGAGGTATGCCTTTTACCGCCGGCATTAAAGGGAGAAATTCTGACCAGGCGATGCACACCGCTTTCCGTCTTTAAGTACCCGTACGCATAATTCCCGGATGCGGTAAACGTAACGCTTTTTATTCCTGCTTCATCACCAGGCTGAAAATCAACAATACTGAATTTAAATCCTTTTCGATCGATCCATCGCATATACATTCTAAAGAGCATTTCAGCCCAGTCCTGAGCTTCAGTTCCTCCGGCTCCCGCGTTAATGGATACGATGGAATTATTTGAATCGTCTTCTCCATCCAGTGTGAGATCAATGGAAAATTTTTTTATCCTTTTATTCAGCTGTCTAATCTGACGGGAGGCCTCATTAATCGTATTCGTGTCCGATTCCTCGACACCGAGTTCAAACAGCACCTCGTTTTCTTCTATATCTCGACTGAGGTCATTGAACTTGCTGATGATATTCGAAATCACGGTTCGTTCTTTTAATATTGTTTTACCGGATTCGGGGTTGTCCCAGAAGTTTTTTTCGGCAATCTGGTTTTCGATTTCCTTAAGCCGTCTTTCCTTTGCAGGCAGGTCAAAGATAGTCCTTGATCTTTTCTAATTTTATAAATAACGCTTTGATATTTTCTTTAATTTCAATGGACATATGCTGCCTCCTTTGGCGGATATTTTGTTAGCATCATTGGTTACAATCTAATGATCGGATAAAAATAATTATAGTACGATTTTTTGTATGTTTCAACACCCCCTTTCAATTAATATTTAAAAGGGTGTTTGCGAAACTTGAATGAGCTAAATATTATAAAAAAAACAGACCACCCTAAACATGTCATCGCAAACACATCCCCGAATTTTGAATACAGGGTTTCAACCTGAAGCATGGGAATTTTTTGGGTGATGACGGCATCTTTAAAAATCTGAGTGGTCTCAATGATACTACCGGAAGGATCAATAAATCCGCTGATTCCGGTATTTGCAGCGCGGACAAGGGATCGCCGATTTTCAACCGCCCTGAAAACAGACATGGAAAAATGCTGATAAGGTGCGCTGGATCTGCCGTACCATGCATCATTGGTGAGATTGACCAGCAGTGATGCATGGTTTTGAACCATGGCCCTGGAAAGGGCCGGAAAAATAATTTCATAACAGATCAGTATTCCGATACTGGATTTTTGCCATCTAATGGTTTGGCCTTTTTCACCGGTGTCAAAATCTCCCACACCTTCCACCATTTTGCTCACAAACGGAAGCCATTTTTTCATGGGAACGTATTCTCCAAAAGGAACGAGATGGGTCTTGTCATATCTGCCATTGATGTTCCCGGTATGGTCAACCAAAAAAGCGCTGTTATAGTATTTAATTTTGTTGTTTTTCAGTGAGAAAGCCGGGCTGCCGATTAAAAAGTCCGCTCCGATTTCATGAATTCCCTTAAGGACCAGTTTAGACAGTTCAATGTCATGCATGAAGTAAAAGGGTGTTGCCGTTTCCGGCCAGACGACAAGATCCGGCTGAAGGTATTTTGAAAGAGATGAGAGATGAATATATTTTATTGTTGACGACTTTTGAAAAGCAGGATCCCATTTTTTCGCCTGGTCAATATTGCCTTGGACAATGGTAACTTTAGACGATGGAGATTTTACAGCCAGCTCATGGATATTATTGATTCTCCATTTCCCATAAAACCATACAGCGCCAAGGATCACTACAAGAGCAGCCATGGTTCCGGCAGCCAGTTTTGTCTGAACCTTTTTTCCTTGCCAGTTTTTGCCCATCAGACAAAGATAAATTAAAAAAGCCACTGTATTGCTTAAGACAATACAAAAAGAGACTCCGTATACACCGAATATATCTGAAATTTGTATAATGTTCAGCATGCTGAATTGTGTATATCCAATGAGTTCCCACGGGAAACCCGTGAAAAGAAATGAACGGATATATTCCAATGAAACCCATATCAATGGTGGTATAAATAAAAAGGAAAGTGGACTTGAGCAAAGATAGGTGACGGCCATTGAAAATAGAGCTATATAAAGCGCCAAATAGAATGAGAAAAGCAAAAGGATTGGAATAGTCACGTAGAAGGGAAGATGACCATATGCTGACATGGTATATGCCAGCCAGTAAACCAGCGATAGATAGTGAATAATGCCGGTAAACAGACCCAGATAGAAACCTTTTTTAAGGGAAAGATTTCTTAGTGCAACAAACAAGGGAACAAAGGCGAACCAGGCCAGCCAGGAAATGCCGACTCTTGGGAAAGATAATGTCAGTAAAAAACCGCTGGATGCGGCCAAAAAAAAATGGAGTCTGTTGAGCTTATTTCTTTTCAATACAAAATTTTCCCGTATAAGATCCCGCAAGCTTGTTTGCGGGAGTTTCATAAAATTGTTACACGATTTTATTTAGGATATACCTTTGGCGCCGATATCCATGCAAGGAAAATCTCACTTTGCACACATTTGATTTAAAAGAAGATAGGAAAAATAATGGAAGACATTGAAAGATAAAGAAAACGATTGATTTTCTTAATAGCGCTCTATGGTTATTGATCCTGATCCAGCACCTTTCTGATGGTTTCGGCAATATCCTTTCTGATCAAAGGTTTCAGGATAAATGCTTTAATGCCCATGCTTTTCGCTTTTTCTTCGGTGATTCTGGTACTGAATCCGGTACATAATATCACCGGAATATCCGATCGGATCGAAAACAGTTGTTCAGCCAATTTATCACCGGTCAGATTCGGCATGGTTAGATCGGTAATGACAAGATCAAATGCGTTTGGCCGGGTTTTAAAGAGTTCAAAGGCTTCAAGGCTGTTGATTCGACTGGTTACAGTATAACCCAAAGATACCAGCAACTGTTTTCCCATGTCTATAAGCGATTCTTCATCATCAACAAAAAGGATATGCTCTGTTCCGGTGGGAATCGGCCTTTCAGCTTTGATTTTTTGCTCTAACTGCTTTTCTATGACTGGAAGATAGACCTTAAAGACAGAACCTTCTCCGGGTTCACTGTAGGCATGTATGGTGCCGTTATGACTTTTCACAATACCGTGGACCACCGAAAGTCCCATGCCGGTACCCTTGCCTTTTTCTTTGGTAGTGAAAAAAGGATCGAAAATATGTTCCATCAAACTTGCCGACATGCCACAACCGGTATCACTGACGGATAATCTGATATAGGGCCCGGATTTAATATCGAAATGTTTGATAGTGACACTGGAGTCGATCTCTGCTTCGGAAAGACTCACACTAAGCACGCCGCCTTTTTCCTGCATGGCATGGCCGGCATTGGTGCAAAGGTTCATCAACACCTGGTGGATTTTGGTCTGATCCCCAAGAATGGCGGCATCACTTTGCAGGTCCTGGTGGATTTCAATGGTGGAGGGGAGTGTTGCCCTGATGAGCTTTAGCGCTTCTTTGACGATGAGTTTTAATTGAAGCGGTTTAAAGTCTTGTTCGCTCTGACGGCTAAAAGTTAGAATCTGATTAATCAGGCCTTTGGCCCGTTCTCCTGCTTCAAGCACCTCTTGAAGATTGTTGTAGGGTAAGGATCCGTTTTCTAAATAGTCTAAGGTCAACTCAGTATAACCGATAATGGCAGAGAGAATATTATTAAAATCGTGGGCAATGCCGCCTGCTAATGTGCCGATGGACTGCAGCCTGTCGGACTGTTGCAGTTGGGCTTCAAGGACCTTTTCCTGGGTGACGTCCCGGTTAACGGAAACAAAGGATACGATGTCTCCAGAACCGTTCTGAACCGGCGAAATTATGGTCTCAAATTCGCGGAGAGTGTTGTCTTTTATTCGGTTGGTGATGTAACCCGACCAGATGTTGCCCCGGGAAATGATTTCCCACATCTCCTTGTAAAAACCTTTATCGTGCTTGTCGCTTCTAAAGATACGGAAGTTTTCTCCGACGATATCTTCTCTTGAAAAACCGCTGAGTTGTTCAAAAGCAGGATTCACATACTGAATCGTTCCGGTTCTGTTGGATATAATGACACTTTCTGCTGCATGTTCTATGGCTGTCGCCAAAAGGAGGCTTTCTTCCTCGGTTTGTTTCTGCTTGGTAATATCATAAAAAACACCACTGATATATTCAACCTCTTTACCATTCGAGACGACTTGCCCCCTGTCTTGTATCCAATATATATTTCCATCTCTGGCGTTAATCCTGTATTCTCTCACATAGGATTGATCTTTTGTTTTAAGGGCCTTAAGAAAATCATCGCTGACCGCTTTAATATCTTCATGAAAGATAACATCCGACCAGTTGATTTGTCGTGAGTTGAATTCTTCAGCCGCATATCCGGTGATCTGCTCGATTTTATTATCGATGAACTCCACTGACCAATCTCTGTATCCTCTGTAAACAACACCGGGAAGGTTTTTGATTAACCGTCGGTATTTTTCTTCACTTTCTCTCATGGCCGCTTCTGCCTGAAGGCGTTCGGAAATTTCATGCTCCAGGTTTTTCTTACGAACCTTGATCGATTTTTTTTGCCCCCTGTTGAAAAATAACAGGAAAAATGGAGACATAAACCCTGACAGCAACGCAAAAAAGATCACATGGGCAATTTTGAATTCACTTGACAGATGATATAAGGATAGGGCTACGGTACCTGTTACCAATACCATGATAAGAATAGATTTCCAGGGCTGTGTATTGACGATTACTTTTGTTTGTGTTTGTAATTTTGAATCCATAAGGATATCAAGAAACGTTTTAAAGTTGGTGAAATTGTATTTGGATAACCGTCTACCATACGCAAATGTCTTTTAATTTTATGTTGCCACGGATTAAGTGACCGCTAAAAATATCACTTAACTATCGGCCATTTTTAATAAAAGCTTTAGCTATATTCGGGTATGAAACTTGAATAAAACTTAACCAAAAAAGAGTGTTAATTGAATCGGCAATATCAAAAGTCACATCGTGTTTTTTTCGGGATATCTTCCTTTCAGATGCTCGCCATGTTCCGGCGTGGGTTGTTTTACAGCTATCTCTCCATCTATTTGCGTCATTTTTTGGGGTTAAGCGTTACTGAAACAACATTGTTTGCCACGTTGCCCATGGTGATGAATATTATTTTTCAGACATTTGTATGGGGCGCGTTTTCGGATAAATATCAGCTCAGGCGGACCTTGATTATATCCGGTGAAATACTGGCGGGATTCGGTACGATATTGGTGTGGTATGGCCACACCCTGACCGGGAATCTATCCTTGGCAGGATATGTAATTATCTTCGGTCTGTCGATCGTTGAAATCTTTTGGTCGATGTCCAATGTCGGCTGGAGTGCTTTGATATCGGATATCTATCGGCAGGAAGATCGAAATATGATCCAGGGGCGACTGGCCAGTATTGGCGGTATCGGCCGGATTGTCGGTGTATGGATCGGAGGATTGCTGTATGATGGATTGGGCCTTAAGTATAATGGCTGGGGTTTTTACGAAGGTGCGCTCTTTTTTGTTGCCGGTGCTGCCATGTTTATCTCCGTTATTCCCATGATGTTGGTGCCCGAGGGGGGTATCCGGCGTGAAATTGAGGATGCGGCCATTCCGGGAATCGGCGCATCGGCCTCTGCCGGGAAAATTTTCACGATTTTTATTATTGCAATGATTTTTATCAATTTCGGCAGAAATTCCATTGCCGTCATTCAGTCACAGTACCTGGTTCTTGATTCCGGCTTTGCGGTCTCCAGTAAGGTGCTGAGTTATATTGTCAATACACAATCGGTTGCGATGATTTTAACGGGGGTACTTGCAGGTTGGGTGGGAAGAAAGATAGGAGATGGAAATTCTCTGCTGTTGGGAAGTGCTTTAGCGGTGGGGTCACTTTTAATACTTGCGACTGCCGGTAATTTGGGGCTTATTTACGTCAGCAATTTTTTGAGAGGGTGTTCTGAAGTCGTGGTTCTTGCATCTTCGTATGCATTTGCATCGGTGCTGATTCCACCGGAAAAACGTGCCAAATTTTTCAGTATATTCAATGCCACGTATTTTCTCAGCTGGGGCATTGCCGGGACCTTTATTGCCGGACCCATCACGGACATACTCTTGGCTTACGGCGCATCGGAAGTGTTTTCATATCAAATGGCTTTCGTATCCGCGGCCATTATGACGATCATCGGTATTATCATCCAGGGATTTCTATTGCTTGTATATATTCCGAAATCTTCAAACTAATCTTTTAAATCCGGTTCAAAAAACAACCAGAGCACCTGAGGGAATGCCTTTTTAAAGGTAACTTCACAATGGTTGATGGCTTTTACAAGAGATTCTGCAGAATCCAGTTTAACCATTTTCGCTTTCACCGCGACCATCACATCCTTTCCCAACTGTAAAGTCAGCAAATTAAAGACCTGTTCGATGTTATCTTGTTTTTGTAAAAGTTCGATCATTTGAGTCCGTTGATCCGGTTCCACACTTTGACCGATCAATAGGGCCTGCACTTCGATTCCGATAAGAAACGCAATCACAACCAGTAACACGCCGATAGAAATGCTGCCCATGGCATCATATGCTGGATTGCCTGTGATAATGGTAAGCATAATTGCAATCAGTGCGAAGCATAAACCGAGCAAAGCAGCTAAATCCTCCCCAAAGACCACCAAAAGATCGCTTTGACGGGTTTCTTTAAACCATTGTCTTAACGTTCTTCCCCGACGTTCCTTGTTGACTTCGCGTAAACAGCCCCACATGGAAACGCTTTCTGCAATGATGGAAAACAACACGACGCCTATGGCGATGTAGGGATGATTCAGAGATTCAGGGTGATGCAGTTTATGGAATCCTTCGTAAATAGAAAATACACCCCCCATACTGAATAACATCAAAGCAACGATAAAGGACCAAAAGTAAACCGCCTTGCCGAAACCCAAAGGGTAATCCGGTGAAGGGGGGCGCTTTGCGTGCTTGATGCCCAGCAGCAAAAGAAGCTGGTTGCCGGTGTCCGCCAATGAATGAATGGATTCAGCCATCATGGAACCGGAACCCGTAACAGCCGCTGCAATAAGTTTTGAGACAGCAATAGCCAGATTGGCACATAAAGCAAAAATGATACTTTTTACAGAATCAACACCATGTGACATAAACCATCCTCTCCTTTATCCACCGTTCCACCAATTGCCCAATCACGGCGCATTCCAGTCCAAAAGGGAGATACCCTGCATATCCTAAAATCGGCATCTCAAAGATCTTAAAGCGATGAACGAAGGGGATGCTGTATTCCCACCTTGCTAAGCTGTAATAGTTCCACATTTCCCAGAAAAAACCGCAAAAAAGGGCTGCCATGGCGGATGATATCACAGGACTCCAATGACCGGAAGCCATCTTTGAGAGAATATGTTTTTCTCCCATCAGGGTTTGAAGTGACACAATAATCATCAAAGGAGAGATCCAAAGTAAGGGAAAAAGGGTGTCGGGCCACACGCCGATGCACATCAGACCGATACCGGATGCGGCAAGGGTCGAAAGGGCCGATATTTTTGGATGAAGGGATTTAAACGGCTTAAAGCTATCGAATCCCGGTCGAACCCATGGAAACGTGTTCATCAAATCTCGTGTTCCCAAAACAGCCGGCAGTACAGATGAATAGGAAAGGGTTGCATAACAAAAATATTCCCAGGAACTGAAATGAACCCCGGTATAGCTCCAGTTCTGAACAAAACGGTTCAGGTATTCAAAGAACCACCAAAATACTGCACTAACAGGGAAAAGAAAGAAAAAGAGCCGGGTATGGTTGAGCATCATGCACCGTCCGGTTCGTTTTAGGCAGAATGCATTGATGACAAGGATATATGAAAGCCAAAGTGGTGTAAACGTGTGGGGCTGAAACTTGGCAAACCAAGGAAACCGTGTCCACGCCAATATCCATGAAACCATACCGGTGATAACGCCGAGCCACCCCCACCAGGGAAAAGCAAATAAAGGGGAAGATTTTATTTTGGTTTTTTTGAACGATTTGACAACTATGAAGGTCAGAGGAATTGCAAAGCAAAGGATAAAAATGGTGTATCCCGTAAAGACCTTCCATGAAAACGAAGCATGATGGACATATCGGCTGTGTGGGGGAAACTCCAGATACCTTTGGACCGGAAACTTCGCAAGAACGATTCCCAGAAGAGGAAGGCCCAAAAGCATCGCCGTCAAAATAAACAGCTTGAAAATGATTCGTTTCACGGGTCAGAAACTAATATTCAGGTTAAGCGGTTCAGGGCTCACGGTTTAGCAGTGCCAACATCCCGACTTAAAAGAACCCATAAAGAATTCAGCAACGCTTATCAGTTCACTCATCGGATGATTGTTGCGATGGCAAAATCTTCACAACGGTCCTGTACGTTTTTTCCCCGCTTTTAAGAACATACGACATCCGGACGGTTTTAAGGCGGCCTTCGGCAAACAGCTTGACACATTCCGGATAAAGCGCCCATTCCAGTTTTAAACCTTTTCCCTTGACCGATTCTATGGTGTCATCTTCTGATATCGCATAAGCACTTTGACCGATGATGGGACCTGAATCTTCGCCGTAATCGACAAAATGGACCGTACATCCGCCTATTTTGCATCCATAACGAAATGTATCTCCATATCCGTCAATACCGGGAAATGCCGGAAGCAGTGCGGGGTGAATGTTCATTATTTTCAGGTGGTCGGAGACTGTATTTACCCTGTCGATAAAATAGGGTGTTAAATTTCGCATAAAACCTGCCAGCACCAGAAGGTCAAACGGATATTTTTTCATTTTGTCAAGAAGTGCCGCTTCGGCAACCGCCCTCGTGATAAAAAAGGATTTTACCGTTTTATTATCGGCATCTGTCGGAAAAAGGGTTTGCTTTGAAAGTATGTCATCAAGATCAAAATCATAGGGGAGTTTGATCTGTTCCGGTGCTGTTTTAAATTGCCGGATAATGGCTTGATAATCCACAATAAATGTTGGGATATTTGCAAGTCGGCCTCTTTTAAGGCCGGCGGCATCGGCGTTGTCCGAACCGATGAATACGACGCTGCCGGGTATCTGACCGGATTCGCAGGCATCCATAATGGCCTGAAGGTTTGTTCCGCCACCGGATATCAGTGCGCCGATACGAATGTATTGGTTCATTGCTGACATCTCCATGGTTACAATACTTTTACCATAAGCGGGATGGCGACAAAGGTGCCGATGGAACTTCCCAGGTTCGTAAAAACCACCACCAGAAGAATACGGGTGATCTTGTTTTTCCAGAAACCTTTTATGGAAAGGATGTCCTTGGGCAAGTTTTCAAAATCTCTGACCTTGGGCTTTCGCGAAAAAGCTTCCACAAGTCCTGAAACCCATCCCGCTGCAATCATGGGGTTTAGCGAAGTCAGCGGAGCAGCAATAATTGAGGCCAGAATCGTCAACGGGTGAGCCAGAGCGATGACCGCACCAAGACCTGCCAGAATACCATTTGCCATGATCCACCATGTGATCATATGGGTTCCTGTATGTGCTCCGCCATGATAAAAGCCCCATACAACAAGCACAAGTATGCCCAAAGGTATGATCCATTTTAAGATACCGGATAGTTTTCCTTTGGGCGGGATCTGATCCAAACGATCCATATCGATCTCGACATTCCAGTATTTTTTGATGCCGGGGACGTGACCGGCACCCACAACAGCCACAATTTTATCGCCGGGTGCAGTTCGAATCTTATGGGCCAGATACTGATCCCTTTCGTCAATCAGGATATCTTTTAAAACAGGAAGTGACTTTCCTACATCGGCAAGAAGCGTTTCAAGCACATCTTCTTGTTTCATCTTTTCAATATCTTCCTCACTGATGTCTCCGATTTCACCCATTGACAAAATGAGTTGAAACAACAGCTTGATTTTACTCCACAATCCCATGGCTCGCCAGGTTTTTGCCAGGGTGATACGAATGTTCCTATCGGCGAGATGTATGTTTGCATCAACGGCTTCAGCGGCATCCATGGCTTTGATCATTTCAGCGCCAGGCACAATATCAAATTTGTCGGCAATCCGTTTTTGGAAAGATGCCAGAAGGAGATTGGACAACAATAAAAAGGATTTTTTCTCTTTGATAACTTTGATGATATCCGTATCCAGCCATTTATCCTTTTGGCGAATGGACTGATACCTGGCCTCACACAATTCGACGCAGACCGTGTCCGGTTTTTCCGTTTCGATGACGTCGCTGACCAGTTGGGCACTCTCTTTGGACACGTGTGCAGTGCCCACAAGTATAATTTCTTTTTCTTCAAAAATAAGGGAATGTATGTTATTTGTTTCGTTTTTCATTTAAATTCCATAATATAAAGTGATCGGTTCAAGGTTTAGGGTTCAAAGGCTGTGATGACTTGTCAGCGCTCACTTTTTTATAATGTGTCGATTAGCCTCTTTCACCCATCGGGTGAAACATTCTTGTCACCGCTATTCGACGAAATCTTATTGATTTTAGACAGTTAGAGTCTTTCAGCCTGGAACGGTGAACGTTGAACCACTCAACCCAAGCATATATATATGAAAAAACCCTTGTTTGACAAGCCTGAATAAAGATGCCCCAAAAAAACATTAAATGCAAACTGGAAAATTTATATCAAAGATATAATCAACCCAACTATATTCATCCGGATCCGCTTGAGTTCCTCTATTTATACAAAGATATTAAAGACCGGGAGGTTGTCGGATTGATTGCATCTTCCCTGGCTTATGGCAGGGTGAAACAAATATTGAAAAGCGTTTCATGTGTTCTTGATAGGATGACACCCTCTCCCTATCTGTTTCTCAAAGAATCGACGCATTCATCCATGTGCAAAATTTTTAAAGGATTTAAACACAGGTTTGCCAATGGAGATCATCTTGCGGCATTGCTTTGTGGTATAAAAAACGTCATCGAACAATATGGCTCATTAAACGAATGTTTTGCTCGTGAGATATCTGATGATGACAGAAGCGTCATTCCTGCCCTGAATGTTTTTGCAACAGCGCTTACCACCGGAAATTGTAAACCCGGACACCTTATTTCTGCACCGGAAAAAGGAAGTGCCTGCAAGCGGATGAATCTTTTTTTAAGATGGATGGTCCGAAAGGATCGTGTGGATCCCGGTGGGTGGCATGGTGTGCCCGTGTCAAAACTCATCATTCCATTGGATACTCATATGCACAAGATAAGTTTGAAGCTGGGTTTTACCACAAAGCAGCAGGCGAACATGCGCACGGCCCTTGAAATAACAAACGGTTTTAGACAAATCGTTCCTGATGATCCGGTAAAATTTGATTTTGTGCTGACCCGGTTTGGGATTAGAGATGATATGAATATAGATAATCTTTGACAAAAAAGTACTGATATCTTATATCTGCCCATTATGTCCGAAGCCATGATAGCAAAAATACTTGCTGACAAGAAAAATCTGGAGCATGTTCTCGACAACCTCAAGATCGGCATCATCGCCCATGATTTAAACCGCCGTATTTTTTATTTCAACAAGGAAGCCGAAAGAATCACCGGTTACCATAGGAAAGAGGTTCTGGGCAAAGATTGCCATGACGTTTTTGGAGAACCTTTTTGCGGAGGACAATGTTCTTTTTGCGGCGACAAACCTGATATTAAAGACAAAAAGGAGTATGTAAACAATATTGTAACAAAAAACGGTGAATCCCGACGCGTCGAAATGTCCGTCACAATGATAACAGATAAAAACGGTCGGAACTTCGGTGTACTTGCTTCATTGGTAGATGTTACCGAAATTTTAAATCTTTCTATGAAGGCCCGAAAACTAACCAGCTTTTCAGGCATTGTCGCCAAAGACAGCAAAATGATGACGATTTTCCGGCAGATCCGGGATGTTGCCGGCTATGATTATCCGGTTAATATATCGGGTGAAACCGGTACCGGAAAGGAACTGGTTGCCAGTGCCATTCATAGTGAGAGTCACAGAAGCGGAGCACCTTTTGTCCCGATTAACTGCGGAGCACTTCCGGAAAGTCTCATTGAAAGTGAACTGTTCGGTCATGTCAAAGGTGCCTTTTCAGGTGCCCTTCGGGACAAAAAAGGACGTTTTGAACTGGCGGACAAAGGCACTATTTTCCTTGATGAGATCGCTGAACTTTCAAGACAGATGCAGGTAAAGCTTTTACGCTTTTTACAAGATGGTATGTTTGAAAAAGTAGGGGGAGAAAAGACGATTCATGTCAATGTCAGGGTGATCAGTGCCACCAACAAGGATCTCAAAAAGGAAGTTCAGCAAAAAAAATTTCGCAAGGATTTATTTTACAGGCTAAACGTTATTCCCATCCATCTTCCGCCGCTTCGAGAACGGAGAAACGACATTCCGCTGCTTGTGGATCATTTTTTAAAAGAAGCAGAAGAGATACATAAAAATAAGCCGCCTAAAATTTCCAAGGAAGCGGTTTCCGTAATGATGGGGTATCACTGGCCGGGTAATGTGCGGGAGTTGCAAAATGCCATACAGTTTGCCATCGTGAATTGCAGCGGTGATACGATTTTTCCTAAAAATCTTCCCATGGAACTCAAGGATCGGAGTCTTTTTGGTCCTTCTCGCGGAGCTTCGAGAAAACTGAATGTGGAAAACGTAAAAACCGCACTGATAAAAACCGGTGGTAACAAGGCAAAGGCGGCAAGAATCTTGGGTGTAGGCCGGGCCACGTTATACCGGTTTTTGGCCGACCGCCCTGATGCTTCTTGAAGATAAATTATAATTAAAAAAGGCTCCTAAAAGGAGCCTTTTTTAATTGATGATGTTCCGATGTGGCATCGGGTTAGGCCTGTTGATATTTCGCATCCATTTCCCGGCGATCCGCCATATCCATCAGGACTCTTTCCCTGGCCTTGTCGATGCCGAGCTCTTTTCTCTTTTTATCGATATGCGCAATCATCATTCTCGCCATCTCATACGGATCGGCTGTAAAACCCCATTTCCCAAGGCCTTGTTTTTCCAGTCCATCAAACAGCAATTTATGAAACTTGGTTTCTTCAATAATAGGGAAGGTTACGCCGAAAACGGTAAACACACCCGATGCAACAAAATACTGGCCGATGCAGATGGCTTTTTCGCTCATCCACTCGGGTGCGGCGCCGGCCAGCGGCAATTCAGCGATGCTGTGTCCCAGACCGCCTTCTTTGACCATGGCGGAAGCTGCCATGAGAAGGCGACTGTTATCCACACAGGCACCGAAACCCAAAACCGGGGGCATTCCAACCGTTTCACAGACTTCGTGCAACCCTGGTCCAGCGAGAATAGCTGCTTCAGGAGTGGTCAATCCGGCCTTGGCAAGGGCAATCTGGGAACAGCCGGTTTGGAGAACGAGGACGTCATTTTTAATTAACTCCTTTACCAGTTCTACATGAACCCAGTCTTGTTTTACCCTTGGGTTGGTGCATCCCACCACACCGGCGATCCCTCGAATACGACCGTTAATGATATTGTCATTGAGTGGCGTATACGATCCTCGGAAAGACCCCCCGAGCATATAATTGATATATTCGTGGGAAAACCCGTGGACACCGACGTTTACGATTCTCGGAATTTCGATATCCGCAGTTCTGTTGTTGAACCTTGAGATGGCTTTTATGACGATCTCATCGGTACAAGCACTTGGATTATGTTCATGGAATTCGATATGCTGTGCACCTTCGATATGGCATCGCGGATTGGTGGTGATCAGCGGGGTATTATAACATTCAGCCACTTTGGCCAACCCCTGCTTGATACACTGTACGTCAACGGTCATGGCATCGACTGCACCGGTGACCAGTATCGTTTCCGTGGACATAAAGTTCCCTGCGTGAGGAATCCCGTGACGTCCAAACATTTCCAATCCGGAACAGCACATTCCCACCAGATTGATGCCCGTGGCTCCGGCTTTTTTGGCGGCTTCAACGAGGGTCGGTTCATTCACAGATACCAGCATCGATTCAAAGAGATTTGGTTCGTGGCCATGTACGATAATATTGACCTGATCTTCCTTGAGCACACCCATATTCAACTCGACACTGACAGGAGATGGGGTTCCAAAAAGAATGTCGGATATTTCCGTGGCCACCATTGATCCTCCCCAGCCATCGGCAAGCGCAGTTCGACTGCACTGTTTGGTGATGTTTTCATAATGTTGATCCACGCCCATATGGCTTCGGTGCATCAGTTCCATAATTTCCCGCATGGCACCCCTGGGGACAATTCCCAGTTTTCGCCAGGTTTCCAGTGTTTTTTCGGGAACCCGCTTGGCAAAGGGGATTTCTCCTTCTACCTGTGTGTAAGTTCGCTCGAGTTCTTTATATAGATCAATGGCAATATCATGAATTTCACGTCCTTCGACTTCAATGCCGATGGAGGCCGCAACTTCTTCGAGTTTTTGTGGGTCTTTAATTTTGTAATCTGTGATATTGCCATTTACCACTTCACGGAAAAGATCGAGCATGGCCATCCCGTGATCGGTGTGGGCTGCACCACCGGCAGCAATCATGCGCGCAAAATTCCGAGACATGATGGTGTCGATGGTTGCACCGCAGACCCCGACTTTGCCATAAGGATCCCTGGCATTGAGTCTGCAGGGACCCATACCACAATGCTTGCAGCATGCGGAATCCGCACCAATGGGGCAGGCTTTCATACTAGCTGCTCTGTCAAAAGCGGTTTCCACGCCGTCTCTTTTGGCTTTTTCCAGCATTTGTATGGTGGCGTCACATGTTGTGACATCCTTTGGATCAATTTCTTTTTTCTTTGACAATACTTCCTTTTTTTCCATTGTTCCTCCTTCCTGGAAAGAATTATGCTTGAGTTCTTGACAATATAAATTTAATGATAATGATTCCTAATAATAAATACCACATTGTTCCTTGTCAAGCTAGAAATACGTCTTAATATGTATTGAGAGTTAATTTGCCCAAAGGAATTTTCTCATGTTTTGAACTATAAATCTCCTGCAACGCAAATAAGTAATCAGGCCGGAAACAATTGTGAGGTGAAATCATAATTCGGGACTGAAACTTGAGCAGATTAATTCATGATGGTTTCAAGTCACTGTTATTATGATCTTTAAATCAACACACAGTTTAATTCTAATGGTTATTTTAGTAAGTTTCAGCATTCCTGCGATCGCCAGTGAAAATAAGGAGAAAACAATGGTTGAACATCAATCGAAACCAAACCGCCTCATCCATGAAAAAAGCCCGTATCTCCTTCAACATGCATACAATCCTGTGGACTGGTATCCCTGGGGAGACGAAGCGCTGGAAAAAGCACGTAAAGAAGATAAACCCATTCTTCTGTCCATCGGTTATTCCACCTGCCACTGGTGCCATGTTATGGAAGAGGAATCGTTTATGAATCCGGACACCGCCGAGCTGATGAACACCCATTTTGTCTGTATTAAACTGGATCGAGAAGAACGGCCGGATCTTGATAAAATATACATGACCGCAGTCACCGCCATAACCGGTTCCGGAGGATGGCCCTTGAATGTATTTTTGACACCGGATCTCAAGCCCTTTTTCGGCGGTACTTATTTCCCTCCGGTTCCAAAACAGGGAATGTTGGCATGGCAGGATATTCTAAGACTCATCGCCACTGCCTGGAAGGATCCTTCCCAGCGTGACAAGTTTCAATCTTTCAGTTCGAATCTTCAAAATAGTATTTCCAATGCATTATCATGGACGTCAAAAGACAGCGTCGTCAATACCGATGTGATCGATAAAGCCTTTAACGCCTTTTCCTCAAGATTCGACAAAGATCTTGGGGGATTTAGTCCGGCCCCCAAGTTTCCCTCTCCATCCATTCAGAAATTTTTATTTGCCCATTATTTTTACACCAAAAATGGCGGCAAAAAAGACGATGCTGCCCTTTTGATGGGCAATGCGACGCTGCGTGCCATGGCCAACGGCGGTATTTATGATCAATTGGGCGGCGGGTTTCATCGCTATTCCACGGACGCCAAATGGCATGTCCCCCACTTTGAGAAAATGCTGTATGACAATGCCCAGTTGTTAAAA
>Ga0307425_1000734_pt1 | contig 20271 bp, 17 predicted proteins | sample SalMarWE160330MG_FD_202152 | JGI IMG/M metagenome (GOLD analysis project Ga0307425, IMG submission 202152) | Salt marsh sediment microbial communities from the Plum Island Ecosystem LTER, Massachusetts, United States - WE1603-30 | ecosystem: Environmental > Aquatic > Marine > Intertidal zone >...
CAAAGACCTTGTGCATGTCCTCCTCGGCAATCCCACGCCCGTTGTCGCGGATGCGGAAAATCTGCTCACCGTTATTGGTCTGCGCGGTGACCTCGATCCGGCCGGTGCGTGAAGCATCGAGGTATTTAACGGCGTTGCCCAGGATATTGCCCAGGACCTGTTCCATCGCAGTCCGGTCGGCGACTACCTGGGGGAGGGATCCTATGGTTACTGTTGTGCCTCGCTCTTGGATCTGATGAGCCAGGTTCTCTAAACTCGTCTTGACCAGGGCATTCATATCGATGGGCTCGGACTTGAGCTCTCGCCGGCCCAAACGGGATAAGATCAAGACGGAGTTAATAAAGCTGTCCATGCGGGACACCGAATTGGTGATAAATTCCAGGGCCTCTGGCACATCCTCGTGCAGGGCCATGGCCACTGCCGATCGTTTGTCCTCGCTCAGGTGCGGCAAGGCTGTTTCCACAGTAGGGCCAATCACCTCCAGGGCGGAATGCAGTTCTGAGGTGTACCCTTTCAGGTTGACCAGGGGGACCCGCAGGTCGTGCGAGACGATATAGGCGAAATTCTTTACCTCCTCGTTGCTTTGCTCCATCTCGGCGGCATAGCGCTGCAACCGCTCCTCCATCTGCTTGCGCTCGGTGATGTCGGTAATTATGGCAAAGCTGCCCGTAAAATGACCGTCTGCATCGAAACTGGGGGTCGGCGTCAAAATGGTGTGGATCTTTCGTCCGTCCTTCCTGACCCAGGTAATCTCGTAAGGGGAAGGGTTTCGCATGCCTTTCCTTCGTTTTGCGAAAATTTCTTTCTGAGCCTTTCGAGTTTCCTCATCCTGAAAGTCAGTGGTAGGGCGTCCGATCATCTCGTCCATCGAGTATCCCAAGATCTTGCAATGCTGCTCGTTGGCGTAGGTGAGCACGCCTTTTTCATCTATGGAAGATAATCCAACCTTCATCGTCTCAACCAACGTGCGGTACCGTTCTTCGCTCAGACGCAGTTCCTCCTCTATCCGCTTGCGCCGCTTTATCTCTTTCGCGAGGGCATCACGTGAGACGGTTACCTTTTTTAAATCCTCTATCATCTTGTTGAAGCTGGTGGCCAGCTCACCTATCTCGTCTTTCGATTGGGCTTCTATCGTTGCATCAAATCTTCCCGTGCCGACCCTTTGGGTGGCGTCCCTCAGTGCAATGATGGGTCTGGTTATTCTCTTTGCGAGAAAGGTACCTATTATGATGGCCAAGGCAAAGCTGAGGATCATGGCCGCTATGGAGAATGCAGCCGTCATCAGGATAGTCTCGTATGCCTCCAGAATCGGCAATTCCACTACAACCGCCCAGTTGGGAGTGCCTAAGTGTACGTGAGTCGTGAGAACAGAGGTGCCGAGGATGCCTTTTGATATCTCGGCCCTGCTTACATGGATGGATTCATGACCTTTTATAAATTCATCGATTTCTTCCAGATAACCTAAATTTTCTCTCTTCAATACACGACCGATATCGCTAAAAGCGATGAGATATCCCTCCATATCCACCACGTAGGCGCAGCCGTTCCTGCCAATTTTAATGTGATCCATCAAATCCCACATGAACTTGAGATTCACCTCAGCGACCAGGGCCCCGTGGAGATCACCGAATACATCGGCGAGGGGGAGGGCCACAATGACCATGGGTTCGGACGTGATCCCGTCGATGTAGACCGGGCTGATATACCTTTTGCCTTGGCGTACCTGGGAGAATAGCTCCTCCCTGATCTGGTCTGTCAGACGGCCGGATGCAATGTGGGACAATCGGGAGATATACAGCACCTCCTTCTGCCGCGCATCGAACAATATCAACTGGCGAAAGGATGGTTCCTTTCCCAACAGCTTTTCCAGGGCGAGCCTGCGCCCTCCGGAGGCAGCCTTGTGCATCTCTGCGAAATAGATGGCTGAAGCCATTTCGTTGACTCTCTCATTGAGAAACCCCTTCACGGCATCGGCCGCCTTCTCGGCGATGAGCTGTTGCTGGATGTCGATGGCCCTCCGCTGGTTCTGGAAGCTGATATAGGCGTTCAGTCCGCTGAAGATGAAAATGACCAATGCGCCCACGGTAAAGAAGGCGAAGGCCAGAGTCGTAGCGAGGCTGTGGCCCCCCCTGTTTCTTTTTATTGGCAACCGCCACATCTTAGCGGATGACCTCCTCTGCCATGCTCAACAGGCCTTCCCTGGCGGTGAGCCCCAGTTCCTGGATGGCTCTGTAATTTAACTTCAGGTGACCTGGGGGAGTGACCACCATGATGGTCCCTGCCGGAGTCCCCTGAAGGATTTTGTCGGCGAGGGAAGCGGCCATCGTGCCCATCTCAACGTTATCAGGGACAAAACTGAACAGGGCCCCAAGATCTACCTCAAAGTCCAGGGCACCGCCGATGGGGATTTTATGCCCCTTCGCAAAGCCACTGATAATCTGCCACCCATCGGGGGACTGGGTAAGGATCTCGGGCATCATCAGGATGGCGTCTATATCTATCGAGGCCGATCGAACCCTCCTGCGGAGGGCAGCCTTGATGTGCCCCACATCCTTCACCGGCTCTTCCACCAACGTCAAACCCAAGGACGAAGCCGCCGGGCGCAACTCACTGAGGGCCGTAGGGATGGTGGAATAATCTGGATCATATAAGAGTAAGATTCGTCTCGCCTGGGGGACCAGTTCATGCAGGATCTCCAGGCGTTTCACCGTGAGCTCGGGCCCAGGGAAGCGGACGCCGGTGATGTTTCCGCCAGGGCTGGCCACGCTCTGCACCAGGTTATTGTCCTCGATGCCGGCCAAGGCGAAGACCACCGGGATATCTGTTCCGCGGGCCGCTGTCTTGGCCGCTAAGGCCGGGCCAGTGGGAAAGGCAAGGATCAAGTCGACCTTAGCTTGCACAAATTTCTCGGCCGCCCGCTTTTCACCCTCAGGGTCAGCGTTTAATTGTTGCACGTCATAGACGATGTTCTCACCTTCAAGGTAGCCCAATGCCGCCATTTTGGCCTTAAAGCCATCTGCTATGGTAACAAAACCTTCTGCGCCCGAGATAATACCCACCTGATACACCTTCCCCTCGTGTGCTTTTCTGCTGCAACCGTTTACCACCATCCAAACCACCACTAACAGAGCTAAGACCAAGAAGCCCCTACTCAGTTTCGTATGTTTGCGTAAAGCCATGTAATCACCCTTTCTCATACCTTTACCTTACTCACTCACCTCATTCACCTCGCGGGGTTCCTCGCTGTACCGCGCCCTGCGATATTTTTAACGAATTATCTCATCCGCTCTCGCCAATAACCCCTCGGTCACATTGAGCCCAAATTCTTTGGCCACCGTGTAATTTATCTGAAAAAAATTGTCGGCTGAGACAACGGGGATCTCTCCAGCGGGAGTCCCGTGAAGGATTTTGTCAGCCAGAGGCGCCGCCTGTTTGCCAGCATTGACAATGTCCACATTTACACCAAAAATAGACCCATAGCCCTTCACCGATATTAAGGCACCACCAATAGGCACCTTGTGTTCCGCCGCAAACCGACCCATAACGAGAAAGGCATCAGGTGTCACAGCAAGAGGCTCTGCTATAAACAGTATGGCATCCATGCCGATATCGCCTGATGCATCTCGTGCATCCAGTTCAGCCTGAAGCTCTGCCGCATCGTCGGCGGGAAATTCCACCAACGTTACACCCGCAGACGCAGCCACCGGACGTAATGCCTCTATCTGGCTGACTACAATCGGGTACCCTCGCTGATAGGGTATCCACATTCTTTTGGCCTGCGGCACCAACTCAAGCATGATCTCAAAGCGCTTGATCGCAATGTCCGGCCCGGGGTAGCGAACACCGGTTACATTGCCTCCGGGTTCGCGTATACTCTCAACCAGACCGGTGTCTTCTATGTTGGCAAAGTTAAAAAGCACCGGTATGTCTGTTCCTTGGGTGGCTTCCTTGGCAAACATGGATACCTCAGTGGGGCACGTAAAAATCAAGTCAACCTTATCTTCCACAAATTGCTTAAGAATCTGTTTTTCCCTTTCAGGCTCAAAGTTCGTTCGCTGTATGTCATAAAGGATGTTTTTTCCCTCAAGGTAGCCCAACTCACTCATTCCGGCCTTAAAACCATCCGGTAAGTCGGCGATATAATCGAGCCCGCACAGAATACCCACTCGATACATTTCCCCTTTCTGTTCACCGCAACCGCACAAAAACATACAAACCACTATTACTAGGGTAAGAACTAGCATTTGTTGCTTAGATTTAAAGTGTTTATGTAGATCCATTTTAAATTTCTCCTCTTTTTACATTCGCCCGGCGCAGGTTCTTCTCGATCAAGCGGGCATGGCCTGGGTCATCCTCCACCAATAAAATGGTTACCTTATCGATCTGAGACATGCTCTCCCCTTTCTGCTCGGTGCTGCGAGATGGTAAAGGTAAACGTCGTGCCCTTCCCGAGCTCAGATTCACACCAGATGCGTCCATCCTGGCGGCGCACCAGGGTCTGTACATAGGCCAGGCCCATGCCCTCACCCGGGGTATCCTGCTTGCCGGCCCGGCGGAAGGGCGCAAAGACCTTGTGCATATCCTCCTCGGCAATACCACGCCCGTTGTCGCTGATGCAGAAAAGTTGTTCACCGTTATTGGTCTGCGCGGTGACCTCGATTTGGCCGGAGCGCTCAGGGTCGAGGTATTTGACGGCGTTGCCCAGGACATTGCCCACGATCTGCTCCATCGCAGTCCGATCGGCGACTACCTCAGGGAGGGATCCGACGGTTACCTTAGTCCCTCTCTCTTGGATCTGATGAGACAGGGTCTCCAGGCTCGTCTGGACCAGGGTGTTCATGTCGATGGGCTCGGACTTGAGCTCTCGCCGGCCCAAACGGGATAAGATCAAGACGGAGTTAATAAAGCTGTCCATGCGGGACACCGAATTGGTGATAAATTCCAGGGCCTCGGGCACATCCTCGTGCAGGGCTATGGCCACTGCTGATCGTTTTTCCTCATTGAGGTGCGGCAAGGCTGTTTCCATGGTGGGGCCGATTACCTCCAAGGCGGAACTCAGTTCTGAGGTATACCCCTTCAGGTTGACCAAGGGGACCCGCAGGTCGTGCGAGACGATATAGGCGAAATTTTTCACCTCCTCGTTGCTTTGCTCCAGCTCGGCAGCATAGCGCTGCAACTGCTCCTCCGCCCGCTTGCGCTCGGTGATGTCGGTGATAAAGTCATAGCTGCCTTTGTATCGACCATCTGTATCGAGAATGGGCGTCGGTGACAGAATCGTTGGGGCCTTACTTCCGTCCTTCTTGGTCCAGGTAATTTCATACGATTCACGTGAGCCTTCCCTTCGTTTGGCTAACTGTTCTTTCAAGATTTGCAGATTTTTCTCATCGAGAAAATCGAAGATATAACGTCCCATGATCTCTTTCAACGAATATCCCCATATCTCGCCCCATCTGTCATTGACATAGGTGATCACCCCTTTTTCGTCCATGGCACTCACGCCAACCTTCGTCGTCTCAACCAACGTGCGGAACCGACTCTCACTCTCCCGCAGTTCCTCCTCCATCTGCTTGCGCTCGGTGATGTCACTGTAGATGGCCAGGATTCGATTGGAGGCAAAGCCCCCCGCCTGCATTACATGGCGGGTGGAACCGTCTTTGCACGTGACGGCCACTTCTATGGGCGCAGCTTCTTTGCCTTGCTTCTGTGCCTCGGTAAGCAAGCCGACGAGGGAAGGAATCTGCTCACGGTAGACCGGGTCTGGATAGGCCTGGCAACGCCATTCCGCAATGTTTGGGATGTCTTCAACGGTGTAGCCGAAGAGTTCACGGAACTTACGGTTGTTATATTGGATGTTCCCCTGCATATCGGCCCAGCAAATACCTATCGGCGAGGCATCCATGAGGGTCTGAAGCTCTTCCTGGCTCTTCCGCAGCTCCTCCTCCATCTGCTTGCGCTCGGTGATGTCGGTAAACAAGGCAAAACTGCTGGTAAAATGACCATCTGCATCATAACTGGGGGTCGGCGTCAGGATCGTATCAACCCTCCGCCCGTCCTTCGCCATCCAGGTAATCTCGTACGGGGTAGGGTCTTTCACCCCTTTCTTCCGTTTTGCGAATATCTCTTCTTGACGCCTTTGACTTTCCTCATCGTAAAAGTCGGTAGTAGGATGCCCGATGACCTCATCCGCCGAATATCTCAGCATCTTACAGACTTGATCGTTGACGTAGGTGATCACCCCGTTCGCGTCTACGGCGCTCAACCCAACCCTCATCGTCTCCACCAACCTGCGAAAACGCTCTTCGCTCTGCCGCAGCTCCTCCTCCATCTGCTTGCGCTCGGTGATATCCGTGAACATCACAACGGCCCGCCCATCATCTAACTGGGTCGGCCTGAACTCTATCTCCCGAGTTTTCCCATCCTTGCAAACGACACTAAACACCCTACTAGTCCCCCCTACCCCGATATCTTTCTTCCAGGTTTCAATAGCCTTCTGCCGGTATTCCTTATCGGGATAGGCCTTGTGCATCCAATCTTTCCCGGTGGGGATATCCTTTAGGGTATAACCCGTGATTTTAGTGAATTCAGGATTAACGTAGAGGTACGATCCATCACTGTCGATTAGCCCTACCCCATACAAGGCATTCTGCAACATGGTGTAAAAGGTCTCTTTCTCTTGCTGCAATAATTTCTCAGCTTGCTTACGTTCGGTCATGTCTCGTACCGCAGCTACCCTGACTATTCTTCCATTAAAGGGGAAGGGTTTAGCATGGATCTCAACGGGGAAAGTTGATCCATCTTTCCTGAGCGACATTATTTCATATGGTTCTTCATCTTTTTCACGAACAGATTTTGATACAGTCTTACGGTATTCGCTCGCTATCGTTTCAGAGATATTCATTCCTATTAGTTCATCACGTTCATATCCATACATGGTTGCAAATATTTTGTTTACATCTAGAATTTTCCCTTTATCATGAACAATAAAACCTTCAAAAGAGGCCTCATCGGCGAATCTACGAAACCGCTCCTCACTTTGCCGCAGCTCCAGCTCCATCTGCTTGCGCTCGGTGATATCTTCTACCACTTCTATGAACCCTGATTCTGTACCATCCTCCCGCAAGACAGGAAAGGCTTGCAGCCGCGCGGGAAAACGGTGCGGGTCGTCTTCTGCACCTTCGGTCTCAACGCTAGCAGGTAGGCCGGTAGCCATTGCCTGAACTCCAGGACACTGCGGGCACACGGCATCACGTTTTTCAAGTGCCCGGTAACACTTTTCACCGATTAACTCTTCAACTGATGTGTTTCTTCTTTTGATTAGCGCATTGTTTGCCATGACTATATTGTGGTCGGCATCTATGAGATTGATACCAAAATCAACGTTTTCCACCAAAGATTGATGGAGCTCCTTACTCTCCTGCAACTGCTTCACCTTGCGCTTGAGATCGGCGTTCTCTGCCTGCAAAGCCTCGTTGGCCTTTTCAAGTTCCTTCACGTGTACCTGCACTCCCCCCTCCTGCCCATTACTATTATTCTGTGCAATCTCCGCCTGCCTGCGATCGGTGACATCCAACAGGGAGGCCATGCTCTTGCTCGTTCCCGGGATCTGCCCGATGGTCAGTATGATGTTCTTGACCTTTTCTTGTCGATCGAGGAACCGAAATTCATAGCTTCTCGGCGCAAGCATAGGATCCGTCCGGCGGAGCAGATGATATTCCTTCACCCGCTTTCGGTCATCCCTGGCCACAAACTCAGCCCAGTTCTTTTTGCCCTCAATCTCCTCTTTTGTGAATCCGCTGAGCTTCTCAAATTCCGCATTGACGAGGGAGATGGTCGCATCTTCCTCGACTATTACCATTGCTTTGCCGGTCTTCTCAAAGACGACCTGGTATTCCTTAGATAAAGCAGGTTTCGTTCTTTTTCGAACGCTCGTGTCCTTCATAGGTCCTCGCCTTCTACTGCTTACCTTTGTGACAGCAAGCCCCATACCTTCCTCCTGCAATAGTGAAAGATTTTTCGATTGCACGGGAGTCTATCCAACATATCATTATGTGTAGATGAGCATATTTTGTGCCAAAATTGAGGGAGTGCATGAGAAAAAAACTCTTTACACATTAGTAAGTTATAGCACTTAGGGTGACGGATAGTGGAGCGGGAGCGCTTATTATCCACGAAAGCGACGTTTTTTGTCACTTAGGATGCTAGGCATTCATATGGTTATGGAAGGGGAAAAGGCTTACTTAACAAACACCTTATTATAACGGTGGGGGGAAAAAGCGGTTATCTCGGAGCCGATGAATAGCATTGGAAGTTGTCCCGGCCCTTTTCTTTGGCACGGTACATGGCAATATCGGCGCTCTTCATTAACGTATCAGCATCGTCACCGTCATCGGGAAAGAGGGCAATGCCGATGCTGGTAGTGATCATGAGTTTGTGATCATCAATGGCAAAGGGATTGCGAAAGGCCCCCAAAATCTTTTGGGCGATAGTAGTTACATTTTTTACCCGAGCTATGTCTGTCAATAACAGCAAAAATTCGTCCCCTCCCATGCGGCCAATGGTATCGCTTGTGCGCAACAATCCTGTCAAGCGTTCACCCACAACGCGTAATAACTTGTCTCCCACACTGTGGCCCAACGTGTCATTGATTTCCTTGAAGTGATCTAGGTCAAGCAACATTATGCAGCATCTTTGCTGATGGCGCCGTGCCTGGGCTAGCGCCATAGTGAAACGGTCATTGAACAGAACCCGGTTGGGCAAACCTGTCAGGGCGTCTCGATAGGCCAACTCCCTGATGGTCTCCTCTGCTCGCTTGCGGTTGGTGATGTCTCTCGCTACTGACTGGAAGCCCACAATCCGTTCACCCTCTATAACCAACTGTACATTCTGCCCCAGCCATACTTCTGTACCGTCCCTGGTGACGATGGGAAATTCGTAATAGGTGTTCTGTCTCCTTCTTATAAGCTGTAACCTATAAAATCTCTCCGTATCATTACGATAAGCCGGACTGACCAGATCAAGATAATGTCTGCCAAGTAGCTCATCCTCAGAATATCCCGTAATTCTTGCAGCAACGGGGTTAATAAAAGTAAAACACCCCCCTTTGCCGGTTCCGTAAATGATATCGTCTGCATTGTCTACAATTTGTCGGTAGCGTTTTTCACTCGTCCGCAGCGCCTCCTCTGCCCGCTTGCGCTCGGTGATGTCACGCGTCAAGGTCAAAAAGAGTTTTCTGCCACCTGACTCAAACATCCCAATCCGAATCTCAGCAGGAAAGGCCGTCCCATCTTTGCGTATTTGAACTCCTTCCACCAGAATCGGCACACCCGGTACCATGCGCTTCCACTGTTCTGCATGCTTGCCGGCAATAAAATCCCGTTCGATATCCTGTACATTCAAGCCTAATAATTCATCTCGAGTATACCCCAAGCTTTCACATGCATGTTGGTTTACATCTATAATGTTGCCATCAGTGTCAATAACGCTTAAGATATCCGGTATATGCTGTACCATGAGACGAAACTGTTTTTCGCTCTCTCGAAACGCTTCCTCTGCCTGTTTGCGCTCGGTGATGTCAGCAAGCATCACAATAGTACTGCCGTCATCCAGCACGCTCGGCCTAAACTCTATCTCCTTAATAGTTCCGTCCTTGCACACGACGCTGAACGACCGAAAGAAGACTCTCTTAAGCCTTTTGTGGAATACACTGTCGGTCTCTCTCTGGGCCTTATCCCTCTTCCAGGTCTCACTCGCACTGATCTCATCTCTGTATTGCTCCTCCGGAAATGTCAAGCGAAACCAATCGCTTGTGGAGGGGACATCTTCGAGCGTGTAGCCGGTTATAGCGGTGAATTCAGTATTGGTGAAGAGGGTCTTTCCATCCTTGTCTAGATACACCACCCCATAGGGGGCCCTTTCTAAGATGGAGAAAAGGGTATCCCGTTCTTTCTGTAGTAAATCCACTGCCCCCTCTAATGCAGCAATCTGCTGGCGCAGTGAAGTCACTGTTTTGACAAGCTGCTCTCTTGTCTTATCCGTCGATTTCACTCTGGGCATTTCGTCTTTTCCGCCTTCGCTAAGGCTGAGTCTCCGAGCATTGAAACCTCACAATTAACGCAACTTTTTTGAAATGTGGAGCATTTTTTGTGCCACATCTAATCATTTTCTTGAAATTGAAAAAATACTTTAAAAATCAGTTGGTTATGGACATCTTATAAGAGCTGTTGTCTTATTGGTCATTAGACTGACATTTTTTGTCATTAGTTTTAGTTTAGTAACTATCTGGATAAATGATTAAAGGGTTAATCTCTGCCTCCAAGCCTATGAGGGTTAAACCGCTCACCGAAGGTTCGTGGAAAGAGGGAATTTCCTATATAGGGGGCTGAAATTAAGCCCTTAAAGTGTCTAAAATGGCAAAATAGACCAAAAGAACCCTGTTGAACATCTTAAAACCCCCCTTTTTTTAGACATTGACATGGTAACTACTTATCTCTACAATGATCTCAGATCATTTATGCTTGGGGCGGCCATATCTCTTCGACGCTCTTCCCAAGAGCCCGCGCCACGGCTTGACGAAGCCTCAGGCCCTTATTGACGCCGTGGATAGTATAGGACATGGCTGTGTGACTGACCCCCTCTTGTCTTGCGAGTTGGCGTATAGAGATGCCAGCCTTAAGGAGTTCGATTTTTATCTCTAAAGGGGTCATGTTTCCCCCTTTACTCATTAAATTTTAGTAATTTCCATTGTAATCAAGTGAAAGAGAATTTGTCAAGCGAAAAAATCGTAAAAAGCGAAACAGGAAACCGTATAAGGCACGTTCGCGGTCAGGGCCCCCAAAAGGAATTTGCAAAAAGGCTAGGATTTTCATCAAGTTATCTATCAGAAGTGGAATCTGGCAAGACAAAACCATCGCTTGAATTGCTTGTAAGAATTTCGCACATTACGAACTACAGTCTGCATTGGCTTTTGACGGGGGAAGGTCCGATGCTTTTAGAACCCTCAGAAGGCATGGTCAAGGAACATTTGGCTTCGTATGGGGAACTTGACGAGTTTGCCCTTATTCCCCTGATTGTCCTTGAGCGTGAGAGGGGGATAGAAAGAGAAGGGATTGAGGCACGGGCAAAAGAAAAGTATGCCTTTCGTCGTACGTGGTTACAATCAAAGGGTAATCTCGAAAACTTCGTTCTCTTTGCAGTGAGGGGTGACAGTATGGATCCGACAATCACCGATGGTGATTTCGTCCTCATCGACCGTTCTCAAAAAGAGGTGGTTGTCGGTAATATTTATGCCTTTCGCATGGAAAACGCCATCATGGTGAAACGTTTACAACCAATGGGTGACCGTTGCATTAAGGTCATGAGTGATAATAAGTTTTACGAGTCATATGAGTTAGACCTCGGAACAGGAGACATCGAGATCATCGGCCAGATCATCTGGATTGGGAGAGAGCTGGTAAAGTAAGTCTGCATTTTTTCCCTCTAAGACGTCACCAAAAAAATCCGCGTCTTCGTCCATAGAATTCCAACAACCCCCCCACATCTGAAAGAAATGGACACAGGTGCCGACTATTATAATTCTTGACAAATAACCTCTTTTTTATTAATACTTTAGATTCTTTTTGCTGATATTCGAGGAGCTCAATCTATGACTATTGCCGAAATTGCATACCGTCCTGCTGAGATAGCCCGTGGGTATACGGATAGGATACTGAGGGTTAATCTGTCTGAGAATACCTTAGAGGTCAAGGTGTTGCCCGAAGATTTTAAGGAGAAGTGGATTGGGGGTCGCGGATATGCCTTAAAACTGATATGGGACGGCACCGATGAGAAGACCCACTACGACAGTGCGCAAAACATCCTGGTCCTTGCCGGAGGTCCCTTAGGGGCCGAGCCCCTCTTCCCGGGCACCGGAAAGTTTATTGTAGGGACCATCTCTCCCTTGACCGGAACCTTTATCGATTCCAACGCGGGGGGACACTTTGCCCCCCTCCTGAAACTTACCGGGTTCGATGCCTTAGCGATCACGGGGATCGCCCCAGAGGAGGTAGTGCTCTTTATTGATGGGAATGCAGGTACGATCAGGTTGATGAAGTCACCCCCTGGCGAGGGGAGCCTCAGCTATGCTGAGGGGCTGATAGAGAACCTCTGCCAGGGGAAAAAGGCGGAGAATATCGCTGCAGTTACAGCTGGTGTTGGGGGAAAGAATTCATCCTTTGGTATCATCAACAGTATTTTTTATGATACGAGGCGCAAGCGCCTCCGTGCGAAACAGGCGGGTCGGGGCGGCACAGGGACGGTGATGAGACACAAGGGTCTCAAGGCCATTGTTGTGACAAGCAATCTGTCACGTTCACAGGCCAATCATCCTGCCGACCTGGATATGGTTAAAGAGGCTGGCCGCAAGCTGAAGCATGTTATCAAGACCCAAGACCCCCGCGGCATACACCTCAGGGCATGGGGTACCACCGGCCTCGTCGGCCTCATGAATAACAGCGATATCCTACCCATCCACAACTTTCAGATGGGCGCCCATGAGGAGGCTCACCGTCTCGATGGTGAGGTGTTCAGGGATGAGTACTTCGCCGCCGGATATCCTGACGGATGTTATTATGGATGCAACCTCGCCTGCTCCAAGGGCGTTGAGGATATTACCCTGCTATCAGGACCCCACAAGGGGATGAGCGTGAGCGTTGATGGCCCGGAATACGAGACCGCGGCGGTCGGTCCTGCCCTTGGGATTTTCGATCCTCACTTTGTTATTGAATATAACTGGTACTGTGATGAGTATGGTTTGGATACCATATCAGCGGGGGTTACCACGGCATTCCTGATGGAGTGCGCCCAACGTTGTTTCCTGACGGCTGATGATATCGGTTATGCTCTGCGGTGGGGCGATCAGGAAGCGGCCTTTCATCTAATCCACGAGATCGCCTCGGGGGAGGGGTTTGGGAAGATAGCTGGCCGAGGGATCCGTTTCCTCAAGGGATGGATTGCTGAGAACTATGGTCGGAACAACAACGGTGATCGAGAGACCATACTGCACGAACTGGAAAAGTTTGGCATGGAGTGCAAAGGGCTTGAGTTTTCTCTGTACGTCACCAAAGAGTCGCTGGCCCAGCAGGGGGGATACGGCTTCGCCCTTAAGGGAGCACAGCATGATGAGGCCTGGATGATCTTCATGGATCAGGTGAACAATGAACTGCCTTCCTTTGAGTTGAAAGCGAAGGCCCTGAAATGGTTTCCTTTGTTTCGCACGTGGTTCAACGCAACAGGGCTGTGTAAGCTCCCGTGGATAGATGTCAGAAATCCCGAGGCTGCCAACACCTCCGAGCCGGCCAAAAATCTCCCCAGTGCCCAATATTTTGTGGAGTACTACAACGGGACAGTGGGAGCGCACAAGAGTTTAGAGGATCTCCTGAGAGATTCAGAGCGCCTGTACACGTTACAGAAACTCATCAATCTCAAGCATGGGGTGGGTACCCGTGAACATGATCAGATCCCGTTGCGCGCCATGAGTCCCGTGTATGTAGAAGAGTACCGTTCGCGGCAGGAGCGCTACGACAGACAGCTGACTGAGATAGTGGGGGGGAAGCGGTTGCCGGCTGACGTTCAACAACGCCTCGACCTGCTCATTGCCATCCGTCAGAAACAGTATCAGGAACTCTGCGATGCCGTCTACCAGGAGAAGGGGTATGATAGAAACGGCGTCCCCACGCATGAGACGCTGGCTGTGTTCGATCTGTTGGACGCAAAGACCCAGGCCCTCATAGAAAAATATGGGGCCACAGAATGACGAAGAAGCTCCGATTTGATTGATGTCTCTGTGCGAGGGGTGACCACTTTCAGTGGCCACTTGTGCACGAGTTTAACCCCGTTACTTCTTACTCCAGACGCACCGTGCTCGGTCTGAGAAATTGGATGCCGATGCGATACAACCCTGACTCAGAAGGTTGAATGTTTTTTATCTCGCCTGTCAGGGGAGTGATCACTTCGCCCATGGCGAGCTCGAGTTGGATGATGGCTCCAACAGGCAGCTCATCAGCCACCTCCAGTGTTGCCCCTTCCAGGTTCAATTCCAACGTCCTGCCCAGCCCGTGAATGAGCGTACTCCCCTTCTCCGGGTCTATGTTGATCAGGTTTAAAGAATGAACCCGCACGGCTTTTCTTCGTTCTCGCTTCTCTTCCATGCTGCCGCCCCAATTTAAATTGTACCCCTTTTGTCCCCAAGAAACAATGGTTATTTAGTCTGGCGAGGACTTCTGCCCGCTTTGCTTGGGTCTGCCGAACGCTAGATCGTGCCTAGTCCTCCTCTTCGGCAATCATAAAACCCGATGTGGTAACATAGATACCAAAGCTTTTCGTTTCGGAAGGAAAGGTAAAGACCGTGTTGCCGTATACTGCCTCCACGAAGGGGAGGCGCGCACCATATTCGTACAGCCAGCGCCAGCGAGGGTCTTCTTCATCGGCTACTAGGCTGAATACTGTGGCCGGTTTGTTCATCTCATCCTCGGTCCGAAGGTAGCGACCGCGCACACGGGTCAGTTTATACATAGTGTGCAGGCCAATGAAATTGAGCCAATCATCCCACTTGAGGATATGCCCCTCGATGCTCCATTGCTGGCCGCGGAGCCGATAGCGATGGATAAAGGCGGTTTGTGGCGACTCGATGGTCGCGAGATTAAGAATCATCACGTCTTTCGTGCCGCGTACGGGGATGCAATGGACGTTGGCAGCTAGCTCGCGGCGCGTAAAGGCTGTGTATGACTGCATGAAGGCGCCCAGGAACAACATAGTGAGCGAAACAGCGATCAAGAGCAAGATAAAGAGCAGTCGCAGGGTACTGGCGATGAAGCCGACCCGGTCCACCCGCCTGCGGCGCAGGTGGTTGATGATGCGGTGGATCCGCTTGAAGATGAACACCATGAGCAGTATCAAGGCAAGGATCAAGAGCCCCAACGCACTATAGATAAGCAAAGATCCTGAAAAGGGTGGATTGAACATAGTGAACATAGTGATATACCCTTCCCTCAAGCTGGATTGAGCCGCTTGGTATTGTTACGGCTGTTACGTTGTCAGGGGAACAGCAGGGAAAGTATGACACAAATATAAAAGAGGCTCAAGCCCAAAAAGACCAAGGGGCACAGCATCAGCACAATGAGTGATCAGCTCATTGCCGGCCAACTGACTGCCGACCTTTCCGTGTTATTAATGCAAGAAGGCCAAAATCCTCTCTAAGATATACCTGTGTGATGCACACGCGGGCCAGCCTTTTTCTCACGAGCTTCTTAATTTCATAACCAAGGATGCAACCCGTTTCCCTAGCTTCACGGCATTGTCAGTGGTGCTTATATCAGGTGATCCAATACACGATACCCCGTAGTGTCCCGTTGCGTCGAGGGGATCGCCAACGATGATCATGCCGTAGATCAAGAAGGCCTGGATAATCGACAAGATCGTCGTCTCTTTTCCCCCTGATGAGTCGCCAGAGGTGGCGAAGGCCGCTCCTATTTTGTCCCCCATTTTCTTGCGGACACCAACAAACTTCTCAAAGACCGCCTTCAGTTCAGCAGCCATTGTTCCGAAATAGACAGGGGATCCAGCGATAATAGCGTCAGATGCCAGGAAGTCATCCTTTGTAACGTCAGCCGCTGGTTTCACCAGACATGCGATACCGTCTACTTCCTCGACGCCTTTGGCTATTTCCTCAGCCAGCTTTTTCGTATGCCCGCTTGCAGAGTAGTACATGACGAGAACCTGCATGATTACCCCCCTTTTTATGATCTATTCTGTAGTTTTTCGGCCACATGTGCTACCTGGGCCGTGAGGTTGAGGAGATAGGCCTTATCCGGCTGTTTCGGCAGTGGCTTGCTGTCATGCTCTTTTGCCTTTATCAGGGCAACGACGCGTTCCACTGATCCTCCTTCAGCCTGCAACAGTTCTTCTACCCTGGTCTTAAATCGCTTGGCCGATTCAATCGAACGGGCAAAAAAGTCCTTCACCGCCTCACCGATAAAAACAAAGTGGTGTCCCTGGCATAAGACTGCTACGTCCAAAGCGGCCAGGCGCTTCAGACCAGCCAGATAGCTTTCATAGTCAACGAGAAACTCTGCAACGATGTGACCGGTGCTGTCAGCACACCCAACCGCCTCAGTGGCGACAAGAATCCGCTTTTCAGGTATATAGTAGCTCAACAGATCCCGCGTATGGCCTGGGGTTGCAAAGACCTGAACGGACAGCCCTTCCTCCAGTTGTATCACCTGCCCATCTGTCAGCATCACGTCTATATCAAAGGGTTTGAAGGGTTCTTGCAACAATTTGTTTTTGTCTACCCCTGTTACGAGGGAGGCCGCATTCTGGTTTAAGGTCCTCATCAGTCGCTGGGCGTTGGGACGCTTAATGATCTGGGCCGCCTGTGGTGAAGCACCTACCTTGAGAGCAGGAAAGACCTTCTTGAGATATGAGGTCGCCCCGCAGTGTTCGTAGTGGACATGGGTGAGAAAGAGGATCTCAGGTTGGCGATTCCCCAACACCGACCGAATGGCTTCCTCATAGATCCTCCCCAGGCAGGTCAGGCCGGCCTCAAAGAGGACCGGCCGCTCTCCGTCCAAGAGGTAGGAGGGCATCCAGGTATGGCCTAAAACATAAAAATCGTCCTGTACCCTCCCCGTTTTGGAAAAGACCATACCTTCTTTTGTATGAATGTCAAAATTCATAATTGCTTTTTACCCAGTCTTGCAAAATGTCATCGGGAATATGGTTTCATTAATAAATCACAGCGCCAATATGCCGGCCAAAACAGCCATGACCAAGCCAGCGATAACGAGCACTACCCACTGCATAATCCATACTACTAAGGCCCTGCCCCAGCCCGTGTTATAAACGCTTTTTATAATAAGCAGTGTTAAGAGGAGACCAACCAGGAAACCTGCTATCGTGCCGAGGACCGGCACTACTGAAAATACGAGGGCAATCAGTATTTCAATAACTATAGCGGCGAGACAAATAGTTATGGCCTTGCCGAAGGTTGCATCTTTTACTCCCGACAGCTTCGCAGCAAAATGTACAACGAGAGCACCGATCAGGAGACTAATGATGATCCCGATCACCACGCCAATTAATGTGAACCCGAATATTGCAATACCGAAAATTTCCATTGTTCATCCTCCTTGGCTTTTTTGTTCAAGCGCTTATTTGATCTGGCTGGTTTTGATGTCAACCCTTTTTTCTCCGAGTTTTTCCTCTTTCAGTATGATGTGGAACATTTGCTCTTTGCTCAAGTCTATGACAGGAAAGAGGTAGGCAAGTGATCTCACACAGTCACCGGTCTTATCATCGCACATGCTAAATTCCATAACCATGTCACTGATGTCTAACTCATCTGTACTCGTTTTTATAAGACATTGCATGGGATCCTTTAAGTCTTTTTTCTTAACGTAAAGAAAGACCCGTAATTCGACCGGCTTTTTACTCCGTTCTTGAGCCTCTTCAAAGGAGAGCGGTTTCCCCGAACCCTTCATTTTGAGAGACAGGCCGGCGATTCTCACAAACGGAGTGAGGAGATCGAGATAGCCGGTTTTATCCCCCAAGGAAAATTTATTGAGTCCGAGGTCGTATCCGCCGAATTCGTTCATCTTATAATCGGCGGTTTTTCCATATTGGATAGCCTCTTCAATCTTTGCCGGTGACAAATCAAAAAAACCGTCATCAGCACGCGTGGCATTACTACCGCATAGTATCAAACACACAGAAAAAAAGATTACTAAGGATTTCATGATGCCACCTCCTTGATAAAGATTGTCAGTTCTATCCTTTGTTGATGGATTGCTTGGTGATTGAGGCCTGCGGCCCCCGTTAGCGTGAGAGGTTAGACTTCTATGTAAGATCGAGCTGGATTTTAATAGCCTCCCCAACCCTGTGCATGTCATCTGCCGAAAGAACGCCGGTCCTATCAAATAAACGCAATTTACTTACGGTCGCCAATTGATCGGCCATGGCTTTGTTACGCTTTCCATTGAGTGTGATATAGGCCTCACTAGGATAGAGGCGATCGATATTGCTCGTGAGGGGAACGACCTGAACTCTATTCAGGAATTTATTGGAGGCATCATTACTGACAATAACGGCTGGACGCTTTTTGCGGATTTCTCCACCCACTGAAGGATCAAAATTAACCCACCACACCTCAGCTCTTTTCATGACCGCTGTCTCCAAAGGTAGCCTCAGACCATTCAAGGGCTTCTTTTTCGCGAACGCCGTCTTGAGACATTTCTTCGTATGCGGATTCGAGATCATGCTTGACTACATGCGGGCGGACCAACTCTTCGACGAATTTGCTGATTTTCCTTGGCCCGATGACCTCGTGGAGCCCGTGATAAACTTCTTCATCGATGGTTATGGTCAATTTCTTCTGCATGGTGGTTCCTCCGAGGGTTTTACACGTATATTATACGTGTAAATTAACATGTAGTCAAGATTCATTTTGAAGTTTGTTATTTAACTACGTTCCCTTCACTCCCCTTCACTCCGCGTCCCCTTCACTTCGTCCAAGCCTACTCACTCTCCCACCTTTCTGCGCTGGAAGCTCACTACTCCCAGCAGGTGCATGAGCCGGTCTCTCATTGTAGGAAACAACTCGGCCAACGCGTACGCAGGACGCAGCGGGCGAGAATTGACGATCACCTCTTGTTTCCTGCGTTCAACAGCGCGGACCACGGCACGGGCGACCTGTATGGGGGTGCACGATCCGATGATCCAGGGGGGCATTATGTCAAACCTCGCGAACATCCCTGTCTCTGTGACGTACCCCGGAAAGATCGTTGAAAAGCACACGCCCGTCCCCATCAACTCCAGGCGCAGCCCTCGCGTCCATTCTGTCAAGCCAGCCTTGGTCCCGCAGTACACCGCGTCGTAAGGGGTTCCGCTCTTCGCGCCGATGGAGGCAATATTAACGATATGCCCCCCCTTTCGATCCAGCATGTGAGGGAGCACGTGGTATGTCAGTGCCATCGGGGCCGCAAGGTTCACCTCAATCGTCTCACGGATCGCCTCCCAGGACAGGCGTAGGAAAGACCCTTCGGTCTCCAGCCCTGCATTGTTGACCAGGATATCGATGCAGCCGAACTCGTCCAGGACGGTGCGAATAAGGTCGTGCCGCTGCTGGGCCTGCGCGAGATCGACGGGGCAGATGATTGTCTGCACGCCATATGCTCGCAGCGAACTGGCCGTGCGGCGCAACGCCTCTTCCGAACGGGCAGCGAGGGCGATGTGTGCACCCCTTTTTGCTAAAGCCTCGGCGATGAATGGACCGATGCCACGAGATCCGCCGGTCAGCAGTACATATTTGCCCTGTAGATTTTGCACGCTCAGCCACTCCTATGAGGAGCTACTTACCCTCAATCTTCTCCGCACAGGGGATGCAAGCTGTTTTGCCTTTGATCTTTCTGGTCCGCGTCTCCATCACGCCCTCCCCGCAGAACTCGCAGATCACGGTTTTCATGATTCGAGCAGGTTCAGGCTCATCGATCTGCACTTCTTTCAACGATACAATCTCCTCCTCCGGTGCGGACAGAAGCCAGTCGATGAGTTGGTCTCTATCCTTTCTCATCGCTTCAGGGACAGCGCGGTCCTTGAAGCAAACACGTACGCCTTTTTTTGTCTTTCGATCATACAGCGTGTAGACATGCTTCCCGTAGTCTTTGAAGATGAGGTTGCCCTTGCCGAATGTGCAGCCGGAGAGATACTGCAAGGCATCCACCCCACAGGCGTTGTTCTCAACAATCGCCACCAATTCCTCATCCGCCGATCGCGATTCCGACAGAAAATCGAGCGCTGCCTTTGTCATCCGATAACCAATTGCCAGCCCGGGACAGCTATGCCCGTGAAAGGCAATGATGTCTTTATATATTGGGTCCATTTTTGTCCTCTTGCTTCAGTATCCTGACGTTATGCCTGGTAAGGGTATTGCTTATTCTTTCCATCCTTCAGACATCCGAAGCAGTTCAAAGTTGCAGATCCGGGTTTCGAGGGAGTCGTTCCCATCACGTATGAGCTCCCCGGTGCTAAATCGCCGTGAAAGGAGAATATGAGACCCCCGGAGGTTAAGATCTTCTACTGCTAGGGCCCTCATTTTTTCCCGGATACGTTCCATAAGGCTGACATACTCTTCCTCAGTTATGATCCCCTCCCTCCATGCGCGCAAGGCATTCACCCCCTCGAAATAGTCACCGTCTCGCGCGGCCAGCATGTCGTCCGGGCCGTTCCAATATCCCCAGATGA
>Ga0307425_1000738_pt1 | contig 20214 bp, 19 predicted proteins | sample SalMarWE160330MG_FD_202152 | JGI IMG/M metagenome (GOLD analysis project Ga0307425, IMG submission 202152) | Salt marsh sediment microbial communities from the Plum Island Ecosystem LTER, Massachusetts, United States - WE1603-30 | ecosystem: Environmental > Aquatic > Marine > Intertidal zone >...
GGACAGCACTGGGCATTTATTTATTCTTCTTTTCTTTTTTCAATTTTCGTTTTTCCTTTGGATTATGCTGGGCCTTTTTTTGTTGTTCCCTTTTGCCTTTATCCTTTTTTCCCTTATCACCCATATCTGTTTCTCCTTGCTTGAAAATGACTTGCGCCGGACTGTAGCACCAAATGTAATATTTCATACCCTCTTGAACAATATCTCAATTATTCTAACATACTCCTCATAGCTTCATAGGGTTTTTTCCCCTTGAATGCTCCATGCGGACGATCCATGTTGTAGAACCGCTCCCACTCCGCTAATTTCTCATTTAAATCCACATCATCCGTATATGTCAACAGCTGATAAAATTCTTCCTGATCCGTTCGATGGGATCTCTCGACCTTTCCATTGAGCTGTGGAGATCGAGGTTTAATATAGACGTGTCTTATACCCTTATCCTCGACATGCCAATGAAACTGGGCTTGAAACTCATGGCCTCGGTCTGTTCTGATTGTGTGGATGCGGAATGGGAATTTGTCAAGCACATAATCAATAAACTTTATGGCATTCTGCTGATTGTGACGAGGATAGATTTTCAGCGCCCTGATTCGAGTTGCATCATCAATGGCTGTATATTGAAAACGTCTGACGCTGTGGCGGAGGCAGCAAGAAAATGGACAATGCGACACAGGGACTGGGCTATGATATACTCACAACTGATGATCTTTTTTGAAGACCGTTTGGGGAAATATGTTTAGATCCAAAAAAGGAGTTTACACAGAAAATCCGACACACCCGCCAAGACTGGAGTCAAGCATGTTCATGTTCTACAACGTCCGAGGCTGCTCTCCGATAATGGCTCAGCCTTTATTGCCTTTGAGCTCAAAAGATATCTGGATGAGCACCAGATGAAGCATATCCGATCCAAAACCTATCATCCCATGACCCAAGGAAAGATCGAAAGATATTTCCGGTCGATGAAGAACCTGATCCTATTGGATCTCTACTATTCGCCGGAAGATCTCCGATCCAGGATAGGCGAATGGGTCGATTATTATAATGATCACCGCTATCATGAGGCCATTGATAATGTAACACCTAGCGATAAGTATTTTGGCAGGGACAGGGAGATCCTGGAACAGAGGAAAAAGACCAAGGCCGAGACTATGAAGCAGAGAAGAAAATGGAATCAGAAAATGGCCTTGATTGAGGGGATAAATTAAAGGTAAGATGAAATGCGAAACTGTAGCTTAGCTAATCGATTGCTGTTGTCCAAATCCTTTGACAACACACACATTCGACCGCTTCCGCGATGCGGATATCCTCCAGGCTTTTGGCGGCGGTGTCGATGGCGTTCTTAGCCACCTCTTCCCAGAAGTTCGGGCTTGTCCCGACCAGCTCGATGACTTTATATGTACTTTCCATTCTCCCCTCCTTCAATCTGTGATTATCTAAGTTTGTCAAAGTTTAAATAAAAATTCGCAAACAGCGTCACCCATCGCTCTGGTAGTCACAGGTTTTTGATTAACTGAAACTATATCTCTGGTCCGGTATCCTTGTTTGATTATCTGTCCAACGGAGTAAAATATCTCTTTGGATGCATCTTGCATTCCAAAAGAGTGATCCAACATGAGGGCAATACACAAGATCATAGCCACAGGATTAGCAATCCCCTTTCCCGCAATATCAGGTGCTGAACCTCCTGCAGGCTCATACAGATGGTTGGCCTTCCCCAGTGAAACAGAAGGCAGCATTCCCAGCGACCCACTGATGGCCGCTGATTCATCCGATAGGATATCGCCAAACAGATTGGTTGTCAGGATGACATCAAATTGGTGGGGATTCAGAATCATTTGCATGGCGGCGTTATCCACATACATATGGCGGATTTCAATCCCGGGAAATTCCAACGCAACTTCACTCACAACTCTTCTCCACAGCATCGAACTGCTCAGGACATTTGCTTTGTCAACGGAGGTCACCTTCTTCCTCCGGGAGGATGCTAACTGAAAAGCAAGGGTGGCGATACGGCGAACTTCCTCCCGTTTGTAAATCATGGTGTCCAAACCTTCATCGGCACTCAGAGATTTCGGCTGGCCAAAATAAATCCCTCCTGCCAGTTCCCGGACTATGACTAAATCTACGCCTTTATTAATAATCGATGGTGAAAGCGGTGAAATTTCTTTTAACTCCTGGTAGAAAATAAGGGGCCTGATGTTGGCATAAAGTTTCAATGTCTTTCTCAGATCAAGAAGACCCCCTATTTCAGGTCGCTTCTCATATGGCAAATTATCCCATTTGCTCCCTCCCACGCTCCCTAAGAGAACAGCATCCGATTCAACGCAAAGCCTTTTTGTCTCTTCTGGGAACGGTACTCCAAATCGATCGCAAGCAGCGCCGCCGATGAAACCAACTTTCAATTCATAGCGAAGATCATGCCTTTTCCCGGAAATTTCAAGGACTTTGAGGGCCTCCTTCATTATTTCAGGGCCAATCCCATCGCCAGAGAGAACAACAATTCTTCGTTGTCTCTTTTTAGTCATATTCATACACTTCAGAACCGGATATTCTCACGTCTGTACATGAATTGTGAGATTTCCTGAAAATACTCGGAGAGAACTGAGCTTTTTTCCCCTTTCACATATTCGAGCAATCCTCCTGCCAGAAAAATTTCCTGCAGATCTTTAGGATATGCTTTAAATTTGAACTCTTTTTTCTGAGTATGATTGATCACGCTTCCTGCATGAATATCCACTTCCAACAGATCATTCTCTTTGAACTGAGAAGCCGCTTCGAGTTCGACGACAGGAAAACCGATATTGATCGAATTCCTCAGGAATATTCGGGCAAAAGATTTGGCTATCACGCAATGGATCCCAGCAGCATGGATGGCTACAGGAGCATGTTCTCGGGATGAACCACACCCAAAATTTTCTCCAGCAACGACAATGCTTCCTTTAAGATCTTCCCTTTGTCCAAATCCGCTACGGACATCTTCCATTAAATGTCTCGCCAGATCAGCAGGATCTGAGGAATTGAGGTAGCGAGCAGGAATGACATCATCGGTATTCAGATCGTCTCCGAACAAAAACGCTTTTCCTTTGAATCTCATGGTCAATTCTCCTTTATATGTATTGATTTCTATTCTCTCTCAAAATTTAAATCCTAGACGTTCTCTGGATGCCTAATATACCCTGAAATAGCGGAAGCAGCCGCCACTGCAGGTGAAGCCAAAAAGACTTTGCTTTCCTTATGCCCCATGCGCCCCACAAAATTTCTATTGGTAGTCGAAACCGCTGTTTCTCCTTTTCCCAGTATTCCCATGTGTCCTCCCAAACACGGACCACATGTGGGAGTGGATACGGCACATTCAGACTCAATGAATGTTTCCAGTAATCCTTCTTTTAATGCTTGGGCATACACTCTTTGTGACCCCGGAATCACGATGCACCTCACCTCAGGATGAACTTTCTTTCCTTTAAACACACTTGCCGCAGCCCTTAAATCCTCAAGTCTTCCGTTGGTGCAACTACCGATCACTGTCTGGTGAACAGGTATTTTGTCTTTTTCTGCTTCATCGACATCTTTAACGTTTGCAGGAGAAAAGGGATAAGCCACCTGAGGCTTGAGCCGATCGAGCTTGATCTCAACCGTTTGCGAGAAGGAAGCATTGTGGTCAGAGGTAATTTTCTCCACCATGATATTTCGTTCCTTCTCATAGGCCACAGTCAGGTCATCAACTGGAAAGATGCCAGCTTTTGCTCCTGATTCGACTGACATGTTGGCTATGGTCAATCTGCCTTCCATAGATATGTTCTTTATCCCGGTTCCACAAAATTCCAAAGCCTTATAATTGACAACATTAGTATCAATCATGGATATCAGTTTAAGGATCAGATCCTTTCCTGAGACAAAGGGCATGAAACTTCCGGTGATTCGAACCTGGATACTCTCCGGAACTCTCAACCAGACTTTTCCTATAAAAAAAACTCCAGCGATATCCGTAGACCCGACCCCGGTGGCAAAAGCTCCCAGCGCTCCGTAGGTACATGTGTGGGAATCGGCTCCCACGATAAGATCTCCTGATTTGACGATTCCTTCCTCAGGAAGCATGACATGCTCGATCCCCACGCGGCCGACTTCAAAAAATTTTTGGATTTTTTGATTTTTAGCAAACTTTCTCAGAATCTGAACTTGCTCTGCTGAACGTATGTCTTTATTGGGGACAAAGTGATCGGGAACCAGAACAATTTGCTCCGGATCATGAACACGCATTCCCCCTGTTTTTAGGAACTTCTGTATGGCCAGAGGAGCAGTGATATCGTTGGCTAAAGCCAGGTCAACCCTTATCAGTAAAAAATCTCCAGGTTCAACCTGCTTTCTCCCTGCCTTTCTGGCAAGAATTTTTTCACTCAACGTCATTGCTTTTTCCATCGGTTACCTCATTTTCGAAAGAGATTTCGGTTGATGGCATTTATATAAGCCAGCGCCGAGGCTTCTGTGATATCTGTCGATGTTCCTCTGCCGACAAACTGTTCCCCGTCAAGTTCGATGATCACCTTCACCTGCCCTTGAGCGTCTTTGCCCGAGGCAATAGCATTAACTAGGTATTCTCTGAGTATGGGACTCAAACCCAAAGCAGAATCGATAGCCTGAAATAGCGCATCGATAGGTCCGTCTCCTGTTGCAGCAGAAACATATTCTTTCCCTCCGTTCGTGATCCTGACAGTTGCCGTGGGCAGCAATGTGTTTCCGGTGTAAACGTGAAAATAAGAAAGTCGATATCCCAGAGGAAAACTTCCGAGCAGAGAAGCTACGATGTTGAATATATCTTCATCATAAACTTCATTCTTAGTGTCGGCGACCTGCATGAATTTTGTAAAAGCATTTTCAAACTGTTCCTCAGTGAGAGAGATCGCGTATTGCTCCAGTTTGCTCTTGAAAGAATGCTTCCCTGAGTGCCTCCCCATGATGAGAGTCTCCGTTGATCTCCCAATATCACTCGGATTCATAATTTCGTAGGTGGCAGGATTCTTTAAGACCCCGTCCTGGTGGATACCTGATTCATGCGAGAAGACATTGTCTCCAAAAATGGGTTTATTTTTTGCAATGAGAAATCCTGTGATGTATTGAAGCAGTTTTGAGGTGGGATAGAGCAGCTTTGAATCAATGGATGTATGATAATCGAACAGATCGGATCTAACTTTAAGTGTCATCACCAGTTCTTCCAGGGAGCAGTTGCCCGCCCGTTCTCCGATGCCATTCATGGTGACTTCCACTTGTGTAGCACCATTCTGAATGGCGGTCAGTGAGTTGGAAGTCGCCAACCCTAAGTCATTGTGACAGTGAACGGAGAGGTCCACCTTTTTTTTCTCGAATTCTTGGACATTTTCTCTAATAAATTTGATGAGATCCCCGAACTCCCAGGGAACCGCATATCCCACAGTATCAGGGATGTTTATGGTTGTTGCTCCTTCCCTGATGGCGGTTCGGATAACATCGATTAAAAAAGAGCGCTCTGTCCGGGATGCATCCTCTGCGGAAAACTCAATCCGATCAAAATATTTCCGGGCATATGCCAACTTATCGGCAATATTCCTGATGAGTTCCTCTTTACTGGTTTGGAGTTTGTATTCCCGATGAATGGGAGATGTGGCAATGAAGACATGGAGCATCCTGTTTTTCGCCGTTCGGAGTGTTTCATAAGCACTGTCTATATCGGATTCTTTGAGCCTTGCCAGAGCCACAACCGTACTTTTTTTCAAGGTCTCAGCGATAAATCTTGTCGCCTCAAACTGAGTCTGGGAAGAAATCGGGAAACCGGACTCGATATGATCAACCCCGAGGCGCTCCAAAGCCAGGGCCATTTCGACTTTTTGTTCGACAGTCATAGCTGCGCCTGGGGACTGCTCGCCATCCCGTAATGTCGTATCAAAAAGTTTTATGTGTGTGCTCATTCTCTTCTCTTTCTTCCTGATCTTTCATGAGTTTGTAGACAAGCGAATCTACCAGTGCCTGCCAGGAGGCATCGATGATGTTATCAGATACACCTACGGTCGCCCATTTGCGTTTGTTATCGCTTGAGTTGATGAGAACCCGGGTGACTGCACTCGTCCCTTTTTCTTCGTCCAAGATCCTCACTTTATAGTCCGTCAGCTTCACCTCTTTAAGTTCTGGATAGAACTTCTCGAGTACTTTTCTTAATGCCCGATCCAGAGCTTCAACCGGACCGCTTCCATCCGCGGAGGTATGTTCGATGGATTCTTTCAGTCCCAACCTTTTTGATACATGCTCCGGGACTCCAGCCTTAATCGTTGCCTCTGCCCAGACTCTGTCATCGGAATTCTTCCAAACGATGATTCTGTAACCGTCTAAGGTGAAATAGTCTTCACGCTTTCCTGATAGATACTTGTAAAGGAGTTCAAATGAAGCTTCTGCCCCTTCAAAAGCGTATCCCTCAAACTCCATTTCCTTCACCTTCCCTACAATTTCCTTAACTGATATCGAGTTGTTTTGGGCATCGATCCCCCATTCCCTTGCCTTTTCTAAGACATTACTTTTTCCAGAGAGCTCAGATATAGAGAAAATTCTTTTATTCCCAACGAGGCCGGGCCCGATGTGCTCGTAAGTCCGGGCGTCTTTTCTCACAGCCGAAACATGGATTCCTCCTTTATGTGCAAAGGCATTGTTGCCCACATAAGGAAGATATTTCGGCGGACTCTGATTGGAAAGTTCGGAAACAAGTCGGGAAATGTAGAACAGTTTATTCATTTTTTCTGGGAAAATTGTGTGAAAGTCCTGTTTGAGTGAAAGGTTGGGAAGAACACTGCAAAGATTGGCGTTTCCGCATCTTTCGCCCATCCCATTAATCGTCCCTTGGACCATTTTTATCCCATTCTTTACTGCAATCAGAGAATTGGCCACGGCTAAATCCGCATCGTTATGGGTATGGATACCCAATGGCGCATTGACTTTAGAATAGACAAGAGAAACGATCTCTTCGCACTCATGGAGTAAGGTTCCGCCGTTAGTGTCGCAGAGCACGATCCAATCACTCCCAGCTTCTCTGGCGATGGTAAGAACCTTCAGGGCAAACTCGGAATTTTCTTTAAAGCCATCAAAGAAGTGTTCGGCATCGAATATCACTTCATCGAAATATTTCTTCAGGTAACAGACGGTGTTGGATATCATATTCAAGTTTTCTTCCAACTCTATTTCCAAGGCAGATTTCACATGGAAATCCCAAGCCTTCCCAAAAATCGTGACAGCCGGTGTTTCCGAGGCAATCAACTGCTGGATGTTTTGATCCTTCTCGATGGGAACATTTGGCCGTTTGGTCGAACTGAAAGCAGCCAGCCTGGCATTTTTAAACCTGATCTTTTGGGCCTCCTTGAAATAAGCGATATCTTTGGGATTGGACCCTGGCCAGCCTCCCTCGATATAGTGGATACCAAGCTCATCCAATGCAATGGTGAGTCTAAGCTTGTCTTCAAGAGAAAATGCGATACCGTATCCCTGGGAGCCATCTCTCAGGGTGGTGTCGTAGATTTTGATGTGCTGGGTCATCATGACTCCTTAAAAACCGCACCTGTGTGAGCGGATTGGACAAATTGAGAGTATCTTTTCAGCATTCCATGTTTGGTCTTTGGTGTAAAAGGTTTTAGAGAACCAAGCCGTCTTTCTATGACATCCACCTCAATCTTGAGATTGATCTGTCTCTTATCGATATCGATTTCGATGATATCGTCGTTTTCGACAATAGCGATTAATCCACCTTCTGCTGCTTCGGGGGATATGTGGCCGATTACAGCCCCGATCGACCCACCAGAGAAGCGACCGTCTGTGAGCAGCACAACATCCGAGATCAGTCCCATCCCGACCAGAGCAGAAGTGGGAGAAAGCATTTCTCTCATACCCGGACCTCCTTTGGGGCCTTCGTAACGGATTACGATCACATCTCCTTTTTTTATCCTCCCTGCTAGGATTTCACTCGTAGCCACCTCTCCGTTCTCGAAAACGACCGCAGGTCCTTCATGTTTTCTCATTTTTTCCGGAACTCCTGACTGCTTCACAACAGCGCTTTTAGGAGCGAGATTACCGTAAAGAATGGCTATACCCCCCTCATTATGGTAAGGATCGGTGAGAGGACGAATCACCTCTTCATTCAACACCTCAGATCCCTTAACTATCTCCTGAAAAGGCTCTTGATAGACAGTCTGTATCTCAGATTGGATCAGTCCTTTTTCCAACAATCTGTTCATGACGGCATACACTCCACCGGCATAATGGAGATCTTGGATATAGTGATCTCCGACCGGAGAAAGATTGCACAGATGTGGAGTCTTACGGCTGATTTCGTCGAAAAGGTTTATAGGCAAATCATATCCAAAGCTTTTCGCAATCGCCATCAAATGTAAAACGGTGTTGGTCGAGCCACCGAGGGCCAGGTCCACGGAAATGGCATTCTTGAAAGAACTCATATTGACAATATCTCTGGATTTAATCCCTTTTATTGCCAGCTCGACAACCTGCATTCCTGAACGTTTGGCTAATCTCAGACGCTCCGATTGGACGGCAGGAATCGTGCCATTCCCCCTAAGGGAAAGGCCAAGAGCTTCACTTAAAGCATTCATAGAGTTGGCAGTAAAGAGACCGGCACATGATCCAGCTCCTGGACAGGCGCCATCTTCTATTTCCTTGAATTCCTCTTGGGACATGAGGCCAGCTTTACAGCGGCCAACAGCTTCAAATACCGTCACAATATCCACCGCTTTTCCCTTATGCTTCCCGGCTAGCATAGGGCCGCCGCTGACGAGAATGGCAGGGATATTGAGTCTTCCCATGGCCATCAGCATTCCAGGAGTAATCTTGTCACAGTTAGATATCATGACTATCCCGTCAAAAGGAATCCCCATGGCCACAGCTTCGATGGAATCAGCAATCAATTCCCTAGTAGGAAGAGAATAATACATCCCCTCGTGGTCCATAGCTATGCCATCACAGATACCGATGGTTGAAAAGGTCATAGGTGTCCCTCCTGCCATCAGAATCCCTGCCTTTACCGCTTCCTCAACTTGTTTTAAATGCATATGTCCTGGGATAATCTCATTCCAGGAAGATGCGACACCTATCATCGGACGTACAAGCTCTGGATCAGTTAATCCCAAAGCCTTAAGAAGGGCACGGTGTGGTGCACGAATGTCGCCTTTTTTAATCCTGTCGCTTCTCATTTTCTAGCTCCTGAACGTGTTTATCATGTATCGTCCTCTTTTTTGTTTTCCTTCAGCCAGGGCATCATTTTTCTTAACTCGGCACCGACATTTTCTACCTGTTGCTGCCTCTCCCTCTTCCTCATCGCCTCGAAGGAAGGTTTCCCTGCTCTATTTTCCAGGATCCAATTTCTAGCAAATCGACCAGATTGAACTTCCTCAAGAATCTTCTTCATCTCCTTTCGTGTCCCCTCAGTTACCAACCTGCCTTGAGTGATGTAGTCCCCATACTCAGCTGTGTTGCTGATTGAATACCTCATCATCGAGAAACCGCCCTCATAGATCAAATCCACGATAAGCTTCATCTCGTTGACACATTCGAAGTAAGCCATCTCTGGTTGATATCCGGCCTCAACTAGTGTTTCGAAACCGGCCTTCATTAGAGAAGTGACTCCTCCACAGAGGACCGCTTGTTCTCCGAAGAGGTCAGTTTCACACTCCTCTTTGAATGTGGTTTCGATGATGCCGGCTCTTGCAGAGCCTATTCCTTTACCATAGGCTAGAGCAAGCTCTTTAGCTTTTCCGGAATAATTCTGATAAACAGCGATCAACGCCGGGACACCGCGCTTTTGGACAAATTCGCGCCGCACCAGATGGCCTGGCCCTTTGGGGGCAATCATCGTGACATCGACATCTTCAGGCGGCACGATTTGGGAAAAATGAATGGAAAAACCATGGGCGAACATGAGCATTTTCCCTGCTGACAGATTGCTGGCGATCTCCTTTTTATAGACCTCGGACTGGATCTCATCCGGGGTGAGGAGCATCACAATATCTGCATTCTTCACAGCAGCCGGTAATGAATCCACCTCAAGGCCGTATCGCTCTGCCTCATTTTTCCTCTTTTCTGATGCCTCTGCTACGACTACGTTACACCCGTTGTCTTTCAAATTCTGGGCATGAGCATGACCTTGGCTTCCGAATCCGACTATACAGATTTTCTTATTATCGAGAAGGTGTAAATCTGCATCTTTCTCATAGTAAATTTTTGCCATTTAAATTCTCCCTTCCTGTGTAGTTTGATTTTTTACAGGCCACCTGTTGATGGCTACAGTACCGGTTCGTGCAATTTCAAAAACGTTATTTATTGAAAGAAGATTGATAAAAGCTTCGATCTTGGATACCGGACCAGTAATTTCGATGATAAATCCGGACGGACTGGCATCCACAACTCTTCCTCTGAAAACATCGACCAATTGAAACAACTCGGATTTCAATCCGTTTTGGGATCTCACTTTAATTAAAGCCATCTCGCGTTCAACTTTTAAATCCGGATTAATAACAGACACTTTTACCGTGTCGATAATCTTGAAGAGCTGCTTCTGGATTTGTTCTAGACTTTTCTTGTCTGCTTTAACCACAATCGTTAGGCGCAGCATATCTTCATATTTGGCTTTTCCTGCAGTGATACTCTCCACATTGAAGCCTCTCCGGGTGAAAAGGCCGGCAACTTTCGCCATAACTCCTGGATGGTTGTAGACAAGTACAGATATTACTTGAGTTGAATAATTGTGTTCAGTCACTTTTCTCTCCACTACATTTTTGTCAGAATTTGGTCTAAAGGTTTCCCAGCAGGCACCATAGGAAGAACATTTTCTTCGGGATCGACCAAAGCATGAACTAACATACTTTCCTTGGATGCCGCCAATTCTTTTATGGACTCCTCTGCCTCTTCGGGACAGTTCACCGTCAGGGCACGGATGCCTATAACCCTGGCAATTTCTGCAAAATCGGGATTATCTGGGGATTCAGTTGCTGAATAGCGCTTGTCGCAATAAAGTTCCTGCCACTGCCTGACCATTCCTAAATATTTGTTATCAATCACGATCATTTTCACATTCAAGTCGTATCTTCTGATCGTCATCAACTCCTGGATGTTCATCTGGAAACCTCCATCCCCAGCGATCATGAGAACCTCATTATCAGGGTTCCCTATTTTGGCTCCAATGGCGGCTGGAAGAGCAAATCCCATTGTTCCCAGGCCTCCAGAAGTGAGAAGCTTTCTTGACTGCTTAAACCTGAAATACTGAGCAACCCACATCTGGTTCTGTCCAACATCCGAAGCCACTATCGTGTCCACAGGAAAATATTTATGCGCAAGCTGGATGATGTGCTGCGGCTTTAGAAATTTATTCTTATCATAGGTGAATGGATGCTTCTTTTTCAGCCGTGTCAGTTCGGATATCCATTCGGTATGATCACGGACATTCTTATCCATCTTTAAAAATAGCCTGAGCACCGATCCGACATGGCCGACAATCGGCAAATGGGAATTCGTGTTTTTTCCGATCTCTGCCGGATCGATATCCACATGAATGATTTTTGCAGAGGGAGCAAAAGTTCTTGGATCACCGAGAATCCTGTCACTAAACCTCACACCTAGAGCGATGATAAGATCAGCATTCTGAACGGCATAATTCCCGTATAGAGAACCGTGCATGCCGATTCCTCCGTAGTACAGATCTTCCCTCCCGGGATTGACACCATGTCCCATTAACGTTGTAACGACTGGTAAGTTGAGCGCATTGCAGAATTCATTCACCAGTTCTGTTGAATCTGAAAAGTTGACCCCACCTCCCACCAGGACGAGAGGTTTCTCCGAGGCTGCAATCAATTTTATCGCTGTTTTAATCTGTTTTGGATGTCCGAACTCCTGAGGATTATAGCTCTTAAGTTCGATCTTTGCTGGATAAACATACTCTGTTTGATTTTGTTGAATGTTCACCGGGATATCGACTAAAACAGGACCCGGCCTCCCGCTCTTAGCAATGTAGAAAGCTTTACGCAGAGTGACGGCCAATTCCTTAACATGAGTGACAAGAAAGTTTGCCTTAGTGATAGGTAAAGTAATCCCAATTATATCTGACTCCTGGAAGGCATCTGTGCCGATCTTTGATGTTGGGACCTGACCTGTAATCACGACTAAAGGGATTGAGTCCATATTGGCATTGGCGATGCCTGTAATGGTGTTGGTCGCACCAGGGCCAGAAGTAACAATAACGACTCCAGTCTTACCAGTAACACGAGCGTACCCATCAGCAGCATGAGTACCTCCTTGTTCATGCCTGGGAATGATGAGCCGAATATCATTTCCGTTTTTGTAGAGCTCATCAAATAGGGGGATAACCGTACCCCCTGGAATGCAAAAAAGTATGTCTACACCCTCTCGTATAAGACTCTCTACTATAATACGTGCACCGTTCATTCTCATTTTTGGTCTCTCCTTATTTTGAATGGGTTGAAACCACCGATGGGTAATGGGAGCTGATTCTCTAGAGAGATAGACGAATATTGGATACAGAATACAGGTTTATGGTAGTAAGATTTTCCCATTGCCCGAAAAAGAAAAGAAATTAATGGAGTTTGAAAGGATCGTTACGAGAGCCTACTCGCAAATAAACATTCTCTCGAGCACTTGGGATTCCTGATGAGGGACAGCACCAAAAGATGCTGGATCTTTCTCAGGATGCTAAGCAGGATAATGTTTATAAGGATTATTACGTTAATAAGAATGCTGCTGATTCCGATAGCGTTCTTGATGGTATCCTGCTTAAACATCCTTCCTCCAGTAGCATTTACTGCTAAAATCAAATTTTGATGCCTTTTTTACTCCTATTCTGCAACTTTGTCAAGTAAAATTTTGCTTTTTTGCTTTTTGCTTTTTTTTATAAGGATAAACTCCCTTCTCCTGAAATCTCCGTCCTAGAATGTCCTTGTTCGTGTCTATTTCCCTACGTAGCTCGCTGACAAAAGAATCCAGTCTATGTTCCCGAGCAGCCTCGATCAAAGCACTTCCAACCACAACACCATCCACTATTTGAGCCACTTCTCTTGCTTGCTGTCCGCTACTGATTCCGAATCCGGCAGCAATCGGTAAACGGGTGCATTTATGTATCGTTGAGATGTGGTGTTTCAGATCGGAAGCAATCTGATCCCGAACTCCGGTCACACCCCTCACCATGATGTAATAAACAAAACCCTCGGCTTCCTTCAGGATAGATCTAGTTCTCTTTATTGATGTCGTTGGGGCTAAAAGGGAAATCATTAAAAGCTTGTGGCGTCTCATTCTTTCCCGAATTTCTCCTGCTTCTTCGAACGAGAGATCCACTGCCAGTATGCCATCGGCTCCCGCGTCAGACGCCTCTTGACAAAACCTCTCGTAACCATATGCCAAGAACGTGTTTGTGTATCCGAACAGTATGATCGGTCTATCGTAGTATTCCCTCACTTTCTTGACCAGAATCAGAACTTTTGCGAGTGTTGTGCCCGCAAGAAGAGCCCTCCGGCTGGCAGCTTGAATCACCGGTCCGTCGGCAATCGGATCGGAGTAAGGAACTCCCACTTCCAAGATATCTACTCCATTATCGAATGCACACCGAATATTCATCTCAGAGGACATCAGATCTGGATCACCAGCAGTCAGATATCCAATAAGGGCCTTTTTTCCCGAGGCTCTCAATGTCGTGAATTTTTCAGTAATACGGTTTATCGGCATCGATCTAATCCATATATTTCTCTCTACAAATCAACTTCTCAAGCAAACTTATAAAGAAAGGATATGATCCACATCCTTGTCTCCCCGTCCAGAAAGATTGATCAGAATGCTGGTACCGGGCTGTAGATCTCTGGCTTTCTTTTTTGCCTCGGCTAATGCATGGCAAGGTTCCAGGGCGGGTAAAATCCCTTCGAGTCTCGCAAGATCGTGAAAAGCCTCCACCGCTTCTTTGTCGGTTACGCTGCAGTACCTGACTCTTCCTTCATCAGCCCATATGGCATGCTCTGGACCCACAGCCGGATAGTCGAGGCCTGCGGAAACGGAATGAGTATTCTGCACTTGTCCCCACTGGTCTTGAAGAACGTAAGTCTTGCTTCCATGAAGGATACCCACCCTCCCTGCACCGATGCTGGCCGCATGTTTTCCGGTGGACAAACCCATACCGGCCGCTTCTACTCCGACCAGAGCCACATTTTCCTCAATGAATGCGGAAAATATTCCTGCCGCATTGCTCCCGCCGCCGACACAGGCAATGATTATATCCGGAAGTTTCCCTTCCATCGAAAGAATCTGCTTTTTCGCTTCCCTCCCGATGATGCTTTGGAAGAACCCGACCATCATCGGATATGGATGAGGTCCCGCCACCGAACCGATCACATAGAACGTATTCTCTACCGAAGCTACCCATGCCCTCAAAGCTTCACTTAAGGCATCCTTGAGGGTTTTCGTACCGCTGCAGACCATGGTCACCTTAGCTCCAAGGAGTTCCATCCTTTTAACGTTTGGAGCCTGGCGCCTCATGTCTTCCTCTCCCATAAATACCTCGCATTCCATCCCAAAAAGAGCTGCGACGGTTGCGGTCGCCACCCCATGTTGACCCGCCCCAGTCTCTGCGATTAATCGGGTTTTACCCGCTCTTTTTGCCAACAAAGCCTGGCCGATAGTGTTATTAATTTTGTGCGCGCCTGTGTGATTTAGATCTTCTCTTTTCAAAAAAATTTTGGCGTTACCATAAACGCTGCTCAAGCGTCTCGCGAAATAAAGCGGAGAAGGCCTTCCAACATATTCGCGCAATAGACTTTTGTATCTATCTTGGAAGGTTTTGTCCTTCACTGCCTTCACGAAGGATCTCTCCAGCTCGATAAGAGCTGGCATGAGTGTTTCGGGAACATACCTACCGCCATAGGGACCGAAGTGCCCTTTTTTGTCAGGTCGATGTTTCATTTGTTCCTTTCTCCTCAATCCTGTGGCGAGTATATGGCGAGCTTTATGAATAATTCCATTTTCCGATGATCCTTTATCCCAGATTCCTTTTCGATACCGCTGGATACGTCCACCCCAAGGGGGCGGACTTTCCTGATGGCGGTGGTTATGTTGTCTGCATTTAAACCCCCGGCAAGCATTGTTGGCCACTTAAGAGAGAATTCTGCAGCTTTATCCCAGTCCGCGGTTATATCCGTCCTCGCGCATCTTCCCTCCTTCCTCACGTCGATAAGATAACGTTCGGCATCCCATGTCTCCGGCCGAGGAACTGGACTTTTTCCTCGAAAAAAGACCGCCCGCCACACAGGCCGCGGCATATTCATATATTCGTGAGGCGACTCCTGGCCGTGAACCTGAACAGCAAACAATCCGCATTCATCAGCCATTTTTAGAGCTCTAACCCGCGGCATGTTGACGAAAACTCCCACAGAACGCGCAATGCCTGGAAGCTTCTCACAAATGTGCCTAAGCTGAGTTCCTGATATAAACCGGGGCGATTTCTCATAAACTACAAATCCGAGAAAATCGGCTCCGAAGTCCAACGCGGCCCTTGCATCATCCAGGTTGGTCAGTCCGCAGATCTTGACCTGAACTTCACTCGCTTTGCCTGCTCTCCTCATGAAGGCTCCTCACCGGGTAAGACTCCCCTCAACTCGCCCAGCACGCGATCGGGCCGGGGACTCCTCATTAGAACTTCTCCGATCAAAAATCCTTTGTATCCCAGGGCCCAGAATTTATCGACATCTTCCCTCGATTTGATCCCGCTCTCGATAACGGCCAGACGTCCGCAGGGGATGTGTCCTGCAAGCTTGTACCCGATCGTGAGATCTGTTTTCAAGGTCTGGAGATTTCTGTTATTGATCCCTAACAGAGCATCCTGATGCTTCATGGCAACCTCCAGTTCTGCCTCCGAATGTGATTCGATCAGGATTTCGAGTCCTAACGACAGAGCTAGTTGATAGAGATCTGTCATGAGGCTGGGGTCTAGGGCTGTGGCGATCAATAAAATGACATCAGCACCCCAGGCCGCTGATTCATGAACTTGATAGAGATCACAGATGAAATCCTTTCTCAGTATAGGCAGGTCCACCGCGTTCCTGACTCTTTTGATGTGTTCGATATCTCCGAAAAAATAATGCGGCTCTGTGAGAACAGAAACTGCAGCCGCACCTGAGGAAGCATAAGTTTTGGCGATTTTAACCGGATCATAATGCTTAACAAAGATCCCTGCTGAAGGGCTTGCTTTTTTCATCTCCGTTATGATACAGGGATCCGTAGCCATCCTTATTTTTGCAGCCAGACTCCTGTGCTGTCTACTCTGAATAAGATTTGCCAGTTCCGGAATAGGCTTTTTAGATTCAGCCAACTGCGCGTCCCGCCTGCGCTTCTCCAATATAACCTCAATGAGGTTTTTTTCAGAATCTCTTTTCATGCTTAATCACCGTATCCCGAGGAGAAATTTCCTTTATGGCTCTCCCCATAGTTATCTTTTAGTGTGCTCCACCAAATTCTCAAGCATGGCTTTTGCTTTGCCACTATCGATCGAATCCTGAGCCAATTCCATACCTTGCAAAAGGTTATTTGCCTTGCCTCCTGCCACAATGGCCGCAGCCGCATTCAGGCACACGACATCCCGATACGCTCCCCTGTCTCCAGAAAGAATCCTCCGTATGATAGCCGCGTTGATAGCTGGATCGCCTCCCTGAAGCGATTCAAGATTGCTGTAATTGGATATATATTGCAGCGGGTCAAATTCGTAAGTCCGAACTTCGCCTTCATTCAGTTCACTCACTCGGGTCGTAGTTGTCGATGTTATCTCATCCATACCGTCATGGCCATGAACAACAAATGCCCGTTTGCAGCCCAGCAGTTTTAACGCCCTAGCAAATGTCTCGGTCAGCTCAGGAGAAAACACCCCGAGGATCTGACCCTTTGCGCCGGCAGGATTCGTGAGGGGACCCAGCATGTTAAAGATCGTCCTTATGCCAAGTTCTTTACGGGGAAGGCTGGCATATTTCATAGCCGGATGGACTTTTGGGGCATAAAGAAAGCCGATCCCTACATCACAGATACATTCCTCAACAACTTCTGGAGGGGCTTCAATATTTACACCAAGCTCTGCCAACACATCCGCGGATCCACATCGGCTGCTTATGGCGCGATTTCCGTGTTTGGCAACTGGCACGTCGGCACCAGCGGTTACAAAAGCTGCTGTGGTAGAAATATTGAATGTATTTGTCCTATCTCCTCCTGTTCCACACGTGTCTACCACGGGCAGCCCCCTCGTATCGATGAAAAGGGCATACCGCCTCATCGACAGGGCCGCTCCTGTAATCTCCTCTACCGTTTCTCCCTTCATCCGCAAGGCCGTAATAAAGCCTGCAATCTGGGAAGGGGAAGCCAGTCCGGTCATGATAAGGTCGAAGACATCATTCATCTCTGCCTGACTCAGGTCATAACCCTCGATGATTCTTTGAATATAATCTTTCATCCTAATTCATTCCTTCCCGATCAGGGAATCTTCCTTCCCTGTCTAGCATATGATTCGCTACAATCCCCAGAAAATTTCTCAACAGACGTTTTCCGCATGTCGTTAATATCGACTCCGGATGAAACTGGACTCCGTGAATCGGATGGACTGTATGGCGTATTCCCATGATTTCGCCGTCTTCACTTGTGGCATCTACGATCAACTCTGGAGGAAAACCGTCTTTTTTGACGACAAGGGAATGATAACGACCTCCAAGAGATGGAGACTTAATTCCTTTATAAAGGGGAGAATCACCGAAATTAATCAGTGAAGTCTTGCCATGCATTATTCTATCCGCACGAACGATTCTGGCGCCAAAGGCTTCTGCGATTGCCTGATGTCCTAAACAGACTCCGAATATGGGTAATACCCCGGATAGTTTTTTTATCAACTCAACCGAGATTCCTGCCTGCTTTGGAGTGCACGGTCCTGGTGATATCACCACAGCAGAGGGCATCATGGACTCGACAGCAGAAACCGAAATCCTATCATTCCGGTATACCCTTAACTCCGCGCCGAGTGTTCCAAGCGCCTGGACAAGGTTATAGGTAAAGGAATCATAATTATCGATAACAATAATCATTTTGTCCTCCGGAAGAGTTCCAGTCCGGCTGCAGCCAGGTCAACAGCTTTCCGGAGGGCTTCTGCTTTGTGGCCTGTTTCCTCAAATTCTTGTTCCGGGATGGAATCAAAGACAATTCCCGCTCCTACCTGAACGGAAACATATCCGTTATTAACTTCGAGAGTTCGGATTGTAATCGCTAAATCCAAGTTCCCGTTATAGCTTATATACCCCACGCCTCCTCCATAAGCTCCACGCGGCTGTTCCTCAAGCTCATGGATAATTTCCATCGCTCTTATTTTTGGTGCCCCGGTCAGAGTTCCAGCAGGAAACGTAGCCGCAATGACATCGCAAGCATTTAAACCACTTTTTAGAATGCCCTCTACATGGGACACAATATGTATGACATGACTGTATCGCTCGATTAGCATGAATTCTGTGACTTGAACGCTTCCTGTCTTGGAGATTCTTCCTAAATCATTTCTCCCCAGATCCACGAGCATGACATGCTCGGCTTTCTCCTTCTCATCAGATAGCAGCTGTGCGGCAAGCTCTCTGTCTTCTTGTTCAGAAGCCCCACGGGGCCGTGTCCCTGCAATAGGTCGAAGTTCCACTTTGCTACCAGTAAGCCTGATCATGACTTCTGGCGAAGACCCCACTAGTGTGTGCTCGCCGATCTTCAGAAAAAAGGTATAGGGAGAAGGATTCAACAACCGTAAAGCTCGGTAGAGCTGAAGAGGTGGAATCCTTGATTCAGATGTTAACCGCCGGCTCAAAACAACCTGAATAATATCCCCATTGCAAATATACTTCTTAGCTTTCTTAACGATTGTGCAAAAGCCCTCTTTTGGCATGTTGGAAGTGAATCGGACTGCTGGATAAACACTCGCCTTTGGAATAGAGCAGGGCTTATCCAAGATTACCCTTAATGCTTCCAGCTGCGATCGTGCCTCTGCATAAGCTTTATCCACCGAGGTATGTTTTTTTAAGTTGGAACAGAAGACCAGCTTAATAGTGTGTCGAAAATTATCGAACACGATCAATTTGTCTACTTTTAGGAATCGGCTTTTCTGTTCGATAAACTGTTTTGAAGGTTTGGGTTTTGGCATCCGCTCAAACTCTGCCATGGCCTCATAGCCAATATAGCCAACCGCTCCTCCGAAAAAGCGAGGAAGCCCGGGAATTTCTGCAGCCTTAACATCACAGAAAATATCCTTTAGTTTCTGAAGCTTACCGCAACATCCTGCTGCATGATCCACTTCGAGCATTAATTCTGGATCCACGCCCACAAATGAATACCTCCCCCATTTTTCATCGCCTTCGATGCTTTCCAGTAGGAATGCATTTTCGTGATCTGCAAAACGGCTTAAAACCGAAACAGGAGTTTCAATATCGGCTAGCAACTCCTGATAGACTGGAATCAAATCATGATTCTCTGCAAGCCTTTTGAATTCATCCTTTTTTGGATAAATGGAATCCATAATTGACCTCACTTGAATAATTTACGGGAGAAATTGGGAAATAGAGTTTGATTATTGGGCGAGTGATTTCGCCCACCAAAGATAGAGGGCAAGAGCAAAATATCGTTCGCTAACGATTTTTTCTTTCATGACTATCCATAAGATTCTAAAGAATCTTGGATTAAGTGTCAATGAAAAATTGAAAAAAATATTGACATCCTAAAAAAATTCCCTATATTATTGTGAAATGGACGAGAACACATTGATAATTTACCAGGGAGTTATTCTCTGGATGATAATGCCTAGCCCGAGCACAGGGCTGCCTTCCGGGGTAACCGTGCCGGGTTCACTCGTCACAAGATAACCTTCCCTTTCCGGAAAACATAACAACCCTGTGTTTGGGATCCTCAGCAGAATAATATCCGCTTATACATAAGGTTTAATCCTAATATGGAGGATAAGCAGGTTAGAATAAATAAAGCAAAAGAGAAAAAATAAAGCATAAGAGGAAAGACATTGGACAAAATCAAAGTGGCAATTATGGGATGCACAGGCTTGATCGGACAGCAGTTCATAAGAATGCTGGAAAATCATCCTTATTTTGAGGTTGCTGCCCTGTCAGCTTCACCAAAATCAGCAGGAAAAAAGTT
>Ga0307425_1000739_pt1 | contig 20190 bp, 18 predicted proteins | sample SalMarWE160330MG_FD_202152 | JGI IMG/M metagenome (GOLD analysis project Ga0307425, IMG submission 202152) | Salt marsh sediment microbial communities from the Plum Island Ecosystem LTER, Massachusetts, United States - WE1603-30 | ecosystem: Environmental > Aquatic > Marine > Intertidal zone >...
GTGCGCTGCCGCAATTCGAGCGTCCGGCAGATTTTGCCGCGAGCTACCGCGCGTTCTTGGATGCAGAGAGCAGCAAACCCGCAAGCTAGCGGTCGTCGTCGGAATCGAGATCGCCGAGACCGAAACGGCGTAGCTTCGAGTAGAGGCTCTGGCGGCTCAAACCGAGCATCTCGGCGGCCGAGGCCCGGTTGTCGCCCGTGAGCTCGAGCGCAGCCTCGATGCACAGCCGCTCGATGACATCGGTGGTCTCGCGCACAAGCTCTTTAAGCGTCACGCGGCCAACAAGTTGGGTCAGCTGCTCGACGGAGCGCGGCAGTTCGCGTGGCCGGGGCGTTTCCGCCTGCTTGCGCATTCCGACATTGCGGATGGTGAAGCCGTAGCACGGATACTCGCCGGTCGGCACCGACACGGCGGAGATCTCCACCTCTTCGTTGGCGCCATATTCGCCGCGCAAAATCGTCGAGAAATGCCGCACAAAGCCATGTTCACGAACGTTGGCGATCAGCGCATCGAGATCGACGCCGGGGCGGCCGATCCAGCGATCGAGCGGCTCGCCGCGCGCTTGCTCTTCGCTGGCAAGCTCGGCGAGATCGAGAAACGCGGAGTTCGCGGTGAGAATGCGTCGATCCAGATCCGTGACGACGAAACCGTCCGGCAGGTTCGTCACCACGCTGAACAGCTTGGAGCCGACCTTCGAACCTGCGGTGTCGGCCTCCGCGGGCGCCATGCGTATAAGATAGTGCGAGGCATTTTCCTGCCGGAACAACGATGCGCCCACCATTGTTTCGGTCTGTCCGTCTTTCAGCTTTACGGCGATCTCGTCGGCCCGGCCGGTCGCCCGCACTTGCGCAAGATGGGCCTGTACGGCCTTTTCGCTCTCCGCGTCGAACAGATCGAGAAAGCCGCGACCAGACAACCGCTTGACCGGCTTGTTCAAGAGCTGGCTCGCTGCGGGATTGGCTTCGACGACCTTCATACTGTTGGCGTCGACAATGAGCACCGGTTGCGAAGCAATTTGGAACAGCAGCCGGTAGCGCGTCTCTGCATGACGGAGGCGGGCATATTCGCGCTCCATAGATTGCTGAGCGTCGACCAGGCGCTGTTGCAGGGCGGCGACCGCGCGCAAGTCCCGGCCGACAGCGACCACGCGTCCGCTATCGCTGACCCGCAGCGCCGAATAGCGCACCGGCACGTCTGCGCCGTTCTTTGAGGGATGGTTGACTTGCCGCCAACGCGGCGGCGCCTTGTTGGCGGAGTCGCGCAGCATCTCCTCGATCTTGGGACGGCTTTCGATGGTCACCGTTTCGATCCAGGGCTTTCCGACCCAGGCATCGAAGCCTTCTTCGAGGAATTCGTCGCTGCCGAGCGAAACGTCGCGGATCACGCCCTTGGCGTCGATGATCAAGGCGATGTCAGCCGTCGCCGCAATGAGCTCGGCCGCGATTTCGGCATCCAGATCGCCGAGTGTTCTCTTCGGGGCCCGGAACACGTTTCCTGCTTCTCGAGCGAACACCGCGGCGGCTCCTGTCAAGTCTAGTTTCTCACCTGCAGTGTACACTTAGCGCAACGCCGTCGTGCCGAGCAAGCTCGAAACCCTCTGGACCGCCCGCCGCCCGTCCTTAGCGGTCGCATCGGCTCCGACGAGCGGGACGTAGTCGGGGTGCTCCAGGAAGAAGCGGCCTCCCACCATGACGTGTAACCTGGGCGACTGCGCAACGTCCCGCACCGTTCGGATGACCGAAGCGATTATGTCTACCGGGACCTCATTGCTGAACGACAGGCCAATGAGGTCGTAAGGGTTGTTCTCCGCCAGGCCGTATAATTCCTCATTTGAAGCAAGCGCTCCGCCGGCCACCTCCCAGCCCGCGCGCCTGAAAAACTCCTGTAATATAAAGGCACCGAACGTGTGCTGATCCCCGGGGGCGGCAACCAGAAGGGCCTTGCCCCCGATTTCTGCGTGGACTTCCTCTATTTCGAAGGCATCACTGAGTTCGCGCAGCAATTGCTGCAAGCGGGACAGTGCAATGGTCACGTCGGTGAAGTCCCAGATATCCTTTTCCCAAAGTGCTCCAAGTATTCGTGCAGCAGGTGTGAAGAGATCAAGAAATATTGTTTCAAGTTTAGCTCCCTTTAGGCACATATCTTCAACATAAGCAGACGCAACGGTCACGTCATTTGCAATCAAGACATCGACAAACTGCATGACATCTTCTGTAGATGGACGAATATGGCCTGCTTCCGCCTGTTTTGCCGCCTGTAAGGGCATGTGAGCGACGACCAGGCGCGGGATGATTTCGGTTTCGATTGTCTGGGCAAGCAACTTTCGGCTGCGATCCGCCACCTTGTGCGGCTTGGCCTTGCCCCAAGGAACGACGGTGGCCAAATCGAACGAGTCGCGGACGCAGCCGCCCCAATTCACGTCCAGTTCGGCGAGTGCTCTCATACCCCCCATTTTTCCCTCCTTTTTCGGCTGCCCAGGAGAAGCGGGGGACCCAAATTATCCCCAGCTTCCCCGCTCCCGTTTTTCGAGGCTTCTTTTGCGAGAGCAGCGGGACTAAGGTTAACGTCGGCGGCAACCGGACCCTTTTGGGCCGTCTCTATTTGAACCTGACCCAGAGGCAAATGTAAATAGGAATTTACGTCCAATTCAGTTGACAGTGCCCTGAGGGGCGACTTACTCTCTCCCTAGGACCGTCGCGCGGGACCCGTGTGCGACGGAAAATGGGAGGGGAACGCGATGACTGGATCGCGGGGGTCGCCGCCAAAGTCCCTATACAGTCCAGACGAGCGCCGCCGCCGGGACACCTCACCTTGGACGCTGGTCCAGGGCATTCTCGCCCCGCTTCAATTCGCCGTTTTTCTCGCCAGCCTTGCTCTCGTCTTTCGCTATCTCCTGACCGGAGAGGGCTACGAGGCCGCCACGATCTCCATCGTGGTAAAGACCCTCGTCCTCTACGCCATCATGATTACCGGCTCCATTTGGGAGCGTGACGTGTTCGGTCAGTATCTGTTCGCGCCCGCCTTCTATTGGGAGGACGTGTTCAGCATGCTGGTCCTGGCCCTGCACACGGCCTATCTGGCGGCGCTGTTTACGGGCTGGCTCGATGCCGCCGGGCAAATGCTGCTCGCGCTTGCTGCTTATGCGGCCTACGTGATCAACGCCACGCAATTTCTGCTCAAGCTTCGTGCCGCCAGGCGTGAAGGCGCGCGCCAAGAGCTGGCAGCGCTTGCGGAGCCGGCGCAATGACCGCACACGCCGCCCTCGCTCACGCGCCTCAAGGCTGCAACGCCGCGCCAGTCTTGAAACAGCGCGGCCAACGCGAGGTGTTTTGCGGCCTTACCGGAATCGTTTGGCTCCATCGTAAACTCCAAGATGCCTTCTTCCTCGTGGTCGGCTCGCGCACCTGCGCGCATCTGATTCAGTCCGCCGCAGGCGTCATGATCTTCGCCGAGCCGCGCTTTGCCACCGCGATCATGGAAGAACGTGACCTCGCCGGACTTGCCGACGCAAACGAGGAGCTCGATCGAATCGTCGATCAGCTGATCGCGCGCCGTCCCGACATCAAGCTCTTGTTCCTGGTCGGGTCGTGTCCGTCGGAGGTCATCAAGCTCGATCTGTCGCGCGCCGCGACTCGGCTGTCGGCGCGCTATTCGCCCAAATTGCGCGTTTTGAACTATTCCGGCAGCGGCATCGAGACCACGTTCACGCAAGGCGAAGATGCCTGTCTCGCCGCGCTTGTGCCCGAGCTGCCGCAAGCAGAGGAGAAGGCCGAGGCCTCCCTTCTGGCAGTCGGCGCGCTTGCCGATATCGTCGAGGATCAGTTCCGCAGGCTGTTCGACCAGCTCGGCATCGGTCCGGTTTCCTTCCTTCCGCCGCGCCGGTCGACGGACCTTCCCGCAATCGGCGCGAACACCCGTTATCTCCTGGCGCAACCATTTCTCAACGACACCGCACGCGCCCTGGAAGAAAGGGGCGCCACACGCATCGCCGCACCCTTCCCGCTCGGCGCCGAAGGGACGACGAACTGGCTGCGCGCCGCGGCGGACACCTGGGGTGTCGAACCGGAAATCTTCGATTCTGTGGTCGCGGCCCCGCGCGCCCGCGCCCGCACCGCCCTTGAGCCCCACCGGTTCAAGCTTGGCGGAAAGCGCATCTTCTTCTTCCCGGATTCCCAGCTCGAGATTCCGCTCGCACGTTTCGTGGCGCGGGAGCTCGGCATGCGTCCGGTGGAGGTCGGAACCCCCTACCTTCACCGGGACCATCTTTCCGGCGAAATCGCGCTGCTGCCGTCAGACATCGTGCTGAGCGAAGGCCAGGACGTCGACAAGCAACTCGACCGCTGCCGGGACGAGAGCCCCGATCTTGTGGTCTGCGGCCTTGGGCTTGCCAACCCGCTCGAAGCCGAAGGCATTGCCACCAAATGGTCGATCGAGCTCCTGTTCACGCCGATCCAAGGCTACGAGCAAGCGGGCGATCTCGCCGAGCTTTTCGCCCGTCCGCTGGTTCGGCGCGCGCGGCTGGAGGTATGAGGCGATGCAGCTGACGCTCTGGACATATGAAGGGCCGCCTCATGTCGGGGCCATGCGCATCGCCACCGCCATGGAGCGCATTCATTACGTCTTGCATGCACCCCAAGGCGACACTTACGCCGACCTTCTGTTCACCATGATCGAGCGGCGGGACAAGCGGCCGCCTGTCACCTACACGACGTTTCAGGCGCGCGACCTCGGCGGCGACACGGCGGCGTTGTTCAAGACTGCCGCCAAAGATGCCTTCGAGCGCTTCAAGCCGGACGCGCTGATCGTCGGGGCATCCTGCACCGCCGAACTCATTCAGGACGACCCGGGCGGACTGGCGCACGCTCTAGGCCTTCCCGTGCCCGTGGTCCCGCTCGAGCTTCCCGCCTACCAGAAGAAAGAGAATTGGGGCGCGGCGGAGACTTTCTATCGCCTGGTCCGCACCTTTGTTGAGCCGCATCTTGGAGCGTCAGAGGGGGAACGTCCGGCCCGCGATCCGTCGCAACGGCCGCGCTGCAATCTGCTCGGTCCCACCGCGCTCGGCTTCCGTCACCGCGACGATGTTTGCGAGGTCACCAAGCTGCTCGGCCGGCTCGGTATCGACATCAATATTGTCGCCCCGCTTGGCGCCGCGCCGGCAGACCTTGCACGCCTCGGCGAGGCGGATTTCAACGTCGTGCTCTATCCGGAGATCGCCCGCACCGCCGCGGATTGGCTCGCGCGCCGCGCCAAGCAGCCAGCGACCATGACCGTCCCCATCGGCATCGGTGCGACACGCGATTTCATCGCCGAAGTGGCCGCCCTCGCGGGCGTCGATGCGGACCCGGTTCTGTCCGACGAGACCTCTCGTCTTCCCTGGTACTCGCGCTCCGTCGACTCGACCTACCTGACCGGCAAGCGCGTCTTTGTTTTCGGCGATGCCACCCATGCCATGGCCGCGGCTCGGATCGCCGACAAGGAGCTCGGCTTTTCCGTGGTGGGTCTTGGCACCTATTCGCGCGAACTCGCCCGCGAGGTGCGTGAGGCGGCGAAGTCCTATGGCATCGAGGCGCTGATCACGGACGATTATCTGGAGGTCGAATCCGCCGTGGCCGAACTCAGTCCCGAGCTCGTGCTCGGCACCCAGATGGAGCGCCACATCGCCAAGCGGCTCGGCATCCCGAGCGCCGTTATTTCGGCCCCGGTCCATGTGCAGGACTTCCCGGCGCGCTACTCGCCGCAGATGGGCTTCGAGGGCGCCAACGTGATTTTCGACACTTGGGTCCATCCTTTGATGATGGGCCTCGAGGAACATCTCTTGGCGATGTTCCGCGAAGATTTCGAGTTTAACGACGCCTCTGTCCCCTCCCATTTGGGTCAGAGCGTCACCCCCCTGGAGGAGGAGGCGCCAGTACCTTCTCCTCCTTCTTTATTCCCGTCTGGAGCAGAGCTCGCATGGGCCGAAGACGCCGAGCGCGAGCTGCTCAAGATTCCCTTCTTCGTTCGCGGCCGGGCACGGCGAAATACCGAAGCCTTTGCCAGCGAACGTGGAATTTCGCCCATCACGCTAGAGACCCTTTACGATGCCAAGTCGCACTTCAGCCGCTAACCCTGTTCCGATCAGGGTCGTGATCGTGACGCTCGAAAGTCACCTTTCCGGCGCTCTCGACCGCGCCCGCGCGCGGCTGAACCGCGAGCTCCCGGGTCTTACGCTGAACCTCCATGCCGTGTCGGAATGGGGCCGCGATCAGGCCGCGCTGGAACGCTGCCGCGCCGACATCGAGATTGCTGACATCATCATCGTCTCCATGCTCTTCTTGGAAGAGCATATCCAGGCGGTGCTGCCTTGGCTCGACGCCCGCCGCGAGGCCTGCGATGCCGTTGTCTGCGGCATGTCGTCCGGCGAGGTCATTCGCCTGACCAGGCTCGGCAATTTCCGCATGAATGCCGCGGAGCGTGGTGTCATTGCGCTGCTCAAGCGCCTTCGCGGCAGCGCGACCAAGACACAATCATCGGGCGCGCGGCAGATGGCTTTGCTGCGGCGCATCCCGAAGATCTTGCGCTTCATTCCAGGCACCGCCCAGGACGTGCGCGCCTATTTCCTCACCCTGCAATATCTGCTCGCAGGCTCAGAGGAGAACATGCACAATTTGGTGCGGTTCCTGGTCAACCGCTACGCCGACGGCCCGCGCCGTTCCTTGCGCGGCAGTCTGAAGGTTGATCCTCCTGCCTCCTATCCGGACGTCGGCCTTTATCATCCCGCCATACCGGAGCGCTTCGCCGATACGCTGAAACGTCTGCCCGCCGGGTCCAAGGAAGCGGGCGGCACCGTCGGGTTGCTGGTCATGCGGTCGTATCCGATCTCGGGAGACTCCGCTCACTATGACGGCGTGATCGCAGCGCTCGAGGAGCGGGGCTTGCGCGTGATCCCGGCCTTCGCCACCGGGCTCGACTCCCGGCCAGCCATCGAAAAATTCTTTATGAAGAACGGCGTTCCCCAAATCGATGCGCTCGTGTCGCTGACCGGTTTTTCGCTTGTCGGCGGTCCGGCCTACAACGACGCGCACGGCGCCGAGGAAATGCTCGGGAAGCTCGACATCCCTTACGTCGCCGCTCACGCCGTCGAATTCGAGACGCTCGATGACTGGGAAGCATCGGAGCGCGGCCTACTGCCAGTCGAGACCACGATGATGATCGCGATTCCCGAGCTCGACGGCTCCACCGGACCGATCCTGTTCGGCGGCCGGTCGGACCAGGCGGACAATCCACGTGCCATGCAGTCTCACAGCGAACGGGCGGCCATGCTTGCCGAGCGCGTCAAGCGACTGGTCGCGCTTCGCCGCACGGCGCGTGCGGACCGGAAAGTCGGCATCGTGCTGTTCAACTTCCCGCCAAACGCCGGCGCAACTGGCACCGCGGCGTTTCTGTCGGTCTACGAATCGCTGTACCGCAGCCTCGTTGCGCTGCGCGAAGCCGGATACAGCGTCGAGCTACCGGCCAGCGCCGAGGATTTGCAGAAGCGGCTCTTGGAGGGCAACGCGGCCCGCTTCGGCGCCGGGGCCAACGTGCACGAGCGCATTCCTGCCGATGACCATATCCGCCGCGAAACTTGGCTTTCCGAAATCGAGGCGCAGTGGGGACCGGCGCCCGGCAAGCATCAGGCCGATGGCGGCTCGATCTTCGTTCTCGGCGAGCGCTTCGGAAACATCTTTGTCGGGATACAACCGGCGTTCGGCTACGAAGGCGACCCGATGCGCCTCCTGTTCGAGCGCGGCTTTACGCCGACCCATGCCTTCTCAGCTTTCTATCGATGGCTGCGCGAGGATTTCGGCGCCCATGCCGTGCTCCACTTCGGCACCCACGGCGCACTTGAGTTCATGCCGGGTAAGCAAACCAGCCTGTCCGAGACGTGCTGGCCTGACCGGCTGATCGGGGCGCTCCCGAATTTCTACCTTTATGCCGCCAACAACCCGTCGGAAGGCACGATCGCCAAGTGCCGCGCCGCAGCCACCCTCATCAGCTATTTAACGCCGCCGATCTCCAATGCAGGCCTCTATCGCGGCCTGCTCGATCTGAAGGCTTCGCTCGAGCGCTGGCGCGGTCTCGAACCTGAAGAAACCTCCGATCGCGATCAGCTTGTCACGCTCGTTCAGACTCAAGCGGCTGAACTCAACCTGGCTCCGGCCGAGCCCGCTTGGTCGGCGGACGAAACGTCATCCATCGAAGCGTTGATCGCCGCCGTCCAGGAACTCGAATATGAGCTGATCCCGCAAGGGCTCCACGTTCTCGGTCAAGCTCCGGCGCGCGAAGAGCGCATCGATCTGCTGAAGGCTTCCGCCGAATCGCAAGGCGTCAAGCTCGCGGAGGATGCTGCTGCGGCCTTGGTGGATGGCGCGGGCGCCGATCGCATCTTGTCGCTGTCCGGCCTCGATAGAGACTCCGATGCACGGGACGTCATCGGCAAACTCGGCGAGGCGGCGCGGCTCCTTTCGGAAGATTACGAGCTGCCGGCGCTGATCCACGCGCTCGACGGCAATTTCACCCGTCCGGCGCCGTCGGGCGATCTCTTGCGCAATCCGGCAATATTGCCGACTGGGCGCAACATTCACGGCTTCGACCCGTTCCGGCTGCCAAGCTCCTTCGCCATGTCGGACGGCAAGCGTCAAACGGATCGCCTGCTTTCCCGCCATACCGCCGACGGCCACGGCCTGCCCGAATCGGTGGCCATGGTGCTGTGGGGGACCGACAACCTGAAAAGCGAAGGCGGCCCGATTGCGCAAGCCCTTGCGCTGTTGGGTGCCAAGCCGCGCTTCGATGCCTATGGCCGGCTTTGTGGCGCCGCCCTCGTGCCGCTTGCCGAGCTCGGCCGGCCTCGAATCGACGTGGTCATGACGGTGTCCGGGATCTTCCGCGATCTCTTGCCGCTGCAATCGAAGCTTCTCGCCGAAGCGGCCTATCTCGCCGCGATTGCCGAAGAGCCCATCGAGCAGAATTTCGTGCGCAAGCATGCGCTCGAACATGCCGGAGAACATGGCTGCGATCTGGAAACGGCGGCGCTCAGGGTGTTCTCCAATGCCGAAGGCGCCTACGGCTCGAACGTCAACCATCTCATCGACTCCGGCCGGTGGGACGACGAGAGCGAGATCGCCGAGGTCTATTCGCGCCGCAAATGCTTCGCCTATGGGCGCAACGGCAAGTCTCAGCAGCAACAGGCGCTGCTGCAAAGCGTGCTCGCCCGCGTCGACCTCGCCTACCAGAATTTGGAATCCGTCGAGCTCGGCGTCACCACCATCGACCACTATTTCGACACGCTCGGCGGCATCAGCCGGGCATCGCTTCGGGCAAGAGGCGAGGCCGTGCCCGTCTATATCGGCGATCAGACCAAGGGTGAGGGCAAGGTTCGCACCTTGTCCGAGCAGGTCGCGCTCGAGACCCGGACCCGCGTGCTCAATCCGAAATGGTACGAGGGCATGCTGAAACATGGCTATGAGGGCGTCAGACAGATCGAAAGCCATGTGACCAACACGGTCGGCTGGTCCGCCACCACCGGCCAGGTCGCGCCGTGGGTTTATCAGAACCTGACCGAATCCTTCGTGCTCGACGAAGCGATGCGCGAGCGCCTGGCGGCGCTCAACCCCGTGGCGTCTGCCCGGGTAGCCCATCGGCTACTGGAAGCGCACGAGCGCAACTATTGGACGCCCGATGAAACAACTCTCGAAACCTTGCGCAAAGCGGGCGAAGAGCTCGAAGACCGCGTCGAAGGTGTGGGACTGGAGGTCGCAGCATGAATATCGCCCTGAAAGCCCCGGTAAAACCTGCCGACGGAGAGGGCAGCGTTCAAGTCCACCTCGATCCTAAGGTCGAGATCGGCAACACCAAGGTGTTCTCGGTCTACGGCAAAGGCGGCATCGGCAAGAGCACAGTGTCGTCAAACCTCTCGGCGGCGTTCTCCAGGCTTGGCAAGCGGGTGCTCCAGATCGGTTGCGACCCCAAACACGATTCGACCTTCACCCTGACCAAGAAGCTCGTGCCCACCGTGATCGACGTGCTCGAGACGGTGAACTTCCACAGCGAGGAGCTGCGCCCGGAAGACTTTGTTTATGAAGGCTTCAACGGGGTGCTGTGCGTCGAGGCAGGCGGTCCGCCGGCCGGAACGGGCTGCGGCGGTTATGTCGTGGGCCAGACCGTGAAGCTCCTGAAAGAGCATCACCTGCTGGAAGACACCGACGTGGTGATCTTCGACGTGCTCGGCGATGTGGTGTGCGGCGGCTTCGCCTCGCCGCTCCAGCACGCCGACCGCGCGCTGATCGTCACCGCCAACGATTTCGACTCGATCTTCGCCATGAACCGCATCGTCGCGGCGATCCAGGCGAAGGCGAAGAACTATGCGGTGCGGGTCGCCGGTGTCGTCGCCAACCGCAGCAAGGACACCGACGAAATCGACCGGTTCAACGAGGCCATCGGTTTGAAGCGCCTGGCGCACATTCCGGACCTCGATGTCATCCGCCGCTCGCGCCTCAAGAAATCGGTTCTGTTCGAGATGGAACCGTCGCCTGAGCTCGAGGCGGTGCAACAGGAATATCTGCGGCTCGCCGCCGCCCTCTGGGCCGGTGTCGACCCGCTTGATGCACAGCCGATGAAGGACCGTGAGATTTTTGACTTTTTGGGATTCGATTGATGCCGACGATCTCATATCTGGAGCGCCGCGGAGAGCTTGAGACCTATTTCGACCGCACCGCGGTCGAAGCCTGGTCGCGGCTGACCTCCGATGCGCCGCTCGGACGGATCAGGGCTACGGTGCGCGAGGGGCGCGACCGCATGCGCCAGACTTTGCTGTCCTTGCTCCCGGCCGATCTCTCCGGTATGCGGCTGCTCGATGCCGGCTGCGGTACGGGCGCGCTCGCGGTGGAGGCGGCACGGCGCGGCGCCAAGGTGCTGGCCGTCGATCTCTCGCCTACGCTGATCGACCTTGCCCGCAAGCGCGCGGCGGCCAGTCTCGATGCCGGCGATCTTGAATTTCGTGCCGGCGACATGCTGCGGCCCGAACTCGGCCGCTTCGACTACATCGTCGCCATGGACTCGCTCATCCATTACTGCGCGCGCGATATGGCGAAGGCGTTAAGTCTTCTTGCGCCACGCTGCGAGCGGGCATTGCTGTTCACGTTCGCGCCGCGCACCGTCCCGCTTGCCCTCATGCATATGATCGGTCGCGCCTTCCCGCGCAAGGACCGGGCGCCGGCCATCGAGCCCGTTAATCCCGCGACGTTGCGCCGGCTCATCGGCGAAGAACCGATGCTTGGCGATTTGAAGCCGAAGCGGTCGCTCCGCATCGTCAACGGCTTCTACACGTCCGAAGCCCTGGAGCTTGGCCGGCCATGAGACGCCTCAACCAGAAGCTCGCCAAAGGCTGGATTTTGCTCGATCCGCGGTTTCTACCGTTCGCCGATGCGGCCAGCGCCGAGCTCCCGCTGTTGCGCCTGCTCAGGCTTTCGCTGTTCCAGGTGTCGGTCGGCATGGCGCTCGTGCTTCTGAACGGCACGCTGAACCGCGTCATGATTGTCGAGCTGTCGGTGTCGAGCTGGCTGGTGGCGCTGATGGTGTCGCTGCCGCTCCTGTTTGCACCGTTCCGCGCGCTGATCGGGTTCCGCTCCGACCATCACCGCTCCTACCTTGGCTGGCGGCGCGTGCCTTATATTTGGTTCGGTTCGCTGCTTCAGTTCGGCGGCCTGTCGATCATGCCGTTCGCCCTGATCGTGCTGCCGGGAGACGCCAGCGGTCCGGCCTGGATCGGTTACGCCGCCTCCGCGCTAGCCTTCCTGCTGGTGGGCGCGGGCCTCCATACCACCCAGACCGCGGGGCTGGCGCTTGCCACCGATCTTGCACCGGCGGCATCGCGCCCGCGCGTGGTCGCCTTCCTCTACGTCATGCTGCTCATGGGGATGGTCGCGGCGGCGCTGACCTTCGGATGGCTGTTGGAGAATTTCAGCCAGGTTCGCCTGATCCAGCTGATTCAGGGCGCAGCCGTGATGACCATGGTGTTGAACTGCGTGGCGCTGTGGAAGCAAGAAGCGCGCGACCCGTCACGGACTTCGCACGATCAAGCCCCCGTCTCGTTCCGCGAGGCTTGGGGCAATTTCCGTGCGGGCGGCCGGTCGGCCCGCGTCCTTGTCACTGTCGGGCTCGGCACGGCCGCGTTCAGCATGCAAGACATCCTCCTTGAGCCTTACGGCGGCGAAGTCTTACGCCTCGGCGTCGGTGCCACCACCGCGCTGACGGCACTGCTTGCCGCGGGCACGCTGTGCGCGTTCGCGCTTTCCGCCTCGCTGCTCAATCGCGGCGCAGATCCCTACCGCTTGGCCGGATATGGCGCGCTGATCGGCATCTTTGCCTTCGCCGCGGTGATCATGTCCGCACCGCTCGGCTCGGCCGGCCTGTTCCGTGCCGGCACGGCTCTGATCGGTTTCGGCGCCGGGATGTTCGGCGTCGGCACACTGACGGGCGCCATGGCGCTGGCTGATGGCGGCAATAGCGGACTTGCGCTCGGCGCGTGGGGCGCCGTGCAGGCGTCAGCCATGGGACTGGCCATCGCCGCCGGCGGCGCCATTCGAGATGTGGTGTCCGGATTAGCCGACGCCGCGCTGCTTGGGCCTGCACTTACCGGTCCGGCCGTCGGTTACGGCGTCGTCTACCACCTGGAGATTTTGCTGCTGTTTGCCACCCTCATCGCGATCGGGCCGCTGGTACGGACCGCGCGTGAGAATCGTACGCGTTCAACGCAGGGCTTCGGGCTCGCCGAGTTTCCCGGCTAGCCCCGATTCGTGGAGGTGATCCAATGCCAAGGGGCGCCATTACCCAATATATCGACGTCGCACAGCTCGTGCTGTACGCGTTCTGGATTTTCTTTCTAGGCCTGATCTTCTATCTGCGCCGCGAGGACAAGCGCGAGGGTTATCCGCTCGTCTATGACGGCGAGGAGAATCGGCCCTACCTCAACTTCCCGCCGATTCCGGAGCCCAAGACCTATCTTCTGCCTGACGGCACAACGGTTCAGGCACCGCGGGCCGATCATGAGCCCGACCGGATCAATGCGGAGCCCGTCGCGCCTTGGCCGGGCGCGCCTCTCGTTCCGACCGGCGACCCGATGCGCGCCGGTGTGGGCCCGGGCGCCCATGCGGAACGCGAGAATGTTCCCGATCGCACCTATGAAGGGCTTGTCAAGATCGTGCCTCTGCGCTCGGCACCCGATGTCGTGCTGGTCGATGAAGACCCTGATCCGCGCGGTATGGCTGTCGTTGGTGCCGACGGCGTGGTCGCCGGCAAGGTCAGCGACGTTTGGGTGGACCGGTCCGAAATCATCATCCGGTATCTTGAGGTCGATCCCGGTGGCGACCCGGCAAGGCGCGTGCTGCTGCCGATGACCTTCTCCGACATCGATGGCCGTCGTCGCATGGTCCGGGTCGACGCAATTCTCGGCTCGCAGTTTGCCAACGTGCCGAAACTGGCCAAGCCCAACGAAGTGACCTTCCGCGAGGAGGACCGCATCTGCGCCTATTACGGCGGCGGCACCCTCTACGCCACGCCGGAAAGAGCGGAGCCGCTGCTATGAACGAGCACGAGCACGAGCCGGTCACGGGATTGCCGGAGACCTTGCCGCAGGGCGAGCACATGCTGTGGCAAGGCGCGCCGGTGTGGTGGCCGTTTGCGCTACGCGCCCTCCATGTCCGGCTTGTGCTCGGTTATTTCGCTCTTCTCATGGTGTGGAGCCTCGGTGTCGACCTCTATGCTGGCATCGCCCTCGGCGATGCCCTGCTGACCGCATCGAGGCTCGTGCCGGTGGCCTTTGCCGCCGCAGGGTTCCTGGCGTTTTATGCGTGGCTCGCTCAGCGGAGTACCGTCTACACCATCACCAATCGGCGTGTGGTGATGCGCTATGGCGTGGCGCTGCCGCGGATGTTGAACTTGCCGTTCACCGTCATCGACAGCGCTGCGCTCAAAACGTATCGCGACGGGACGGGCGACATCCCGCTTTGCCTCGATGAAGACGAGCGGGTCTCCTACCTCATGCTCTGGCCTCATGCGCGGCCGTGGTGCACGCGAAAACCGCAACCCATGCTGCGCAATGTTCCCGATGCAGGCGCAGTCGCCTCGATCCTCGGCAAGGCTCTTGCAAGTGTCGCCGAACAGCGCGGCGCGGCGGAGTCGAAGCTTGGAGTGACGATTTCCGGCCGCCCGGCGGGCGCGCAGCAGCCCGCGGCCGCTTAAGGAGAGTTTGAGATGAGCGAGCCCATGACCTGGCGTCCCTTCCCCCGCGGACCTCTGTTCGGCGCGGGCGCGCTCGTTCTGCTTGCACTTGTGTTGGCGGGTGTCTCGCGTTTCACCGGATTGGGCGCCGTGTCCGTTGAGCCGGCCAATCCGGTCGAAATTCGTACCTTGCGCTTCGAAGACCGGGCGGACGGGTCCGTCGCCGTGCTCGAGGCCGAGACCCGCAACGTGGTCGAGATCCTGGCACCCGGCACCAACGGCTTCATCCGCAGCGTGATGCGCGGGCTTGCCCGGGACCGCAAGCTCAAGGGCTTGAGCGACGAGGCGCCGTTCGAACTCATTCGCTGGGACGACGAGCGCTTGTCGCTCAGAGACACCGCCACAGCCCGGGAGATCGAGCTCGTGTCGTTCGGAATCACGCAGCTGGAGGTTTTCGCCAAGATGCTGCACGGCGGCGAAGACCGAGAGGCGTTGACCCGCGTTTCGCATGTCAAGGAGGAGAACCAATAATGCCTGGCTGGTTTTCACTACGCGAACAATTCGACGTGCCATGCACGATCGAAATCGAGAATACCTTCGAGAGCCTGCATGCCTATGTTGATCTCGAAGGCGGCGTGTCCATCAATCCCGGCGACGAAGTCCTGGTGCATGGTGAGCCGGTGCGCGTGCCCTATGGCGAGAAACGCACACTCCATCGCCTTGCCACCGTCACTCGCGCCACTGCGCTCGAGCGGCTTTGGACCAAGCTGATTGCCCGGCTCGAACTGACCGAACTTTACGAAGTCAGCTTCTCTTCAGGGAGTAAGCTATGACCATAGACACCGTTGGTCTCACCCAAAACGACACCCTGCGCATGGCGCAAGCCGACACGGTCTTGAGCCCGCGCTTCTACACCACCGATTTCGACGAACTCGACCGCGTCGATGTCAGCAGCGTGCGGGACGAATGGGATCCGCTTCTTGCTGAAATGCGCAGCGACCCTAACAAGGGCCACTTCGTCCGCAACGAGAATTGGGAGATCCCCGACCTAGCGAGCCTGCCGGAGGGCCTACGCAAGGAATTCATCGACTTCTTGGTGAGCTCGTTGACGGCCGAGTTCTCGGGCTGCGTGCTTTACGCGGAAATGAAGAAGCGCGGCACCAACCCCGATCTCTGTGAGCTTTTCAAATTCATGAGCCGCGATGAGTCGCGGCATGCCGGTTTCATCAACGACGCGCTCAAGGATTTCGGCATCGGCGTGGATCTCAGCTTCCTGACCAAAACCAAGAAATACACGTTCTTCCGGCCGAAGTTCATCTTCTACGCCACCTATCTATCCGAGAAGATCGGGTACGCAAGGTACATCACCATCTATCGGCATCTGGAACGCAATCCCGACCGCCGGTTCCATCCGATCTTTCTTTGGTTCGAGAATTGGTGCAACGACGAGTTTCGCCACGGCGAGGCGTTCTCGCTTCTGATGCGGGCCAATCCGCATTTGCTGACCGGCGTGAACAAGCTGTGGGTGCGCTTCTTCCTGCTTGCGGTGTACGCCACCATGTATGTGCGCGACCACGCCCGGCCCGAGTTCCACAAAGCGCTCGGCATGGACCCCACCGAATACGACTACCAAGTGTTCCGCATCTGCACGGACATTTCGCGGCAGGTGTTCCCGGTGATGCTCGACAGCGACAATGCGCGGTTCCGGGCTGGCATGGAGCGCTTGCGCGAGATCAGCGAGGCGATGGGCCAGGCCAAGACCAAAGGCGGCGTCATGGGCTCGTTGACCCGCCTTCGTCTTGGGCTGTCGGCAGGTCTCACCTTCGCGAAACTGTACTTCCTCAGGGCAAAGCCCAACGACTTGCCGGCAACGAGCCGGCTGCAACCGGCCTGGTAGCGGGGATAGGAGAACGACTTGGACTACGTCTTGGCCGTGGTTTTCGCCCTCTTCCTCTGGTGGTTCTCCACCGGAGCGGTGCTCTACCTGGTGGGGCTGCCGAAACGGACGCATGGCTGGACCATGGCGATCGCAAGCGGGCTAGCAATTCTTGCCTTGATCGGCCTGTCGGTTTCGAGCGCCGATGCCACGACCCTTGGCGCGTATTGCGGCTTCACCTGCGCCCTTGTGGTCTGGGGCTGGCACGAGATGAGCTTTCTCACCGGGATGGTCACCGGTCCCCGCACAGAGCCTTGCCCGGCCGGCAGCAAGGGCTGGCCCCGCTTCGCCTATGCCGCGCAAACCTTGCTCTATCACGAGGTGGCGATCCTGCTGACCGCGGGCCTCCTGGTGTTTCTGACCTGGGGCGCGCCTAACCAGTTTGCACTGTGGACCTTCCTCGTTCTTTGGGTCATGCGGCTCAGCGCCAATCTCAATGTGTTCCTCGGCGTGCCGAACCTGACCGAGGAATTTCTGCCCGACAACCTCGCCTTCCTTAAGAGCTACTTCAAAAAGCGGCCGATGAACCTCCTCTTCCCGGTTTCCGTCACGGTCTCGACGGTCGTGACCTGGGTTCTGTGGGAAAAAGCCGCCGCCGGCACTCCAGGCGGCGAGATTGCGGGCTTCACCATGCTCACGGCGCTGATGGCGCTCGCGGTCCTCGAACATTGGTTCCTGGTTCTGCCAGTGCCGGTCGCAACGCTTTGGCGCTGGGGGCTCCTGTCCCGCGCCGCCGACACGCATGACAGTACGACGCGTAACGATCACGAGGGGCTCGCCCATACGAGCCCAGTCTGGGCAAAAGCAGTGGTGAAACGTGACGCGCCATTGCTGACTTCACCGGGGAGATAGTCATGGACTACCAAAATCAGTTTCATCGGCATCTGGACTCGCTTCGCGATGAGGGCCGCTATCGGATTTTCGCCGACCTGAAGCGCCGCTGCGGGGCCTATCCGACTGCCCGTCATTTCACGGAAGAGGGGATCCGTGACGTCACGGTGTGGTGCTCCAACGACTATCTCGGGATGAGCCAGCACAAAGTGGTGCGCGCCGCCATGCATGAGGCAATCGACGAGGTCGGCGCGGGCTCGGGCGGGACCCGCAATATCTCCGGCACCACCCATTATCATGTGGAGCTCGAGGCGGAACTGGCCGATCTCCACGGCAAGGAAGCCGCTCTCCTCTTCACCAGCGCCTATATCGCCAACGATTCGACGCTGTCGACGCTGACCCGCCTCATCCCGGGCCTGGTGATCTTCTCAGACGAGAAGAACCACGCATCGATGATCGCCGGCATCCGCCATGGCGGCGGCCCGAAGCATATTTTCCGCAATAACGACGTCGGGCATCTCGAAGACCTTCTCAAGAAGATCCCGCTAGAGACGCCCAAGATCATCGCATTCGAGAGCGTCTACTCCATGGACGGCCACATTTCCCCGATCGCGGAGATCTGCGACTTGGCCGAGAAGTACAACGCTCTGACCTATCTCGACGAGGTCCATGCGGTCGGCCTGTACGGCCCGCGCGGCGGCGGTATCGCCGAGCGTGAGGGCATCATGGACCGGGTCGACATTATTAATGGGACGCTGGCCAAGGGCTTCGGCGTCATGGGCGGCTATATCGCCGCAACCCGTGCCTGCTGCGACGCCATTCGCTCCTACGCGCCGGGCTTCATCTTCACCACCTCTCTGGCCCCGGCCATCGCCGCCGGCGCGCTAGCCTCGATCCGCCACCTCAAGGTCAGCGAAATCGAGCGCGCGCGGCACAAGGAGCGGGTGCGCAAGCTTAAAGGATTGATGGCCGAGGCCCGGCTGCCGGTGATGGACAATCCGAGCCACATCGTCCCGGTCATGGTCGGCGACCCGGTCCACTGCAAGGCGGTCACCGATACGCTCATGATGGAATTTGGGATCTATGTGCAGCCGATCAACTACCCCACGGTGCCGCGGGGCACCGAGCGGATGCGCTTCACCCCGTCGCCAGTCCACAACGACTCCCGGATGGCCGCGCTGATCGCGGCGCTCAAACAGCTCTGGGCCGCCTGCCCGGTCGCCAATGGGCAGTATGTCCGTCTCGCCGCCGAGTAGGGAAAAGGCGATACATTCAAAACTCTTAAGGCGGCCATGTTAAGTCGCCTTTTCGTTTTGCAGTTTCATCTCGTCGATCTTGCCAAGAACAGCCTCCCGCTGCTTGACGAGCACCTCACGCTCAAGGCTTGAAGGCGGTCTATGCTCGATCGCTTCATCATAGTAGCCCACGATGCGCGTTTCGCCGTCAATCAGACCCGGCAATATGCTCTCGTCCAAGCCCGTAAGCAGCGATCGAACGCTGATCACGGCACGATGTACCGTCGACATGAACGAGCCTTCGGAACTGACCTGTTCACCAAGGGCACGCAGGTAGCCGGCGATTTCATCGGCGTGCTTTTCGCGCAGCGCAATCATCTCCCGGAAAAATGGCGACAGGCCTTTGCCTTCTGCGTCTTCGAGCGCCTCTTCGTAGCCGTTGCGGTCATCGACGAGCGCTGTGTGCAGGCTTTTCAGAGCGTCCAACTGCTCGGTCATCCTACGCATCTCCTGAATGGGCACAGAAGCCCGGGCCTGCTCAAAACACGTGTTGAGCTTCTGTGTTCCCCGCGAACACGCGGAGCCGTCGGCGCTTGATGCAAGTGATGCCCTCTTAACCCTGCGATCGATGCGCGAAAAAGTGACGGCAGCGCTGCAGTTGCGCTGCCGGATTGAACGCACCAGGAGAGAGAGGAAAAGGCTGGGGCAGCGGAAGCCACTGCCCCAGCGAGATTTACTGCGAACTGTCGGTCGCGCCGCCCTGGAGTTCGGGGAACGTTTCCACGAGATTTGCACCCATCAGCGGCTTGTGCGCCCCTTGGTGGCAGGTGGCGCAGCTCACTTGCGGCACCTGACCATGCGGTCCAAGCCGGGAAACCGGGAACACAGGTTTGAGCGGCTCGAGATAGGTCATGTTGAGATTACGCACCATCTGGATGCCGTGCCACGCCAGAGTCCGCTTCGGGCTGCTCTGATCCCAGGCGAAGAAGGACCGGGAGTTATGGCAGAACACGCAATTAACCCCCAGTGACTTGGAGATCGTCATCATCAAACCATAAGTGTATTCGGCCTGCTTAATTGACGCTCTGTTGCCTTCGGGAAGAGCCGTCGTGCCGACCACGCGGATGCTGTTGGAATCCTCCGCGCCCTTGGCGAAGAAGCCGCTATACGGGTCCGCGGGCAAGGAGGTGGAGCCCACCGCGTCCGACGGATGGTTCTGGCCGGCAATCGTGTCGCCTCCCGGTTCGCTGAACCAGATGTTCGTCGGGACCGGATGGCCGCGGTGGCAGGTGTAGCACGTGACCCCCGTAGTGGCGACGTGAGACGTCCAATTGGAATTGATGTCCCGCGTCATCTGGATCATCCGCCGCGCAACGACCTTCGTGTACTTCGCATCGGAGGCGAGATTGTCTGGCTCGTGACAATAGGCGCAGCCTTCCTTCGGCGAGACCCAGGCGGTGATCGCCGCCATGAGGCGGAGAAACTCCGCACCCGACACGTCGTTCAGCACCTTCAGGTTCTGATATTGCTCGCCGGCAGTCGGACCGCCCTCCGGGACCGCTGGGATGGGAGCGGGCAGTTTGTCGACGTCAGGATTAGCGAGGTATTGGCGCAGATCGGTGGTCTGCACCATGCCCAGCCCTCGATAGCCCTCCTGCACGCTCTGCACAGGCGGCCAGCTCCAATTATTGGTGAAGAAGCCGATGGCGAGAATAACGCCAATGACGGCCGCTATCGGGTGCCACGCTCTCATGGTGCCCCCCCTAATGCTGGGTCGGTGACCGGTCCGAACACATGGGGATACATCGGCGCGACGTGATGCTTGACGGCCCAGAGATACCAGTTGTCCACCACGGTGCCGGTGAGGAGAATGCCGATGCCTCCGGTCAGCGGGCAAAGCACCGCGAACCACCACGCCCAGCGGTGAATCGATTCCGCCGTCGCGTTGAA
>Ga0307425_1000740_pt1 | contig 20167 bp, 16 predicted proteins | sample SalMarWE160330MG_FD_202152 | JGI IMG/M metagenome (GOLD analysis project Ga0307425, IMG submission 202152) | Salt marsh sediment microbial communities from the Plum Island Ecosystem LTER, Massachusetts, United States - WE1603-30 | ecosystem: Environmental > Aquatic > Marine > Intertidal zone >...
ACGCGGATCGTTGCCTCGTCAATAAACATGGATGCTTGCTGGGGTGATCACGAGGGAGTTAGCTTTCCTGGGAAGGCACGACGTTTACGTACTTCTTCGTCTTCCCGGAGAAACTGACATAGCCGGCTGAGGTGGCATAGATAGTAAAATCTCGCCCCAATCCGACGTTCTTACCCAAGCCAAACTTAGTCCCGTTTTGACGGATGATAATAGTACCGGCGTTCACCCACTCTCCGCCGAATCTCTTGACCCCCAGGCGTTTCCCTGGACTATCGTTTACATTGTGGGTAGAGCCGGTGCTCGTCTTATGCGCCATTGCTGCTCCTTGCTAAACCTGAATTTCCACCGTGGCTTCATGTACCACGAAATCTTCCGAGTATTCTACGCCCAGCGCCTTCAACCCGGTGACAAGCGCTTCCATGACCGCGTCGATCTCACGGTTCAAATGAGGATCGGTGCGGTCGATGACGAGCTGGACATTCTCGTCCAGTGAGTAGTTGGGCGTGACATGGAGATAGTCTGTCATTGTGGCGATCGCAGCGCGCAAGAAACGGAGCGCTGCAGCATCGGCGAGGTTATCCTCGCCGATCCCTTGCCCGCTGAGGCCGAGGATGCGATTGTGATCGTCGCGTTGGACAATAATCTCTCCCACTCGTACGGCTCCTCTTACCCTTCGATCGAAGTAATCTTCGTCTTCATGTAGGACTGGCGGTGCCCCTGCTTTCGGCGGTAGCCCTTCTTGCTCTTGTACTTGTAAACGATGAGCTTTTCGCCTCGCTCTTGCTCACGGATCTCGCCCGTCACTTTTACGTCACCCAGATACGGATTCCCGACGCGAACTCCATCGTCGGTGGCGACAAGGAGAACCTTGTCGAAGGTCACCGTGTCTCCGGCCTTGACTCCATCGATCAACTCATGATCAAATAGGGTCCCGTTTTCAACCCGATATTGCTTACCGCCTGTTTCGATTACTGCATACATAGATTTAGCACCTCAGTCAACCTGATTTTAGCGATCGGCTTCATGCTTTTCAACGGCTCATCCAATCGGCGTTCCCGGAGGAACATCCCGATCGGGCATAACAAGGGAGAGCTGCTTACCACTCTTGGCCGCAAGCAGCATTGCCTCTGACTTCACACCGCGAATCACTGTCGGCTCGAGGTTCGTGACAACGACCACCTGTCGCCCGATCAGGTCCTGCGGCGAATAGCTGTTCCTTATCCCGGCCACGCTCGTTACGATGCGTTTGCCGATATCGATCTGTAATCGGTAAAGCCTGTCCGCTCCGGAGATCGGAGCTGCGTCGATCACCTTACCCGCATGCAGAGAGAGTCTTGCAAACTCGTCGAAACTCACCCGCTTCTCATGCAGCGACTCCACTTCACCCTTCAATTTATCCACATCGACGTGATTTACGAGAACGCGTGCCTCGCCTATCTCGCGACCGGGACTGACATTATCGATTTCTTCCCATCGAACCACATCCGATCCCATTATCGCGAGAACCGCAGCTGCGTACTTCGGGACAAACGGCCACAACATGACCGCCATTCCCTTTATCAGATGAAACGCGCTTGCAACTGCTTGTGCGTCTTTTGTCGCCCACGGCTCTTTTCGTTGAAAATACTCGTTTCCGGATACAGCAAGGGAACATACTGCGAGCAGTCCCTGACTCAAGCTTGCCTTCTCCACGGCGCTCTCATAGGCGCTCGTTGCCTCCCGCAGGCGGTCGGCCACCTCGGGGTCAATGTCCTCGGCAGGAACAATGCAGCCATACTGATCCTGGATGAACGACAGAACTCGGTTTATTAGATTGGCCACGTTGGAGATGAACACACCGTTCACGGCCTTCTCCAGCTCCTCCCATGAGAAGTTCACGTCCCGGCCTTCGGGGCGATTGTACAAGAGATAGAATCGCCATAGCTCGGCGTCCATCAGCCTGAGGGCGTCGTCGCAGTAAAGCCCCACCCCGCGGCTCTTGGAGAAGCTTTCACCGTCGATCCAATTGAGATACTCTGTTGCCGCAATCTGATCCGGAAGGTGGTATCCGCGTCCGGAGGCGATCAGCTGACCGGGAAAGATCAGCGTGTGGAAGGGTATGTTGTCCTTTCCGATTGTGTATATTTGGTGCACATCCTCACCGTACCAGAAGTCCTTCCACCGTTCACTGTCGCCAAAGTTCTCAACAGTGGCAGAGACATAGCCGAGAGCGGCCTCGCCCCACACATAGATGACTTTGTTTTCCGCGCCGGCGAATGGGGCAGGGATTCCCCACCTGATGTCGCGGGTCATTGCACGCGGCCGTAAGCCATCGGTGATCATCTGCTGGGTGAATCTATGCACATTGCCTTGGAAATCGCGCGACGTGACGTAATCGTGTAATTTAGGAGACAGCTTGGCCAAGTCAAGGTACCAGTGACGCGTGGTGCGAAACTCGATATCTCCCTCTCCACAGAAGCTACACACCGGACCGACGAGCTCCTCCGGTTCGAGTATTGCGCCGCACGTATCACATTGGTTTCCCAGCGCACCGGGTGCGCCGCAGCGAGGGCAGGTCCCGGATATGAATCGATCGGCGAGGAACAGGCCGCAGTTGTTGCAGTATGCCCGTTCTTCCTCCTGTGTAGTGATGTACCCATTCTTCTCCATGTCGAGATAGATCTGCTGTACAAACGCCTTGTGCACGGGGGATTCAGTCGTCGTGTAGTTGTCGAATCTGATATCGAATCCGTCGAGGACGGCACATATTTGGTCGTGGTTCCGCGAGGCGAGCTCGGCAGGCGTGATCCCGCGCTGCCTTGCCTCATATTCGATTCTCGTCCCGTGCGCATCGCTTCCGGAGACATACAGGACATCATGGCCGCGCATGCGGTAGTAGCGGACGAACACATCCCCGGAAAGGAGGGAGGATACGAGGTTTCCCAGATGTGGAATCCCGGAAGCATACGGCCACGCACTGCAGACCAATATGTGTTTCTTGTCCATGTTATCTCCATCGGCAAAGGATAGGGTAGAATTATACCCTGCTATGAGGAGGGCGTCTATCGGAGATCGGGGATGGGGGGCATTGCTTGTGGTCTTTGCCACCGCCTGCTGGGCGAGCTTGGGCATTCTCGGAAAACTCGCGTTCGCGCAAGGGATAGGCCCACAGACGCTGGTAGCGGTGCGTGCCGGTCTGGCGGTGACGATTGCCGTCGCCGTCATGTCGATCGCCAACCGACGCGTGCTTCGTCCACCGCGGCGATCGCTTATGTTGTTCGTACTCCTCGGCCTCGCTGCGAGCGCCAACTACAGCCTGTTCTTCCAGAGTGTGGTGCGCTTGAGCGTGGGAGCGTCCATCTCCATCTTCTATCTCTACCCGGTGCTGGTAACGATCATCGCACGGTTCGCCCTGCACGAGCAGTTTACGCCCACCAAATGGGCGGCGCTGTTTGTCGCCGTTATCGGATGTGTTCTTGTATCCGGCGCGTGGCAAGATGCGGCCGGTTTCTCGCTTGTCGGGGGGTTGTATGCTTTCGGCGCGGCTTTCTCTAACGCTGCGTATACGGTTCTGATGAAGTTCGCTTTGCGCGAACACCCACCGGCGCGGATTATCGTCTTCTCGTTGCTGTTTGCCCTTCCGGTGCTATTTGTGCTTGCACTGCTGTCGGGCGAACAAACGCCGTCATTCACGTCTCTCTCTCTATGGTGGTTGATTATTCTCCTTGCCATCTTTCCAACGCTCTCCGGCTACTACCTGTTCGCGATGGCCATGCGGCGGATAGAGGCGAGCCGAGCGAGCATTATCGGGACTCTCGAGCCATTACTGGCGACATTGATTGCATTTGTCGTCTTAAACGAGCGACTGCTTCCTCTCCAGCTTCTGGGAATGCTGTGCATCATTGTGGGAGCCGCTCTCGCCCAATGGAGGCGGGTTGCGTCGCCAATAGAGGACAGCTAATCTAACATCTGAGGAGGTTATCGATGAACGATGCACAACGCGCGCGCGTCGTGCGCGCCCCGCGAGGAACTGAGCTTCATTGCAAGGGATGGCCACAAGAAGCGGCGTGGCGGATGATACAACATAACCTCGATCCGGAAGTTGCGGGCGATCCTGCCAACCTCATTGTGTACGGAGGGACCGGGAAAGCCGCTCGATCATGGGAGGACTTCGACATCATCCTGCGGGCGCTCGAGAAACTGGAAGGCGACGAGACTCTTCTCGTGCAATCCGGGCGCGCGGTCGGCGTATTCAAGACTCATGTAGATGCTCCTCGCGTCCTTATCGCCAACTCGCTCATCGTCCCCGACTGGGCGACGTGGGAGAAGTTCCGCGAATACGAGCGAATGGGATTGACCATGTACGGTCAGATGACGGCGGGCTCGTGGATCTACATCGGTACGCAAGGGATCTTGCAGGGCACGTACGAGACGCTTGCCGAATGTGCGCGCCAGCACTTCTCGGGAACGTTGAAAGGCCGTCTCGTGCTCACCGCCGGATTGGGAGAGATGGGCGGTGCGCAACCGCTGGCGATCACGATGAACGACGGTGTTGGAATCATTGTCGAAATAAACGCCGAGAAGATGGAACGGCGGTTGGGGCTAAGGCAACTCGATCGCTCCACCGAGTCACTCGATGAAGCGCTGGAATGGGCGGAGACGGCGAAGAGGGGCGGTAAACCGCTTTCGATAGGTTTGTTAGGCAACGCCGCCGATATTCACGCCGAAATACTCGCACGGGGAGTCGTTCCTGACGTCGTCACCGACCAGACGTCGGCACACGATGAGTTGAATGGATACGTGCCGGCCGGGATGAGCTATGCGGACGCACTCAGCTTGCGCGTGACCGGCCCAAAGAAGTACATCGCCCTTTCGTTCGAGTCGATGGTGAGGCATGTGCAGACGATGAATGCCTTCCTCGACAAAGGAGCGGTGGTCTTCGACTACGGAAACAACCTGCGCGGTCAGGCGGAGAGCGGCGGGCTGCAAGACGCGTTCCGCTTCCCGGGCTTTGTTCCGGCGTACATTCGTCCCATGTTCTGTGAAGGAAAAGGCCCGTTCCGTTGGGTGGCTCTCTCGGGAGATCCCGAAGATATTAAGCGTACGGACGAGGCAATGCTTGACCTGTTCCCGCACGACGAATCTCTCCATCGGTGGATTCGCCGAGCCGAGGAGCAGGTCACCTTCCAGGGGTTGCCGTCCAGGATATGCTGGCTGGGATACGGTGAACGGGCCAAGGCCGGACTGGCGTTCAACGAACTCGTAAGGAGAGGTGAAGTTTCTGCCCCGATTGTCATCGGCCGCGACCATCTCGACTCCGGCTCTGTCGCATCCCCGTATCGGGAGACCGAAGGGATGAAAGACGGATCAGATGCGATAGCCGACTGGCCGATTCTCAACGCCCTCCTAAATGCGGTCGCCGGCGCGACATGGGTGTCCGTGCATCACGGCGGCGGTGTGGGGATAGGCAAGAGTATTCACGCCGGAATGGTGATTGTAGCCGACGGAACGAGCGCGGCCGACGAGCGGTTGAAACGCGTCCTTACTTGCGATCCAGGGACGGGAGTCATGCGTCATGTGGATGCCGGATACGACAAGGCCGTGCATGTCGCGCGTGAGCGTGGAGTGAGTATCCCGCGTCTTGATGAATAGAGGGCCGTCATCGGCGGGAGGCATCGATCGCGATGGCTGATAACGATCAATCCAGCGGAGAGATAGTCGTGTTGGTTAAGGTGTTCGGCGGCCTGCGAGAGATCACAGGCGGTGAACTGGCAAAGGGAACAGCCACTGTTCGCTTGTCGGGCGAAGCCTCTGTTTCCGATGTGATAGGTGCGATCGCTGCGCAGGCGCCGATGCTCGCCGAACGGATCAGGAGCGGTAGCGGCTATCTCAACGTTCTTCTGAACGGCCGCAACGTTCGCTTCCTTGCCGGCATGGATACTGCTGTTTTCGATGGTGCTACCGTGTCGATTCTCCCGCCGATCGGTGGTGGATAGTGGTGCTAGATGTTGACGCGCAGCCTCTGCGTGATCATCGCGTAGGGGTCCGACTGCGAATTGGCGAAGGGAATCGGCTTGCCCCGATGGGGAAACTTCTCATCGATGCAGCGCCGCAAAGCAACGCCAAGGCGCCTGATACCCTCTTCGATACGATCCTCCGGCTGGCCGGCGAAGTCCAGTCGCAGCTCGCCTTCACCACCGTTTCCGGATGGGAAGAATGTCCAGCCGGGGACGAACGCAACCTTCTCTCTGAGCGCCTCCTGTAACACCAATTCCGCCTTCAACCCTCCCTCGAGCTTGGCCCAGATAAAGAACCCGCCATCCGGGCACTTCCACTTCAGCAGGCCGTGGCAGTATTTCTCCAGTGCCTGGCACATGATGTTGCGGCGTGAGGCATAGAAGTAGACGACGTCACTGATTTCATTCATCTGGCGTTGGAGGAACTCGTAGACGATGTGTTGCGCGAACACGCTTGTGGATTCGTCCATGCAACCCTTGAGCGATTCGAGCCGCTCGACAACGTCTTTGGGCGCAATCAACCACGCCAGTGGCAGACCGGGGAAGAAGGTCTCCGAGTAGGTGGAAAGGTAGACAACGTGATCGTAGCGGTCGAGCGCCTTGATCGGCGCGACAGTGGGCCCTTCGTAGCGCAGGTCGTGATACGAGTCTTCCTCCAATATGGGTGTCTTGTAACGTTGGCATAGTTCAAGGAATGCCAGGCGACGCTCCAGACTCATCGTTATCCCCGTCGGGTTCCGGAATGTAGGCGCCACATACACGAACCGCGGCTGCTGATGGATGAGGATTCCCTCGAGTATGTCCAGACGAGGTCCTTGCTCGTCTGTCAGCACAGGACAGATCGACGTGCCGCAGCTGTTGAAAACGTGGATCGCACCGGCGTAGGCTGGTACCTCCAGCGCTACAGTGTCTCCCGGATCGAGGAGCGCTTGCGCCAATAAGTAGATGCCTTGGTCTCTTCCGGACAGGACGAGTACTTCAGACGGTGTGGCATGGATGCCGATCAGCTCCGCTCGTTTTGCGATCAACCGCCGCAGCTCCGAGATTCCTGCATACGGAGCCGTTTGGAGCACATTCATGCTTCGCGGGATCGCTTCTTCGAGCACCTCGCGCGCCATGCTTATGGGTGTGCGGCCGTCCGGAGGGATTCCCAGGCAAAACTTGATCACGTCAGGTGGTGCCTGCTGGATCAGATGAGTGAAACGAGATGCATGAAAGGATCTGATGCGGGACGTATAGCGTGACTCCCACATCAGTGTCGAGGGAGAAAAATCCTTCTCTTCCGCTCCCGGGTTCTCCGGGCAAGCAACGACCGTGCCACCTCCAGCGCGCCCCTCGACGAGGCCCTCGCTCCACAGTTGGCGGTAGGCGGTGACCACAGTGGTCCGATTTACACCCAGTGCTTTGGCCAGGTCACGCGTCGCAGGCAGCCGGCTCTCTGGAGGCAGTGCGCCGGAAAGAATAAGTTCACGCATCTGCTGGCGGATTTGAACGTACAAAGGGAGTTTCGCGCCGCGATTAAGCTTCACCAGCATGTTTCCCTCCTTGGATGGGTCCAAGAACACCATACTCTCTTTTTGGTTGATTGTCGAGGTCCAAGTTGGATGATGTCGATACAACCAAATCGTCCGTAGCTCTGTATTGAACGACAGTTTGTCGCTTGCTGTATCACGAAGTGGATTGACTAGTGTGTATGAAAAGCGGCAATGATAATGCGGTTGCAGTTTGGTTGTCAGTCTCTACACGCAGTTGGATGGTTATTGGTTGCATAATCCGGTTTCTGTTTGGATCTTGACGATGTTCCTTTGCAAACAAATACTGTTGGTTGATGTGCGAAGTCGAACATCAAAGATGCGTCAGCGCCCGGTTGGATCTTTTCACTGTTTTCCTTCAGAACCGGGCGCTGACAGAAGGTTGGCTAGATCGCTCTGACTCAATTGAGGCGTCATAGGGGAAAGGGTCCCAGCGGTCGAACAAGCAAGAAGGAGGTGTTGTAATGAGGAAGTTCGGAATCGTGCTCTTGCTGGTGATGGCAATCGGTGTCGCTGCGGTGGCGCAGACTGCTGTCGTGCCGCGTTCTGTGGGTGTTTTTCTCTTTGACAACCAGACCGGTGCCACAATCACCAAGTTAGGGATCATCTTCGACAAGACAGTGGAGCTCGACGCGTCGAACGTGATCGCCATTGGAGGAATGAAGGCGACGCTGGTTGCAGTTTCCAACAACTACGCGTTCATCGATGTTGTCGTCGTCCCTGGCGGTACGGTGCAAGTTACACTCACCGGCGAATACGCGGACGCGGTGGTCACAAGCGCCTTCTGGTTTGAGTGACAACGTGCGTAGGGGGGGATTAGCTCCTCCTACAGGGAGGTAAAATGCTTAGGAAAACAACGCTACTTCTCGGAGTATTACTCTTGGCATTGGGCATGATGGCTGTTGCGGAAACCGCAGTTCCGGAAACGCCCGGTGCAAACGTCGGGGGAACCCTGACGATCGGTGTGAGTCAGACCTTTAAGGACATGGATCCTCGGATTGCGAACTCGGCGTACGACAACTACGTGATCGGTCAGGTCTTCGATGATCTGATCGTACTCGATCCTTACACATACCAACCACAGCCGTACGTGGCGAAATCGTGGGAAGTCCTAAGTGACGATCGTGTGCGGTTCTATCTGAATGAAGGGATCAAGTTCCACAACGGCGAAGACCTCACCGCAGACGACGTTGCGTTTACGTTCAGCTGGATCGCCGATCCGGAAAACAACTCGCCTAACTTCACCGAGCTGGTGTGGATGAAAGAGGTGGTCGTGGTTGACGACTACACAGTCGACATCGTTACGAAGCCGGAATATGCGCCGTTTGCGCCGGGCTTTGCGCAGGAGACGCAGTCAATCGTTCCCAAGGACACCGTTCTCGCAATGGGAGACGAGGAATTCAACCTGAACCCGGTGGGGAGTGGACCTTACAAGTTCGAAGAATGGAAGACCGGCGAGAGCCTGAGCATCGTGCGCAACGAGGATTACTGGCTCGTCTACCCGAACCTCGACCGCGTATTGTACCGCCCGATCCCGGAACTCTCGGTAATGATGCTCGAACTCGAGGCCGGCGGGATCGACATAGCGGACAACATGCCGGCACAAGACGTGACTCGTTTCCAGGCGATGGCAGGTCGCGAGGTCGTGCAGTGCCCAAGCATGTTCTGTGCGTACCTGTTCTTCAACCTGCAGCACACGCCGGGAAATGACGCCAGGTTCCGTGAGGCTGTCTATCGCTCAACAAACATCGACGCGGCGGTCTTTTCGATCTTCCAGAACCTGACTGGCGTTCGCTCCTACGGATGCGTCCCGCCAGCGATCTGGGCGAACGACGTTCCCTACCTGCGCGACAACATTGCCTTGGAAGAGGACGACGCACGCTCAAAGGAGCTGATTGCCGAGCTGAAGGCGGACGGGGTCATCCCCACCGACCGAGCGCTCACGGTCTACTGTCCGCTCGATCCAAGGCGGCGACAGATCGCTACGATCATTGCGACGAACCTGATCGAAAACGGGCTGAACGTGATCGTACAGCCGCTTGACTGGGGCCCGTACCTCGACCTGGCGTACCGCTCAGAGTCCGATCCTACGGCAGCGGAGCTCGACATGGGAATTCTCGGGTGGTCGGGCGGACCGGATCCGCACGATTTCCTGTACTACCTGTTCGACTCCGACAACTGCACGGTCGGCTCGGCGGATAACCTCTCCTGGTACCAGGACCCCGAGTTTGACGCGCTGATCAAAGAGGCGGACACAACCCTTGACACGGCCAAGCGTGAGGAGCTGTACGTGGAGGCTCAGCGCAAGGTGTATAAAGAGCTCATCAACATCCCGCTCTACCACTACATCGAGACGCGGGGTCTGAACGGCCGCGTGCACGGCTTCCTGATCTCGGCCTTGTCGTTCATGCACATCTGTGACCCGTATCACAACGTGTGGGTGGAAGGCTAATCGGATAGGTTAGAAACGATAACTGGGCGCCTGGGTCGCCTGCGTTAAACAAGCGGCCCAGGCGTATAACACAATCGGAGATTGGAGCGACGATGACCGGCTATATGGTGAGGCGTTTCATACAGCTTATGTTCGTGCTGTTTGGGTTGACCGTGCTGCTCTTCCTCCTTCTGAAGGCGATGCCCGGAGACCCGGCAAAGGTGATGGCCGGGATCGGGGCCCGGATCGAGACGATCGAGGCGATCCGAGTCAAGCTTGGACTCGACCGGCCGTGGCCGGTTCAGTACTGGCGCCTGTTGAGTGGAATCTTCAACGGACAACTGCAGGCGATGACTTATCACAAGTCGGTATGGACGGTCATTTTGGAGCGGCTGCCGGCGACAATCGAGCTGGGGGCATTTGCGCTTGCACTCGCGCTCATTATATCGATTCCCGCCGGGTTGTTATCAGCGATCTTCCGCAATTCACCACTCGACTACGCCGTTACCACGGCAGCGTTGATGGGAATCTCGATTCCGGTGTTCTGGTTTGCTCTGATGTTGATGATGGTTTTCGGCGTCGCACTGCGCATACTGCCGGTATCCGGGCGCGGGGTGTCGGTCGTGATTCCGTATTTGGGGCGATGGTCGTTCCTCACGTGGGACGGGATCAGACATCTTGTCATCCCAGCAGTGGCGCTGTCGTCGGTGCAGATGGCGATGAACGCTCGCTTGACGCGGGCGAGCATGCTCGAGGTACTCAGACAGGAGTACGTGAATACGGCGCGGGCAAAGGGACTACGAGAGCGCGTAGTACTTGTGAAGCATGCGTTCCGCAACGCGCTTGCGCCGGTAGTGACGAATATCGGGCTTCAGGTGGGGGCACTATTTGCAGGTGCGGTTCTCACGGAAACGACCACCGCATGGCCCGGAATCGGCAGATTGATGGTAGAAGCGATAAACAGGCGCGACCAGTCAGTTGTGTTCGGGCTGGCGCTGTTCATGGCCGCGTGTTACATGATCTCCTACCTGGTCGTCGATGTTCTGTACGCCTACATCGATCCGAGGATCACCTATGACTGAAGAAACGTTGAAGATGCAGCCAAGAGACATGGCATTGACCGTTCTCTGTCCGGGCTTGGGACACATTGCACGTGGTTGGTGGAGCAAGGGCGCGCTGTTCATGGGCCTGCTCGCGGTGCAGGCGGCCACTGTTGGACTGGCGGTGTCGAAGCATCGGTTTGCCTGGCTGGCGGGGCCGTCGAAGTACTGGATCTCGACAACGCTGATGTTCATTCTGCTTGCCGGGATCTGGGTGTGGGCGTTTCTACATCTCCGGCATGCGATTCGAATGTCGACGGAGAATAGCACCGTGTGCACCTACTGGCAGATGGCGATGCAACGCTTCTCGCATGATCTGAAGGGTATAGTAGGACTGTTGATCATTCTTACAGTTCTGCAAGTGGCGCTGTTTGCCCCGTTTTTTGTACGAAGTGACCCCTTGAAGATGGACTTGGTGAACTTCCTGGCACCGCCATCTGTGGAACATCCGCTCGGGCAAGACAACTTCGGGCGTGACGTCCTCGACCGGTTGATATACGGGGCGCGTGTGGCGTTGGGAATCGGCGCGATGGCTACCCTCCTGAACATGGTATTCGGGGGCTTTCTTGGCCTCTTGGGCGGCTATTTCCGAGGCATAACGGACTCTGTCATCATGCGGCTGCTTGAGATCATCAACGCCGTTCCGTTTCTTGTATTGGCGCTTCTCGTGATCAGTATGTGGGGATCGAGTGTTGTCTCGCTGATGCTTGTCCTCGGCATCTTCGGTCTTGGCCCGGCACGCATTATCCGGAGCGAAGTTCTGTCGGTACGGGAAACGGACTATGTGCTGTCAGCGAGGGCGATTGGTGTGCCTACGAGGCGGATCATCATGCGCTACGTTCTTCCGAACGCTATTGCCTCGCTACTCGTTGTGACGACGATGTCCATCGGCGTGAACATTATCGTGGTGGCGGGTCTGAGCTTCCTTGGATTTGGCGTGCGCCCGCCGATTCCGTCATGGGGAGCGATGTTGCAGCAGGCGCAAGAATTCATGCGTACCGCATGGTGGATGGCCGTCTATCCTGGTCTGTGCATCATATTCACCGTATTCGGGTTCAACATCCTCGGCGATAGCCTGCGTGATGTGCTCGATCCACGGCTCAGATAGATACAGGAAGGCTCGTCCAATAGCCGAATCGTATCCCGCGTCCGAATGATCCACTGAGTCACGTTCCGCTGTTACGAAGAATCCCTTGTCAAGAAATCGAAGACACGAGTCGCGCATGCCGGGCAGGCAAGGTTTCGTTCGATCGGAAGGGAACTGAAGCGGCCGTGCCAGATATCATATGTGACCAGATTGGTGGGGGGGGTGAAAGCGCCGATGATGATCTGCAGCGCCATCGTCACTTGGATTGCGACGATCGCCCGCGGGATCGTGTTCAGCAGACCGGCGTTCCCGGCGGTGAGAACGTATCTATCGGGTGCAGGGTCGGGTGAAAGGCAGCGCAGACATGCGGTCTTTCCGGGGATGATCGGCATTGCCATCCCGAATGTTCCTGCAACCGCGGCGAATACCCATGGTATCCCTTGCTTGACGCAAGCATCGTTCATGAGATACCGTGCCGGCAGGTTGTCAAAACCGTCCAGGACAAGATGAACGCCGGTCAGCAGCCGTTCCACGTTCTCGGCCGAGATTCGCGCAACTTGGTATTGAATATCGGTCCTCGAGTCGACGCGCGCGAGTGCCTGTGCCATCGCCATCGCCTTTGACTTGCCGACATCGTCTTCCGAGAGCAATCCTTGACGCTGCAGGTTACCCAACTCCAGCTTATCCGAGTCGACAATTGTCAGCTTTCCCACACCGGCGCGCACGAGTGCCTCAGCACTGTTCGATCCGAGTGCTCCGCAGCCTGCGATGAGGACGTGCGATCGTTGCAGGTGACGCTGTCCGTCCGCCCCGATCTCCGGCAGGGTCGTTTGGCGCAGGTAGCGGTTCTCTTCAGCCATGACTAGAAGGTGGCGCCGACGAACAGTTCCAACAGGAGACTGTTGTAGAAGTCGCCGTCACTCTTGGTCCCAGTGAGATACGACGCGGAGAGAGACGTTTGCCACGTTTGGGAGAGCGTGACGTCAGCGGTACCCTTGATCGTCAAGCCGATGTCCGGTGTGCCCGTGCTGTCGGCGTAGCGCCCGTCGACGTAGACACGGATCGCTAGTGGCTGATACAGAAAACCTTCGGTAAATGGGTTGTACGAGAAGCTATAGGTGTTGTTCAAAGTCAGACTCAAGGTATCCGCTTGCTGCGACTGTGAAACACTACGGAGACTCACCCTTAGGGTGTCGCGGCGGCCGTCAGGCGGTGTCCAGGACAGCGAGCCGGTCAAGGTACGATTGCTCGAACCGCGTGACTCGCCGCGATACGTAACAGTACTCGCATTCTGTGAGAAGGATAGTGTTGGCTTGAGATCGGGTATTCCGGTGTATCCCAGGTTGAGCGACAGTCGATCGGTCGTTTGGAATCTAGTGCTTCCGAATCCGGACAGATCACGGCTGAACGTCGACTGGGCAGAGAAGTCGCTGATCGTTGCGCGCAGGTTCACTTGCCCGTTCAGCGAGCCCACATTCCCCTTGTAATCTCCGCCGAATGTGAAACGAGGCGTGATTTGTGAAGACGCGATAGCAAACGCATCCGGACGGAGATCGAGCTTTGCCGTATGCACGATGTCGAAAGCACTGTCGGAAAGGGATTTGCTTCCACTAATTGTGTAAGTGAGGCTCGATCTGAGCCCCGGGAACGAATGGTTGAAGCTGCTGGTAGCGTTCCATCTCTCGCTACCGCTTGTGCCGGAGACGGCAAATGTCATCGGACGGGACCAGCTACCACTGATGTCGATATCCGGGCTTATCTTCCAGTCGCTGCTGGCGGAGAGGCTGTTCTCACGTGGAACACGGACATCGGTTCCGTTGTTGAATTTGTCTGTCCAGCCGATAGAGACGGCGACTGCATCGGAAAACAGTCTGTCTGACACGGCGATCGAGTAGGACAGAGTTCCATCCTCGAAGCCGCGATGCATGAAGTCTTCGTTCACCAGCTCCTGGTTGAGAGAAAGATTGATACGAGGTCCGAGGTTGAGAGCAAGGCCGATCTTGTTCTGCATCGTGTCACGCGGCTGATCGGTGGAATGATCGGCCTGATAGTAGCTGTGTGAGGCAGTGATATCTACGCCGTCTGCAACGTGGGCGCTCGCATCAAGCTGCCAGCCTGTGGAGTCGCGGCGACCGAGCTGGCCGATAGTGCTGAACGTCGGCGGTACAGACTCGAAGCTTCCTGATAGCGAGTAGTTGTCGGCGGTTTGCTGAAAGCTTGCCCGTGCGAGGATGCCTTGGTCGGTGTGTCCGGCGGCGGGAATGTCAGAGAAACGGCCGGCGTCGCGACCGTCGAGCAAGATTGTGGAGTTGGCGAAAGACTTGGTCGTATCGTCGATCCGCCATATGAGCATGAGATAATCGGCATCGGCCCGGCTCCCTGCCCACAATACGTCGTTGTCGCCTGCGGTAAGGCTCGTGATTCGTCGATCCGGGGACAGCGGGAGTTCCCCGGCGCCTGCGTACAGACCGTGGTCGGTGCCGTAGTACACGCGTCCATCCCGGAGTGCCACCGAGTACACCGGCTCGCCGTAGTGGAACCAGCCGGTTCCGCTGCCGTCTTGGATCGTATGCAGACCGAGACCGGAGGCGATGTACAGGGTTCCCGCATCGAAGAGAAGGGCGTTGATCTGTTGTCCCTGGGTGTCTTGTACCGGCGTAAAGCCCTGGGCGGTGCTGAATGTGAACAGCCCCTGGTCCGTGCCCACGTATACCGCAGCGTTATCCTTGGCGAGTGAGTAGATGACACCGAATGAATCGGCTTGGTATGAGTTCCAGCTCTCAGGCTCGTCGAGTGATGCGACCGGAACAACGGCAAGTCCGTCCTCTGTGCCAAGGTAGAGCACATCATCGTTGAGGAGTATGGAATGGATCGCGGCATTGGGAAGTCCATCTTCGATATAGTAGCGTCTCCAGTTCTCGACCTGGTCAAAAGGAGCCGTCCCGGTGAGCGACAGTACCGTTAGTCCGGACGAAGTGGCAAAGTAGATGTTTTCGCCATCGCTCGCCATGGCATAGATGCGGTTGCTCGATAGGCCGCTGGCCGCAGTGTATGCGGTCCAGCCACCATCGTATAGGACACTCAGCCCGTTGAGACTTGCGATGAGGGTATAGTCACCCACAACGAGCATCGACGTTATCTGGTTCGGAAGATTGATGCGTTCGTTGTCATCCAACGGAAAGACATTGTTGTTGTAGCCGAGTGTGAACTGGGCGTCGAATCCTTCCAGATCGACCGACCCCACCACGCCGGTGATCGTGTGTGTATTTGGCATTGTGTGGGCCCTGTCCTGATCGGCGGTAGAACTCCTGCTGTCCGACGCCTGCAACAGGCTGAATTCGAGATTGCAGACCGAAGACAGCGGGAGGGTAAGGATCGCCCCGTAGAAATTGCGCGCGTATTCAGCGGAGCTTCCGAGACCGCCACGCGATCGCTCGTAGTCTATCCTAATCGTGTCCTCTTCCCCCACTTTGGTCAACAGCATGAGGATGCCGAGGTCATAGTCGATAGAATAGTCGGTGTCACGCACGAGCAGCTTGCCGTTCAGATACACACGGTCGCTTCCGGGCACAATCGACAGTCCGAGTGAGAACATTCCACCGGAGATGTTGTAGTCGAACGATACCCGCACCGCGCTCTTTTCGTTGTCGAAGAATTGTGACGGAAACTCGAACTTGACTATTCCCTCGCTCTCGTAAGTTGTCACTGCGTAACCCGATAGCTCGGGATCGGAGATGTCGAGGAACGTCTCGCCGTCGAGACTGATCTCTACAGCTATTGATCCTTCCTTGATGCTCGTCTTGCCTAACGTGTAGAACCGATGCCTTACTCCGCCGGAAAGGGGGTAGGTGCTATCATCCACCTTCAGATTCACCTGTTTCGTGAGTAATGAGAGAAACTCCAGCTCGTAGTCGCTGCCGGTTGTGAACGGATATGTCTTGTAATCCGTATCCGATAGGTCATGCTCATCGTTGTAAGAAGTAATCGCTTCCTGCAGCCTCTTGCGCAGCAGGGCGTTCGGTTCGCTCTTTAGGATCAACGTATCCGCATCGTCAGTTACTACCACAAAGTTGTCCTTGGATATCGCGGTCGTGGGGGAAGCCGATATGTCATCAAACAGATACCCCAAGCCGTAGTTCGTCAGAAGCGTCCGCAGGGCAGCCGTTACCGAGAATGCCAGGTCGGTTTCGGAGAAGTCCTTGATGAACGGAGAGGAAAGCGGGTATGCGTATAACCCGGCAATGTTTGTCCGATACGGACGAGGGATCCACGGAGTGTCCGGCTGCGAAGCCGTGAACAGGACTTGGGTATGGGCGGCGCTACCGACGAATGTCTGCGACTCGGAGATTCCCTCAACCTGTGAGAGAATGCCGGTGACGGTGGCGCCGGCGATCGTGTAGTCGAGGCGGATTCCCTTTAGCTTCTTGTTGTAGATGGCGAACGCCTGCTTGGTGGTCAATGAGAAATCACCGAGTACCCCTTTCAGGTTATCGGTGTCGAGGTTTATGGTTAGCGTCTGCATGCTTGCCGGTTCTCTGTCGTTGAAATGGGCGTTAATCGTCAATACGGAAAGCGCTTCGCCCTTGATATCGACGGCCAGTGACTGATTGAGCGTCAGTTGGTATGGACTCACCCCCGCCAGCGCCAATCCCTGAGCGTCGCCGATCCCGTAGCTCACTGTCCATGTCTTGCTTCCGGTCAGTGTGAGACTAAAGTTGTCCGACTCCTCGGACACGGCGAACAACGGCAGGGAAAAGAGAGCGACGATAATCAGTATCCAGCAGCACTTGCTAACAACGCGACTTCGTATTACCCGGTGCACATAGCCTCCTTGACTAGAAGCGGAAGGTGAGAGATACACGGTTGGTGTCGGGGAACGCGCTTCTGGTGATGTATGCCCAATCGATCTCGAAAATCGAGAAATGCCCCGACAGACCGAATGTCACCCCATAACCATCATACCCGATCCGAGCAGCCATGCCGTTGACGTAGGTCTCCAGCCCGGCCGTGAGCAACGGCGAGGCAGAAAAGAGGCCGACTGCCTCCACAACGGCGTTCACACCCACTTGCGTTGCTGGAGAAAGCGTGAGCGCGACTCCGATGCGTGTCCGCGGTGTCCACTGTTCACTGTGATCGGAGAACTCAATTGGACTGGAAAACGCGTTTTCGAGCAGAAAGCCCGCACGTACGATGCTGGTCACTACTAGGATCGCCGGGTCGAACGTCCAGCCGGCACCGCTGTCCGGATCCATCTGTCGGTACACCTTGAATCGCGCTCCGATTCCGATCGGGCCGATGCTTATTCCAGAGGAGATGACGGCGCCTGCGCTTGTATATCGGAACGTACCGGTGTTGCCTTCGATCGGGCCGGAATCGAGGTAGAGGAACGTTGCTCCCAAATAGGGTAGAGCAAACTGGAGCGACGCGTAGTCAACCGCGCCGAATTGGCGAGCAAATAGGGATGATACGCTCACATCAGAGATCCACCCGAGGCCGGCCGGATTATAGAACGCGGCGCTCGCATCGTCGGCGAGGGCGAGAAACGCCCCTCCCATTCCGGACACGCGAGCGGAAGGTGAGAGATCGAAGATCGTGGCGACACTCCCGTATTCGGCGGCGGCGAGTGGAATAGAAAGAAGCGTCAACGCGAGCAATAAGGCGACAGTTACGCGGTTCATCTCGCGATCACCAACCTTCCCACCGAAGAGGCTCCCTTGTCCGTAACGATCGTGAAAAGGTAAAGACCATTGGCCAATGGTCTACCGGCAGTATCGATCAAATCCCACGCATACTGCGTCACGCCGACGCCGAGCAGGGTGTCCAGCACCGAAGCGCCGGTGATATCTATTACATGCAGGCGTGCTTCTCTTGTTTCAGTAGGCAGGTGATAGATGAACGTAGCCGTGGATTTGACGGGATTTGCGGCCAAGGAGACCGTTACTCCGTCTCCCGGTTCGGGGGTTGTTGAGCTGGTGACGGTCTCGACGGCGGCGAGCGCATTGACCTTTCCCCAGCCCCAACTCATGTTCGGAACGCCGCCGGTGAACGTATCTTGCGTGGCTGTATCGATCAGAATCGATTTGATCCGACTTGCCGTCAGCTGTGGATCAATCGAGAGCATCAACGCCACCACGCCGGCTACGTGCGGTGCCGACATGCTCGTTCCCAGATTCATCTTATGGACCATGTCGGGGTTGGTGAGATACGCGGCGGCGATACTCGACGACGACAAGGCGGAGCAAATCCACGCCCCAGGCGCTGTTAGGTCCGGCTTCTGTCGGCCGTCACGTGTTGGCCCGATGCTGGAAAAATACGAAAGCCTACTGAGCGGCGAGCTTGACGAATAGTCCTGTTCTCCAGCTAGCGACGGCCATTGCGCCTTGGTGTTGTATGACCCTACGGTGATCACGTCCTTTGCGTTTCCCGGCTCATCGATCGTCGATGACGAATCTCCGCCGATGATCGTTCCTTGAGTGGACGTTATCCACCCATCGAACCGACCGCCGCCGCCGGCATCGGTTACCGTGATGCCCCACGTTGCGCTGGTGGTGAGCTGGCTCAGAGTAATCAACGCCTCGTTGGCGTTGTTCTCCGGGTTTGCGCCGTAGGATGCGTTGTCCACGGTGACCGTGCCGCTGGCACTCGTGCTGTCGCCTGCCGCCCCGGAAATCACTGTGAGTGGAGATCCGTTCGGCGGCGTAACGACTATCGTGAAAGAAGAACCGCCCGGATACCAGAGTGATAGTTCAAGCGAGTCCGATCCGGGGTCAACGGAGAAAGTGGCCGAATTTCCGGAAAGCACGCGCGACACGTGTAACGGCACGTCGCCTTCATTTCCGGCGGATACCACGATCGCGCGCCCGGGGCGGTCGAGGAGTTCATCCAGCCCCTGCTCGAACAGGCTCGTGCCATCGTGGGGCCCTTCATGCCCGCCCATGCTCAGATTGACCACGGCCGGGAGTCCCGCTTGCTCGGCCTGATCAAATACGTAGCGTACGCCGGAGAGGATGTCTGAAGTGTAGAACGGAGTCTTTACCGCAATTATCTGTGCGCCGGGAGCCACACCGATCATTCCTGCAGAGGATGAAGATCCGTCGCCGGCCGCGATTCCCATTACGTGCGTCCCGTGCCCCTCGGAATCTGACTCATGCACTATTCCTTGGCTTGGGCCGAGGCCATTGGCAATATCGCTTTCTATTTCCGAGCGGTTGTAGTAGTTGCCGAACAGGCCGCTCGTCTGATCCCATATCGACATGATGCGCGAGGATTCTTCGAAACCATCTCCATCGGAATCATAGCGAAAGTCGAGATGCTCATAATCTATCCCTGTATCGACGGCACCGACGATCACGTTTTCACCCGTGTCGGACATCGGAGGCGCATGCACCAGGTCGGCGCCGATGGCGGGAACGCTGCGATCGAGCTTCGGTTCGGTCTTCCAATCGGGCTCGACATAGATCACATCGGGAGACGCTACCAGTGTCAACAGGTCGAGTAGCGTGACACGCATTCCCAGGATTGTGCCTGTGCTTACGGTCACTGGAAGTCCGAGGAAGCTTGTCCCCCAGAATGGATGAGATACCTTGACCAGCACCCCCACCTTATTGGCATCCTGTCCAAAGATGGGCGCGGGAACTACGATCAACCCGCTGGTATCGAAGACCGCCATTTCCGATGCGTACGGGAGCAGGACTTGCCCGTCAGTTGCCTGTGCGAGCACTGCCCGCAACACAGGATCCAAGCGCTCCTGGCCGCCGTCCGCTCGCGGGGCAAAGAGGGAAAGCGACAGAGTAAGTAGGATAAGTGTGAGCAACAACCTTTGCATTCATTGGCTCCTTTGAATTGAGTAGCGATTGTAGCTTGCGCTCTTAACGATCACAAAACCCCACCGGCTTCCGTCCCGGCCATCGCATCTCAGGATGATCGAGCGATAACCCGGTTAGCTTTACAACTTGCGCCTCCCTATGCTATCATCGCGATAGCGAAAGGAGGGACACCATGAGCAAGAAGAACATTACGAT
>Ga0307425_1000742_pt1 | contig 20142 bp, 19 predicted proteins | sample SalMarWE160330MG_FD_202152 | JGI IMG/M metagenome (GOLD analysis project Ga0307425, IMG submission 202152) | Salt marsh sediment microbial communities from the Plum Island Ecosystem LTER, Massachusetts, United States - WE1603-30 | ecosystem: Environmental > Aquatic > Marine > Intertidal zone >...
AATTTTATTTTGACCTTCATCATAATTGCTAGCGGCCTGGCAATTGCTTATTTAATTTTGGTGCTGTAAAGTAAACATATGCCCACACTGCCTCAACTCAACACCTACGCGGTTTTAATTGTGGTTTTTATAGTCTCTTTTTCCGCCTTTATTCTGGTTTTAGGATATTCACTTTACTACTGGTTGCATAAAAGACATCAGGCATCCCGGTCCGGAAAAACCATGGATCCCAGAGATGCCGCTATGGAAGAGGCTATAAAAATTGTCGATGATGCCAGGTCCAAGGCTTTGGGTTTGTTGCAAGAAGCACACTTGGAGGCTAAAAATATCTTGCAGGATTCAGGTGAGGTCAAGGATGCCACCAAGGAACTGTTCGAACAAAAGATGCAGCAGCTGGCACAAAAACAAATGCAGTCATTCGACGCTTTAGCACAGGATCTGCTGGGCTCATACAAATCAGTGCTCAGCCAGGAAAAAGAAGAGTCGTTAAAAAGTTTTGTCGAGATCTCGGACGCTCTCAAGCAGCAGCTTACCTCAGAAGTTAGAACCTTTGCCGGCAACATGAAGCAGCTGACCACGGATACGGAAGGCAATATCCGGGAAGGGCTAAAAACTCAATATGATCAGGTAGCTACGCAGATGGGTACGCTAGCTGAAAGTTTGAAGAACATAACTCAGGAGGCGGAACAGGGCATGAAGACCAACTTAGGCAGCCAATACGAATTGGTACAAGGTGAAATCAGTGGCTTAGCGGATAATATCAAACGGGTCACGCAGGAAACTGAGGACAGCATCAAGTCAGAACTCATGGGGCAATACGAAACTTTGAAAAATGAGGTAGGCGGTTTGGCGGAGAACTTAAAAGCCGTGACCGAAGAGACTGAGACCAAGATCAAGGAAGACATTACGCACGAATACGAAGAAGCCAGAACGGTGGTACATGAGTTTGCCGAAAGTCTAAGGCAGGCCACTATAGAAACTGAGAATACTCTTAAGCAGGATGTGAAAAATGAGTATGATCAGATAAAGCAGGACCTGCAAAGTTACAAAGAGGAGAAGTTGAAAAAAGTAGACGAAACGGCCTTGGGTATGATGGAAGAAGTGGCGCGGGATGTGCTGGGCAAAACTATGACAGCCAAAGATCATGAAGAGTTGATCCTGAGATCTCTCGACGGTATTAAGAGGACAACAAATTTGAAGCAGCTATGACAACATTAGACGAAAATCAGAAAAACGCACTTTGTTCTGCTATTCGCACTTCCAGATATTCACGGAAGGTTGTCACACTATTACGTGATATGGCAGATAATCTATACAAAACTGACTCCCAAGGGCTTATGATCAGTATGGAGCACTCCATGGACGAAGATCTCCTCAACGTCTTTATAAATATCCTACAGGATGTGCAGTCAGCTAACGCCATGGAAGCGGAGCAGAAGTTAAGAACCATCATCGAATACATCAGAAGTTTGGAAGAGGTAAGTTTTGTCATTCCCATACACCCGAATAGGGAGTTCGTGCAAAAGCTTCATGAGTGGTGCGCCGAGAACATCAAAAACGAGATCCTGCTCGATTTTACTGTCAACAGACTCATGGAGAGTGGCGTGCTTATGATCTACAAAGGACACTACTTTGAGTACTCGTTAGAAAATTTACTGGATGAATATTTTTCCACCAAGGATATGGGTAAATATTTTAGAACAGATTGACCATGGAAAATAGATTCGAAGAATTATTGCAAGAAACAAAAGAGATAGGTTATGTTGGTCTAACCGCCTATCCCATACTTTACATCAAAGGCATACCTTCCGTGAGGATGTCCGAGATCGTTTTGTTTGAGAGCGGTGAGCTGGGTATGGTCATCAGCTTATCTGAAGAATACGCCGAGGTGGTCTTATTCTCAAAAGAATCTGTACCCATCGGCACCAGAGTAGTAAGAACCTTAAAACCCTTCCACCTGGACATTAGTGATTCTTACATGGGCAATTTCATCGATCCTACGGGAAGACCTTATGATGATAAGATCAAGATCACTGATATAAAAGAGAGCAGATATATTGACGCTCTGCCCACGAAAATTGACACAAGGGAACAGGTACTTGAGCCTTTATTGACAGGTGTCAGCGTGGTAGATCTGATGGTTCCCTTGGGCAAGGGACAGAGGGAAATGGTCCTGGGGGATAGAAAAGTAGGCAAAACGGCCTTTCTGCTGCAAGCTATGCTGACACAGGCTAAAGAAGGTACTTTGTGTATCTACGCCGGTATAGGCAAGAAAAAGATGGAAGCCAAGATGGTAGAGTCTTTTGTTAGAGAGAAGGGTATTGGCAACAATTTTATAGGCATCTTCTCGTTCGCTTCCGATCCTTTGGGGCTTATTTATATCACTCCATATTCAGCCATGACTCTGGCTGAGTACTACCGCGATCACGGAAGGAACGTGTTGGTTATCATGGACGACATGTCATCCCATGCTAAATATTTTAGAGAGATCTCTTTGCTCAATAAAAAATTCCCCGGTAGAGAATCATATCCGGGTGATATCTTTTACACCCATGCCAGACTGTTCGAAAGGGCCGGCAACTTTAAATTTCCCGAAGGACCAAGATCAATAACCTGCCTAGGTGTGGCCGAGACGGTGAGTGGAGATATTTCAGGCTATATACAAACAAATCTTATGAGCATCACGGACGGGCACATCTTTTTTGACGTGGACACATTTGAAGAAGGCAGAAGGCCGGCTATCAATACTTTTCTCTCAGTCACAAGAGTTGGTAGACAAACGCAGACCAGATTGAGATGGGGCGTGAACCGCGAGCTCACAACATTTCTCACTTTGTTGGAAAAGACCAAGAAATTCTCTCATTTTGGAGGAGAGCTAAATGAGGGTATAAGAGCTACTTTGGACATGGGTCAGCGGATCAATAGCTTTTTTACGCAGGCCATGAAATCCACTTATTCTCTTAATGTGCAGATCGTGTTTTATGCTTTGATCTGGGTGGGAACATTTAATAATTACGACAAAGAACAGATCAGGAATCTTATGCAAAGGATGGAGGAAAAATATCAGGCGGACGAAGGGTTTAGGAGTCAGGTAGACGGCATAATCTCGTCATCCGCTGAATTCAATCAGCTATTAGGAGAGATAGGTTCAAAAGCCAAAACATTAGTTAGCGCTATAGAAAAATGAAAACTATAAAAGAAACACAAGAAGATCTGGCATTTTTAGGTGATTTTCATGATCTCATGGAGACCTATGAGGAGATCGCTGCCATAAGAATGAGAAAAGTTAAAAAATCCGTGCTCATGGAGAGGGAGTTTCTAAAGGGTTTGAGCGATGTTTTTAAATTTGTGGAGATGGCCTACGATACTTTTTTGATCAAGCTGGGTAATTTGAAAAAGGGTAAAAGACACTTTTTGAAGACCAACAATAAAGATGTGCGGGTGCTTTTATCTTCGAACATGGGTCTCTACGGAGAGGTCATACACAGGACCATCAACAAGTATATTGGCGATGCCAGATCAGGCAAAGCGGATCTGGTGGTCATAGGCAAGGTAGGCAGGAGGTCAGTAGAGGCAGTACTACCGGGAAGGCAATTTCAGTATTTTGACTTTTCCGATTCGGGTATTGACGATGAGAACATGAAGAGGATCCTGGATTTTTTATTGCAATATAGAAATATCTATGTCTATCACGGGTACTTTAGGTCTATTCTAAAGCAAGAAACTTTGGTGGCTAATATTACAGGCGATATATCCCAGTTTGCCGGTCATGAGGAAACGGCTGAAATGACACAAAAAAAGGAAGAACAGAAATTTGGGTTTTTTGAGCCTTCCATTGAGGACGTAGCCGCCTTCTTTGAGACCCAGACCTTGTCCGTTATTTTCGAACAGGCCATGAATGAAGCCAGCCTGAGTAAATTTGCTTCCAGGATGGTAACATTGGACATTGCCGTGGACAACATTAATGGTCAGATCAAAAAGACACATTTTAACTTGAAAAAACTAAAACATAGAAATTTCAACCGCAAGCAAATAACCTTGATCTCCAGTGTATTTGCTTTAAATTTAAAAAAATGACCGAACAAGAGATAACACAAGTGAGCGCAGCCAGGGTAATAGGCATAAAAGGTTTTGTGGCTGAAGTCGAGTTTATGGGAGATGAAAAGCCCAGGATCAATGACATACTTATCTTGGAAGAGAATAAGCAGGTCAAATTGCAGGTATTTAGGTCCTCATCCAAGAATAACTTTTATTGTCTGTGCCTGAGCAATGTGGAACAAGTGTTCAGAGGGGCAAAGGTCATCAATACCAAAGAAACTTTGAAAGTTCCTGTAGGTGATCCCATCTTAGGCCGGGTCATTGATATATTTGGTTTACCTGTGGATGGTAGAGGTGCGCTGGGTGAGGCTCAATATCAACCTATCTATCAGGACGCGCCCATCTATACCCAAGTTCCTGAATCTTTAGAAGTGCTGGAAACAGGCATCAAGATACTGGACCTTTTCTGTCCTATCATAAAGGGGGGCAAGGCAGGTTTGTTTGGAGGTTCCGGTGTGGGTAAAACGGTGCTCTTAACGGAGATCATGCACAATGTGGTGGGGAAGGAAAAAGAGAAGAACGTCTCAGTGTTCGCCGGTATTGGAGAACGTACCAGGGAGGGCCACGAGTTATTCCTGGATCTGGAGAAGAATGGGGTTTTGGATGGTGTGGCTCTGATCTACGGTGCTATGGGTGAGAATCCTTCGGTAAGGTTTTTGACCGGTGCCGGAGGAGCCACTATCGCTGAGCACTTTAGGGATCAGGGAAAGAATGTGCTGGTATTTATCGATAATATTTACAGGTATGCTCAGGCGGGTAACGAGCTGTCTTTGCTCATGGACACTATTCCTTCCGAGGACGGTTATCAAGCCACCTTATCATCTGAGATGGGCGAGATCCACGAAAGATTAGTTTCCAAAAAAGAAGGAGATATTACAGCTATTGAAGCTGTTTACGTGCCTGCCGACGATCTTTTGGACCAGGCAGTACAAACGGTTTTCAAGTTTCTTGATTCCTCAGTAGTGCTGTCCAGAGAAGTTTATATGCAAGGTAGATACCCCGCTATAGACATTCTGGCTTCCGGCTCAAGCGCTATCAACCCGGAGACAGTGTCCGAAGAACACTATACAACAGTGTTGGAAGCTCAAGCCCTGCTCAAAAAAGCCGACCAACTGGAAAGGATCGTCTCATTGGTAGGTGAGGCAGAGTTGTCTGAGGAAGATAGGACGTTCTACCAGCGAGCTAATAAGCTCAGAAATTTTATGACCCAGAACTTTACTGTGGTGGCAGGACAAACAGGTGTAGAGGGAGTATATGTTCCCAGGCTTAAATCAGTTGAGGGAGCTAAAAGGATCATGGCCGGTGAGTTCGACGAGATATCTGAAGATAAATTCATGTTCATAGGAGAAGTTGACGATGCCAGAAAAAAAGGCGCCTAAAACCCCAAAGATACAAGCAGAGGCTGAGTATTCAGACGGTGAGACCATCAAGGTGGATATAAGAAATAGAAAAGAGCAGTTCTTTAAAGGAGAAGCGCAGACCGTCTCTTCTGTGAATGATACCGGGGAGTTCGATGTTTTACATAGACACGCTAATTTTGTCACTCTTATCAAGGGGTATGTCATAGTAGACAAGGGTTTGGCCTCGGAAAAGAAGTTTGAGATAGATAGCGGGGTGTTGGCTGCCAAGACAGATTCGGTAGATGTTTATCTCGATTTTTAAAGGAAATCGGATAAGTTATTGACTCAACTCTAATTCGTAAGATTTGCCCATAGTAGCGCTCAGAAAGGCTGATCTAATGAATTCAGGCTTGGCCTTTTGAGGTCTATTCTGTCTCAAAGTGGACATGATCTCTTCATAGTTTTCTCTCAACTGTTTATCCTCAAAGCTCATCTTGCCAATTACCGAGTGAATGAGGGGGTGGTTCTGTTCGGTCTTGATCTCCATTCTGCCTTTTTTTATCATTTCCACCGCTTTTTGCACATCTTCCGTGACCGTGCCGGATTTGGGATTAGGCATAGCTCCTGCCGGCCCAAGGATACGGGCCACCTTAGCCAGCTTGGCCATAAATCTGGGTTCAGCCACAATGACATCAAAATCTCTGCCCGGCCTAAGTTCACCTTTTTCTATTTTATCCAGGTCTGAGTCTTTTAATTCCAGATCAGCGTTAGTTATCTTCTCTGAGGCTACCACGGCCACTTTCTTACTTTTTCCTGTGCCATGAGGCAAGGTCAAGGAAAACCTCACTTGCTGTTCCTGCTTTTTAGGGTCAAGGTCCAGGTTGATGTGGAGCTCAATAGTTTGATCGAACTTGGTCTTTTTACCCTTCCTTAGCTCACTGAGGGCCGCTTCAAATGTATATTTTGACTTTGGCTGGAACATAGCTACTTGATCTCCACACCCATGGAGCGGGCCGTACCTTCAACTACTTTTATAGCTTCTTCCTCATTGTTGGTGTTAAGGTCAGGCATTTTGATGCGGGCAATTTCCAAAGCCTGCTCTCTGGTGAGCACGCCCACCTTGTCTTTGTTGGGGACCGATGAGCCTTTGCTCAGCTTTAGGGCTTTTTTAATAAGCTCTGAGGTAATGGGCGTTTTGGTGATGAATTTAAATGATCTATCTTCGAACACGGTCAGAACGACGGGAATGATGTCGTCTCCCATATCCTTTGTTCTGGCATTGAATTCCTTGCAAAAATCCATTAAAGGCACACCGTGCTGTCCTAAGGCCGGTCCCACGGGAGGAGCCGGTGTGGCTTTACCCGCCGGCACATTGAGCTTAACAATAGCCTTGACCTTTTTAGTTTTTTTCTTTTTATCTTCCGCCATATTTTAAAGACTCTGAACTTGCATAAAATCTAATTCTACAGGTGTTTCTTTACCGAAGAAAGATATAAGGACCTTTACTTTACCTTGGTCATCGTTGACCTCATCCACTTTGCCTAAAAAGTCCCTGAAAGGACCTTCCATGATCTTGACGCTGTCGCCTACGGAGAATTTGGCCTCGAACTTGGGCGCCTCCATCTTGGTGAACTTCATGAGGGTCTTTACTTCCTGTTCGGGGAGAGGTGTGGGGGTTGAGCCCATGCCTACAAAACCGGTAACCCCCCTGGTGGACCTTACCATGAGCCAGGCATCGTCGCTCATAACCATTTGCACGATGACATAACCGGGAAAAAGCCTCTCATCAACGGAGCGCTTTTTACCTTCACTGATAACGATCTTTTGCTGATGGGGGATGAAGACCTTGATGATCCTGTCGGCGAAACCGCTAGATTCGGCCCTTTGCTTCAAAGTTATAGCCACTTTTTTTTCATGCCCGGCATAGGTGTGCACCACATACCATTTGGCATCTTCGGGAGTGTCAGCGTTTATGATGACCAAACCGGCATCTTCTGCCTCAGGCTCGGTCATGGCTTTTGGTTCGATTACGTTGTCATCGGTCTTGGAATCATTATCATCTGCTGCCTCATCCTTTGTGGTTTCTTCCACCACGTCCGCAGACTGTTCTTCAGGCGCGGTCTTCTCCACAGCCTCATCGGCAGTAGTTTCTTCCAGATCTTCATTTGTAATTAGGTCATTATTATCGCTCATTTTAGTATCAAGGTGGACAAAGCCGCTTTCAATAAAAGGTCCACGGCCCACACAAACAACGCAACGCCTAAACTAACACCTATTACCAGCCCCGTCAAGCGTATGGCCATCTCTCTGGAGGGCCAATTAACTTTCTTGAACTCGCTGTAGGATTCCAGCACAAACTCTTTTATTTTCAAACCATATTTTTTTGCCGTATCCACCTCGTGATTCTAGCATATTTGATATGCGTGATAAAATACCTACATGCTTATAAGTCTTCTTTTCCAACAACCGGCAGTATTTTTACTAGTGGTAGCGGCCTTGGTCATATCCATTTCTATCCATGAATTTTCCCACGCTAAAGTGGCGGACTTTTTAGGTGATGATACAGCCAGATTGTTAGGTAGAGTAACGCTGAACCCCCGGGCGCATCTTGATCCCGTAGGGTCGGTCCTGCTTTTGTTGGCGGGATTTGGCTGGGGGAGACCCGTACCCTTCAACCCCATTAATCTACACAATCCTAAAAGAGACTCAGCTTTGATAGCTCTGGCTGGACCCACATCTAATCTCATACTAGCAGCAGTATTGTCTATCTTTGTGAGATTTGTGGGTACGACCTCTATAATCGGAGCTTTTTTGTATTTCACCATTTTTTATAATGTAGTGCTGGGAGTGTTCAATCTCATACCCGTCCATCCCTTGGATGGTTTTAAAGTAGTAGGCGGGCTTTTACCACCCAACCTTTACATGCAATGGATGCAGTTCGCGCCATACGGCATTTATTTCTTGCTATTTTTAATAGTAACAGGCGCCACAGATGTTGTGGTGAGACCTTTAATCAACTATTTATTAACACTACTGGGATTGTAATATATTGTTTTTAGCTTAAATTACAACGATTTATTTTTGCAATCATAGTTGTTGTTTATGCCCGTCTACATTGACCTGTAATAAGCAAATGTTAAAATAATAACGTACTCCTGATGAGCACGTTTACATTGATAAATAGTAAATGCTCCATCTAACCCTTAGGGAACCTAAGTTAGATACACGGTGTATTTACAAGGTACCCACCTTAACTATAACGGGTTTTTTACTATCAGTGGTCCGACTCATCGGGGTCGCAATCATTCCTCGGTTAGAGACCGAGGGGGAAGAAACAAGTTTATGTTTTCTTACAACTAGAACCTCACGTACATACGTGGGGTTCTTTGTTATAATGGATGTATGTTTGAAGCACTTCTGTCCATCTCTGTTTTGATCCTACTTCTCATGACCTTTGTCTTCTTTGTGGCTCAGATCCTGCAGGATAACAGTATTGTCGATATTGTTTGGGGGCTTGGATTTGTTTTCATTGCCGTGTATACGCTGACCACCTTCAGCCATTTCGAATACCGGCAAGTGCTCATCACCACCATAACCATGATATGGGGTCTAAGGCTATCAGCTCATATTTTGTTAAGGAAAAAAGGGCAGGGTGAAGATTTCAGATATAGGAACTGGAGACAGCAGTGGGGGAAATACTTTCCCGTAAAATCATACTTTTATATTTTCATGTTCCAGGGATTATTGATGCTGCTAGTAGCGTTACCTATCATTGTGGTCAACTTAAGCAGCAGCCCTGAGGCTACCTTTATGGATGAAGCCGGTCTGACCCTGTGGTGTTTCGGGTTCGTGTTCGAAGCTCTGGCGGATTGGCAGCTGGCTATGTTCAAAAAGGACCCCAAGAACAAAGGCAAGATCATGAACAAAGGCATTTGGAAATGGAGCCGTCACCCCAATTATTTTGGAGAAATAACCATGTGGTGGGGTATTTTCATCATTGCTTTATCATCGATCAACGGTATCTACTCTCTCATTAGTCCGCTGCTCATCACTAATCTGATCGTTTTTTATTCAGGTATACCTCTGCTGGAAAAGAAATATGCCGCCAACACAGAATACCAAAGATATGCCAAACAAACCCCCGTTCTGCTGCCTAAAATTACTGCCAAATAGGTAATGACATGTCTACGTTTCTAACCATGATAGATAAATTAAAAAGGTCAGGGGTGCTGGTTTCACCTTCGATCATTAAAGCTTTTGAACATATAGATAGAGCAGATTTTGTCACCACCGAATATAAGAACTTTGCCTACGATGATAGACCTCTACCCATAGGCTTAGGGCAGACCATTTCCCAGCCGACCACTGTAGTCTTTATGCTGGAAAGATTGCAGGTAGCGGAGGACGAGAAAGTGCTGGATGTAGGTTCCGGTTCCGGCTGGACCACAGCTTTGATGGCGCATTTAGCCAGTCCCAGTGGTGCCGTTTTTGGCGTGGAGAGAATACCCAGCCTGGTAAAGTTAGGCCAGGTCAATTTGGGCAAATATGGTTACGAATTTGCCCGGATCCTGCCTGCCGGCAAAGTCTTGGGACTCCCCGACGAAGCGCCCTTTGACAAGATACTGGTCTCAGCCGCTGCTCAGGAGGTTCCCCAGGAGCTTGTCGAACAGCTTAAAATAGGCGGCGTGATGGTGCTGCCGGTGAAAAGCTCTCTTTATAAGGTAGTAAAGACAGGCGACTCCGGTTTCAAACATGAGGAATTCTACGGCTTTTCCTTTGTACCTCTGGTCCAAGATCCCATGAGCGGAGAAGAGAACAAGGAGGATGCAAACTTCTTAGGTGTATAATACAGCTGTCCGGAAAGTACTTGCGTGAACTTATTTAAAAAAGATCCAAAACGTTTGTTCGAACTTGTTGCCGCCATCACCTTGTTGCTACTGGCTTTTTACTTTGTGCTCTTCTTTGAGGCGGCAGGTAGCAAGAAAGCCCCTCCCACTGTGCCCTCAACCCCGTCGCCGGCGGAGGAAAAACCCGCAGATCTCCTTCAGGAAGAGCAAAATATTGATTATTCACAATTTGGGGCGGTACACGTGGAGGTAGATTCTCCTTCTTATGCTAAAAGTAATTTTGATGTCAATCCAAACACTGGCGTCACTATCTATTTCAATGAGCCGGTCAATGTGAGTGATGCGGCTGCTCGTTTCAAGTTAATTAATGGTAATACTAATGAAAAAGTAGCGGTTACGGTTGCATCTGAGCTCAGAAGCGAGAACGGCCAATCGGATGTGAACTATTGGAAATGGCAGGATGTGTGGCAGGAAAAACTGATATTTACACCGACGGTGGAATTGGAACCGGTAACCATGTACAAAGTAGAGATCGATGGCGGCTACTACAACGAAAAAGGTACAGGGACTGCTCCCGGGAATTACAGGTTCGAATTTTTAACGGCCGGAAAACCTGGAATACTCAGTACCAATCTTGATAACAGAGACAGCAAGGTCCCTTTTGGCGAGCAGGTGAAAGTAATATTCAAATCACCCATGAGCCAGGAAGAGCTGCAAACCAAAGCCTTGCTCAGTCCTGATACGGCACTGGACGTGCAGGTGAACGATAAGATCATGATCATAAATAACCCTTTGCCAAAAGGTGCTTACGAACTTACTATACCGGGGAGTACCGAGGATATATACGGACGGCCCTTGGGCGAGGACTTTATCTTTGATTTTAGTGTGATATAGGCGTTTTTTAATCAGAGTAGATTATTTGGCCTGTAAATTTGGCCATAATCACCACAATAATTATAAATATTATGATGATGGTAAAGGTAAGAAGCTTGATGGCAAACTTCATATCTTCCTTTTTCTGTTCCTTTTTCTTGCCCGGTGCCTCTTGATGTTCTTCGTCGACGTTGGCAAGTTTCTTTTCCAATTCTTTTGTCGCCCCGGAAAGAATGGGTACCAAAATGACTCCTGCCAGTATCAATAACCAAATATAAAGCATATGCTCTAATTTTAAGAGGAGAGAGGTCAGCGGTCAAATGAGTCAGGGACGAAGAGATCAGATCTTTCTTATGAATTTCCACTGTAAAATAGGTACCATGGAGACAACAAAAAACCACACCTTTATCGCTTGCAGATTCTGACTGCCAATGAAGGTGACGAACATGATAAAAAAGAGCGCCCCAAAGAACCTGCCAAAACCTAAGGCAATTTCCCTGGCGGCCAGGTACTGGGATTCCGTTTCCAGGAAAAAGTTGCTTCGGCTCTCAATGGTAGAGAGAATGATAGCCGCCGCAGGAAAACCGAACAAGGGTCCACCTAAGGTAGATAAGATCCTGTCGGCGATGAGTGAGTTAAGATTCAAGTGGGTAATGAATATAGCTTTACCGAAAAATATTAAAAAAGCCCCGATCAAAATGAAGAGCGACCTCTTTTTAATATCTATCCTTTTACTTAAAAAATAGATGTAAGCGGCCCCGAACAGCCCAAATATGGCTGAGTACAGACCTAAGCTAAATTCTGTCTTTAATATTTGATAGGAAAATATTACCAGCAGTAGTTTGGTAGCAGTTTCAGAAAAACCGTTGAGTAGTTCGTAAAAAGAGAAGTTTTTGAACCTTTGGCTGTTGGTTATGCCCAGTACCTGGGAAAATCGAAAATATCTTAAAGAATAAACAGGTAAAAGCTCAACGTAGCCGGCCATAATAAGAAGAACTGAAATGGACAGTGCATAAAGCAGGTAGTAACCCGCAAACTCCATGCCCACCACTTGGGGCAGATAGGTGATGAGGAAACCCGTCAGGGCGGGCAAAAAGGTGGCCAGGACCGTGAAAAGACCGGCCAGGGTGCCAAAGAAGTGCTCGCGGTTCTGATCGTTGGTGAGGCGGATCTGCAGCAGATTGTAAGTGCCCCAGTAGATACCGCTGCCCAAACCTTGCAGAGTGCCTAGAAGTAGCAAGTGATCGATGAGGCCTTCTCTGAGATGCAAAATGAGGCTGTACATGATGATAAGAATGAAAAATGAAAGACGGAAGACTTGCTTGGATTTAAGAACGGCCAGTAAAAAACCGGAAAAAAAGTAGCCGACGAGCATGAGGAGACCATACATGAGATCAAAATAGGCGATATAACCAAAATCGCTGCGCAGACGCCACAGCAAGACATGAATGAAGCTGTTGGTCAGCAGAGTAGAGACTATGAAAAGCAAATGCAGAAACAGCGTCTTGTAGGCATTGTTCGAAATGGGTTTTTGGAGCATTGCTTCTATTTTAGCATTTGCTACTGCAGATCTTTATCCAGGATATCAGTACCGGCGATGATGACTATGTCTACATCCGGGAAGGTCACGTCATAGGGAGGTTCTTCTAGTTTGCCGGAGAGCTTGTCTTTGATCTGTTCGGCAACATCATGGTGTTTTTGTGTGACGTCTATAATGATAGTTTCATCGTAAACCTCCTCAGCATTTTTAAGAATTTCTACGGATATGGTGTTACCGGGCATTTCCTTGACCAGAAAAGCGCCTACCTTGGTAGCTAAGCCTTCTATATATAATGTACCGTTGTAAATGGCCAGTTTGGCGGGTTCTTCCGGTTCCACTTTCTCCGGAGTGGTAACGGCTACGGTCTCGCTGGTTTCGTCTCCCAGCACGGTCTCATTTAGGGCTGTTCTGGATACCGTGTTTTCCATCTCACTGAGGCTGATGGGAGCTAACTCTATGACCTTGTTGATACTTGGTCGGTATAGAACAGCTCTTTGGGATTTGGGGTATATAAGTACTCTATCTCCGTCTTCAGCTTGTGAGAAGAACTTTTGTGATCTTACTTTTACGGCTTTCGTGACCTCAGCCATTGTAGGCTCCTCGTCCTGTGGTAAGAAAGCTAACTTACCAACTTTTTTAATGATATCGTTCTTTTCTTTTATGGCACGTACCGTTTCATCTTCTTGGAAAGCTGATAGCTCTTTTTGCGTCTTGTAGTATTCATAGCCAAAATACCCGATTGTCATCAGGAAAAGCACCACCATCAGTATAGGTGTGAGCTTTTTGAAGGGCAGTTTTGTGTTCGAAAGACCTTTTAAGTATTTCATGGTGTAAACATATTTTACCAAGATAAATTGTACTATTGAAATACAAATTAAGATAATGAGAATTCTATTGTAAAATAAGTGTAATGCCTAAGATCTTAAAAGTATTTGTATTTATCATGCTGGCGGCTGTTATCTATGCTCAAAGAACTTATGCTTGGGTAGGCGACGGCGTGGCAAACCTCAAGGGTACACAAACCACTGACAGCACCAATTTGAATCAAAACACACCCTATGCCATTGTGTGGAGCAGCTCGGATTTTGATGCTAATTTCTATGACCACGACCCTGCAGGGCCCAATCCGGAAAGACTGTACGTTGACCAGACCGGTGACTATCTGGTAACACTAACCTTGCCCATGATAACGGGAGATACAGAGCAAAGGGAGCAAGTGCAGATGGAGGTGTTCGTTAATGGCTCAGCGGCTGATGGGGCTATTGGTGGCTCATCGTACTTGCGAAATCTGAACAATCACATTGAAGCATCTGACCATGTGGCTGTAATGCTCAGCGGCCTTTCGTCAGGTGACTATATTGAGGTTTTTGTTTGGGAGACAGGTATTGACGGAATCGTTAATGTGTCAGGCACAGCTAGTATGTACGTAGAGCATATAAGCGCATCACGCACCGTTTTTACAGCTACAGCAACGCAGACCAACGCTCCCAGCTCACCTACAAACTTGAACCAGTCAACTGCTTATGAGCTGGAATGGGCAGAAGTTAGGGAGGACAGTGGTTTTACTCACAGTGACGGTACAAACCCAGAAGATATCCAACTGGACTCCAGCGGGCACTATTTGTTATTTGTGAACGTACCGGTTTATGACAGCAGCGGTACTGACAGGCAGAGTGTTTTGGTCATACCCCGGCTGGATGGAAGTACTGTAGCCGGGGGAAATGCCAAGCAGGGTTATATTAGAGACCAGAGCTCTTACAATAATTATTCCTCAATGCACTGGTCCGGAGTGGTGTTTGCTGCCAGCGATAACCAGGTGCTTACCATACAGACACAGCAAAATTCCAGCGGAGGCACAACCACCGTCCCCTCAGGAAAGAACGCTTCCATATTTGTAGAAAAGCTTGATGATGCTGTGGCCAATATGATTGCCCTTAGGGGTACTGATCTTACCGGAGGTACGGACTGGAATGTAAATCCGGCTCAGGGTATTAAATGGGAGACCAATGTCTTTAAGGACTCATCGATCTATACGCATAATACCGGCAGCAATCCTCAACAGGTTACAGTAGAAAAAGCAGGCGACTACCTTCTGGTTTTCAACGACTCTATGGGCACCAGCACTGTGCAAAGAATTGCTAATAAAATAACTGTGCAAGTAGACGGCACTGATGAAACAGGGGCGATCGTGACAACACACTATATAAGAGGGCAAAGCTATAACCACTACGAGTCCTCAGGATCTCTAGTTTTCCTGATGGAAGATCTTACACCCGGAAATGTGGTGACCGTAAGCACTGAACAAGCCGGTAACAACGGAACTTTAAATGATAATCAAGACGCCATGTTCTTTCTTTGGTACAAAGGTAGAGCTAATGCCCATACAGCACAGCTGAAATACAGATGGCGAGACGATACCACAGACCTCAACACTGATGGAGGCTGGAAGGCGGCAGAAAACACTATCTGGGATTCCGCCGCTAGAAGTACCACATACAGATTGAGATTAGCCATAACCAATGTCGGTGACTCAGCAGAATCATCCGCCCGTACTTATGAACTCCAATTTGGTGAGATGACAACTACATGTGAGGATATCAGCACATGGGTGGGGGTGGACGATTCGTCAGATTACATTGATATGGTAGCTACCGCGCACATAACGCCGGATGGAGAAGCCGCTACTTCAGGCCTCCTTTCCAATGCTGAAAGCTACTCTTTTGTTAATGGCGAAGGTAGGGAAAGTGCTGATACCACAGGTTCTATTGGTGCACTATCATCAGGGGAATATACTGAGCTTGAATACAGCATCCGCCCTGCAGCCTCAACCCCTTTCAATACTACTTTTTGTTTTAGGGTTTATGATACCACAGCGGGAGCGCCCATAGACGCCTATGAAAACTATGCTTTGCTGCAGATCAGGACACCTTATATTGAGCAGCTGCACTATCGTTGGCGTGATGACACAACTGATCTAAACAGTGCAGGTGGCTGGATAACGGATGAGGATAGTGACCCGGCTGTGGAGATCAGTGTTGGAGATACCTACAGGTTGAGGTTTGAAACGGCTAACACCGGCTCTATTGCTGAGGAAGAAGCCCACTCCTTTGAAGTTCAATTTGGAAAACTGGAGACCACCTGTGCCGCCATTTCAACGTGGACAGGCATTGGTGATTCTTCTGATGATTTTGACATGGTGGGGACAACGCATATAGATCCTGATGGTGAATCCACCACCTCAGGTTTGCTGGCCAACACTGATGGGTATTCATATACAAACGGTGAGGGTAGAGATACGGCAGATACTACCAGTTCTCTGACTGCCATGACAAATGGTTATTACCGGGAATTGGAGTTTAGTTTTGCCGCCACGGCAAACTCCACACCAAGTGCTTCATACTGTTTTAGGGTGGTTGATGACTTTGGTGAGCTGGAAAACTACAATGTTTACCCCGTAGTTACTGTTGAGGGTGGTTTCAAAGTACAAAAGATCATTGGCTCCATCACAGGTACTTTAAGCCAGACAGAGACCATTGATACTATTGCCAGTCTGGAGAACGCTTTTGTCATGATGGATTTTACTGGAGCCTCGAAAGCAGATAACATTCCTTATGAAGCTACTTGCACGGCATATTTATCTTCAACCTCTGAAGTGACGGTGGAAAAGTCCAATATAAGTGGAGAATGCCAGTACGCCGTATATGTCATTGAAGCATTAAGGAACGAATTTATTGTTCGTGGCCGCGGTGCAGTGACCATAAACACCTCCGAGCTTAGTGATACAGCCCCCGCTAATAACATTGGGGACATTCTTGACACAAATAAGGTTTTTATACCTGCTAATGTTAGAAGTAACGGGGACAGTGCTGATGAGTGGCGGGAGACTTATGTTACCACAGAGCTGGTAAACGCAACTGCCGTTAAATCTACAATTGGCAATAATTCAGGCGCAGATGTTGTCACCATTGTAAGATACGAAGTTGTAGAGTTTTTAGCTTCGGGGGTATCAGTGCAAACAGGAGAGGCTGATCTGACAAGTTTGACCAACGCTGATCAAACAGTAACTTTAGATACAACTGTGGATACTTCAAGATCCTTTGTTTACGCCACTTTTAGGCATCAGGATGATGGTTTGGCACAGACATCAGTAAGGATGTGGCTCTCTGATGTGGATGAGATCAGTTTTGATAGGAACACCACAACCACTGATCTGGATAGCTTCGCTCGGTGGTGGGTGGTGGAGTTTCCTAGTGGGGGTGTATCAGTGCAAAGGGATACAGGTAGGCAGACCGTCGGTGAAGATCTCATCCCATTATCTATTCCAACACCGATCAATACATCGAGGACATTTCCTATTTTTACTGCCTCCAATAGCGGTACCGGTAACGCTTTCCCCAGAGGACGTTATTACTCAGAAATCTTAGATGAATCAAGTGCTCAATTCATTTGTGGTTATGACGGTAATACAGTAGATTATGCTTGGCAGATCGTAGATACCAGCGGTTTTGTGACTGACAAATACAACTTTGCTCAAAATGACTTTGAGTTTTTTGAAACGAATAATTCCGTGACCTTGACCAATAACTGGCCTCCCGGTTATGGCGACAACTTATTGGAAAATGAAGCCATGACGCAGATCCCAGCCACCAATGAGACATTAGCTTATGGTGACAAGACTAGGTTGCAAATGAACATGACCATCAGCGGCATCACATTTCCCAGTACCAGCACAGGTTTTATCTTACAGTACAGAGAGACAGAGGACTGCACTACTTATGGATATTGGACCGACGTAGGAGATAAGGGCAGCGGTTCTATCTGGCGGCTGTATGATGAGGCGGCAATTGGTGATTCAACTACTCAGGTGAACGACATTTCCACCTCTGACTCATCGGCGGAAGGTTATTATTCGGAAATAAATCCTTCAGCCAACAATCCAAATGACGTACTAGTAGGTGAAAACACCGAGTGGGACTGGCCCATAGAGAACAACGGTGCAGCAGACAACACCACTTACTGTTTTAGAATGGTATTGGATGACTACCGTGTTCTAGGAAGCTACCAGTCCGACAGCTTTCCCAAGATCACCACTGCCCCCGGAGTAGGGGATCTTATGAGGCATGGTAAGTTCTTTCAAAACGAAACTTTCAAAGGTTATTTTTGGGCTGACTAAATTATGAAATATATTACTACTATAATCATAACAACTATACTTATCACTAGCATAGTATGTGTGCCATTTTGTTATAAAAAAGCTGCTGCACAAGAAAGAACGCCAACGCAAACTCCGGTTACTGTCTATCGCACGGAGGATGAGTCCGGATTTTCCCAGATAGTTTTGAATGATAATGGAGACGTACGTATCATCACCAACGACAGATGGCCGCATGCAGACCCTATTAGCGATGGAAAAGTGGTGGTGTGGTCTGCCCAAGTAGGTTCTTTATGGCAGCTCTTTTACTATGATATTGCTTCAGGTCAAACCATACAGTTGACCAGAACAGGCAATAACGTTGATCCTCATCTTTCTGATGGTGTGGTAGCGTGGGAAGGACAGCGCGGCGGCACCTGGCAGATCCTTATGTTCGATGGCGTAAGAGTGATGCAGATCACCAACAGCATTTATCCTGCCCAGGACCTGGTCATAAAAGATGGCATGATAGCCTACACGCAAAAGAACGCTCAGGATGAGTGGCAGGTGTACGTGTTTGACATCCTAGAGGCAAAGATAAACAACCTTACTCCTCAAGGGTCAGGCAAAGATCCTATCATTGAGGAGGGTGAAGTTTCCTGGCAGCAAACGGACGAGGACAGCGGCGAGATCACTTTTTTTTCCTATGACACCACTAGTCGCGACACCTTTTTCGAAAAAGTAAAAGAAGGCAGACAAAAGGTTGGGGGTACGGTTCTCAGAAGGTTTAAAGCAATACCTGATGAGCCAAAAGAGCCTGTGGAGAGAACCGTTCTGCCCAAGCAAGTCACAATTGAGGATATCAAGGAAGAGTTGGGGTTGGATTTTGAGGGTTTGGCACCGGAAAGCCAGGCTGAAGAAACCCCTGTTGACGAACAGCCGCTGGAAGAAGTGCAGGAAAGCACCGAGTCTGTGACCGGAGAGGCTGACGTACCGGAAAGCACCACTTCCGGTCAGTAAGAACCCTGCCGTGTTATTGACCTGTTTGATACTTTGTGCGCATGCCATTGACCGCTGCCTCAAGGTTGTAGGCTGTGTTGGTCAGATCGGTAAGAGTCTCCAAAACCCCGTTTCCAGCCAAATAGGATAATTCTGTCTGATAAGCCAGATCTTTCAGCTCATCTATGGAGAGGGCATCTTCGCACACGCCTATATCCTCATAAGCAATGATCTCTTTGCCAGTTTGCGCCAGACATTCATCGAACAAGGCCTGTACCTGGTCTAGCCTAAGAATGAGATCCTTGGTATTGAACTTGCTCCTATCCACCTGCTCAACTTGGGATCTGACATCGGTGAAGATGTTCTTGTCTTTGAGCTCACCTTGATAATAAGACGAAAAATCAATGTTATATTTTTGGTAATCGGAAGGTAGGTAAATGTTGTAAATGGCTTGTGTCACCTGTCCTACATTTTGATATTCCATGATCAGTATTGTGGTGGCTGAGGAAATTTGTTCTGCGTTTTGCACTAGTTCAGGGGTTTGAAACTTTTTATCGATCTTATGCTGCAAGAACCCGGTGAGAGACATCTTTTTTACTTGGGCTTTTTGCCGGTTGTATTCTTCTAATTTAGCCGTCAACTCCTGATTGGTTGTTTCAATTTGGCTCAAAATGGCGTTTTTCTCTTCCAGAAAGTCCAGACGGTTGGGATCAAGTTTAGTAAGTTCGACGGTGTTTATTCTGAGGGCAACCAATTTGGTCTTTATGTACGAAAGATCTCGGATCTGTTGGTCTACATATTGAGATGTGATCGATCTGGTATTTTTATAAATATAAAAACCAAGGTTTAACATTACAACTGCCGCCACAACTATGGGTAACAAGAACTTTCTCATAAACATATCTTACTTAAAATATGTCTAAAGTTCTAATGTTTATTTGTAGGATCGTACTTAAAGAGTTGACTAGAAGGCTGCCAGATAGGTAAGTACGATGTCTCCCACGCGGGCGTAATTGCCGCTTTGGGAACCCATTCTTAGATAAATGACAGCTGTTTCCCCGGCAGTGTTCCAGAGATCTAGGTCAGCGCTGTTGAAACTGATAGTGGACCAGGAAGTGCTGGCATTGGACGTACTGGATGCATCCACGGTGCCGTTACCTTCAAGATATATTCTGGCATCCACGCTGCTGTTGGTAGAGGTGGCGTTCTCAGTCATATAACTGATGACCACTGAGTTTGAGGTGGACCAAGCAGAGAAATCCTGAGGCAGCTTGACTCTTACAGCCACGGTGTAGAAATGCTGGGTGGAAGCAC
>Ga0307425_1000743_pt1 | contig 20138 bp, 18 predicted proteins | sample SalMarWE160330MG_FD_202152 | JGI IMG/M metagenome (GOLD analysis project Ga0307425, IMG submission 202152) | Salt marsh sediment microbial communities from the Plum Island Ecosystem LTER, Massachusetts, United States - WE1603-30 | ecosystem: Environmental > Aquatic > Marine > Intertidal zone >...
TTCTCCGTTTTCGTCGGCATATTTAATAACCAGATCACTATTTTCTTCGTCGGGGTCAATTGTATGTACCCTGGAACGAATAAACCGGATCCCATGTCTTGATCTTGCCTCGTCATAATACCTCTCGAAATCCTTGCCATGGGTACGCATATCCATAAAAAAAATCGCGCAGTCCAGGTCATTTCCAGCGTGTTCCTTGGCAATTACGGCCTCCTTGACGGCATACATACAACACACCGACGAGCAATATGCGTGGTCACATTGGTTTGTATCCCTTGAACCAACGCACTGGAGCCATGCAATCTTTTTCGGCTCCCGATCATCAGAAAGTCGAGCGAGATGGCCCATAGTGGGGCCTGAGGCAGAAAGGATCCTCTCAAATTCCATGGAAGTAATGATATCTGGATTGCTTGCATAATTATATGTCTTAAATCTTGAGGGATCAAAGGGTTGGAAACCGGGTGCCAAAACGATAGAACCCACATCCAGCTCAACTATCTCACCTTGCTGTGCATGCGTTGTAAGGGTAACGGCTCCGGCACCACAGGCCTCTACACATTGGAAACACTCACAACAATAGCCGCAATTGAGGCAACGATGGGCCTCCTCTTTGCCGGTCTCCTCATCATAGCCCAGTTCTGTTTCCTCAAAATTTCCTTCGCGCTCCACTAGCGTAAGCTCCGGCATTTTGGCCCTTGCCTTTTTGGTTTGATCCTTCGGGATCGGTCGATAATAGGGGTTCTCTTTGGAAAGGGGCTCTCGGCCCTCCGCCATATCCTGGCCATCCAGATATCTGACAACGGATTCGGCCGCCTCACGACCTGCGGCAATTGCCCCGATGGCTACCCAGGGGCCAGTCTGGGCGTCGCCACCCGCAAATACCCCGTCGCGTTCTGTGGCATATGTAACCGGGTCCACCTCAATCGTGCCCCAGCGAGAAAAGCCAAGGTCAGCCACATCCTCTATGCTGGAAAGGTCAGGCCTTTGGCCAATAGCCGGGATAAGCTGATCGATATCAACGTCATACTCGCTTCCAGGAATCGGGATCGGTCTTCTCCTACCCGACGAATCCGCCTCACCCAGCTCCATACGAATACACCGAAGTCCCACCACATTGCCGTCTTGAGTGAGCACCTCTTGGGGTGCGGAGAGATAAGTGATCTTGGCACCTTCTGCCTCTGCGGCCTGAATCTCTTCCTCCCAGGCAGGCATCTCGGCACGTGTCCGACGGTAAATAATGCGGACCTCCTCCACACCAAGACGAACCCCGGAGCGGGCTACGTCAATGGCCACATTACCCCCGCCGATGATAGCCATCTTTTTCCCCACAGGTACCTTTCCTGTGAGATTCACTTCTCTCAAAAAATCAACCCCTTGTCGTACGCCTTTAGCCTTTTCACCGGGTATGCCCAGCTCTATCCCCCTGTGGGCGCCAATAGCCAGATAGACCGCCTTGTAGCCCTCCTTGAATAAATCATCCACGCCAGACTCAGGGCCAACAGGAGAATTGGTCTTTATCTCAACACCCAGATTTGTGATTACCTGAATTTCTCTGTCCAAAATATCTCTTGGAAGACGATGCCTGGGAATGCCGACCCTCAACATGCCCCCGGCCTCGGGCAGGGCCTCAAAAATGGTGGACAAGACACCTCTACGTGCGAGATGATAGGCACAGGAGAGACCAGCAGGCCCAGAGCCTACAATCGCGACCCTCTCTTCCCTCGGAGGTGGACACTCTAAATCGATATCTCTTGGATCAAACTGGTCAGCGGCCAGGCGCTTGAGGTCCCGGATAGCCACGGGCTCATCGACCTCACAACGGCGGCATGCATCCTCACACCCGTGTGGACAGATCCTGCCAAGGACACCTGGCAGGGGCAGGTCCTTCATGATAATCTGAAGGGCCTCTTTATACTTGGCCTCCTTGACCATCTGCACATATCCCTGGACATTCAGACCCGCGGGGCAGGCCAAACGACATGGGGCGTTATCCGCCTTCTGGATGGCAAAGGCCCCTGGTATGGCCTGGGGATATTTCTTATAGGTGGCCTTCCTGTTTATGAGTCCTTGATCGTATTCACTGGGCAAGACCACGGGGCACGCTGAAGCACAATCGCCGCAGCCCGTGCATTTTGATTCGTCAATATAACGAGGGGTCTTACGGAGGAAAACCTTGAAATTTCCTCTATACCCATCAACCTTCTCCACCTCGGCGCAGGTTATTAGATCTATATTCAGATGCCGGCCGACCTCGACCAGTTTAGGCGAGATGATTCACATCGCGCAATCATTGGTAGGAAAGGTCTTGTCCAATTCGCTCATCACGCCGCCGATTGCGGAGGATTTTTCTACCAAATGGACAAGATATCCCGAGTCGGCAAGATCCAGTGAGGCCTGCATCCCAGCAATTCCGCCTCCAACCACCATTACGGATCCAACTGCTTTTTCAGACATTAGGCGCTCCTTAGCTCGAATTTATGGCAAATAATAACCCTGAAACATAGCCTGACCCCGGTGAAATTGTCAACCCAAATTCAAAATCTTTGTGCCAAATACTCGGGAAAACCGGCAAACAGGCATACTATGCACCCAATATGGCCTTGAAACCCTCGCCTTTCCCGTGCTATGCTCTCTTGTACACGAGTTAATGGAGTTCCCGAGATCGAAAAAACCTATTTTTAACTCAAGATAAATCATATTGAGACCATGAAAGAGACCTCCATAATGAATATAGGTATCGTTGGCGGTGGACCATTTTGCAAAGAGATCATCGAGAAAACCGCATTGGATTATAGTAGAGAGTCGGTTAACGCCCGCTTTGTCGCTGTGGCAGATCCGGATCCAGATTCCCCTGGAGTGGTCATCGCCAGGGAGCTAAAATTGAAAACCCCTAGAGATTATCATGAATTATACGAAGCCCAGTACGACCTCGATCTGATTATCCTCCTTCTTCCCGAACAAAGTGTCCTTGAGGACATCCTCAATACCAAACCCGCTAATATCCGCGTTTTGTCCTGCCAGGTGTTTGAGCTCTTCTGGAAGGCCATCGGTATAGAAGAACGCAAGTCTAGAGATAGGGCCAAGGAAATGGAGACTATCCTGAATGGCATTCAGGATAGTATCTTGGTCATTACGCCCGAGAGGGAGATCATCGAGGCCAATGAGCCGTTTCTAAGTCAAATGGGGTATTCGCGTGAGGAGGTAATCGGCCAGAAATGCCATGAGGTCTTCCAGAAGGGCAGCTATCCATGCAATGACGGAAAAATTGTTTGTCCCCTGAGGGAGGTCATACGTAACAAAAGGCCAAGCCAGCAGATCCTCACCCGTGTAGACCACAATGGTGAGCTTCGTGACATCGAGGTCACCATCTTCCCTATCTGGGAAACAGACGGAAAAATTTTAAGATTTATTGAGATCAGCCGCGATATTACGGATCGTAAAAAGGAGGAGAAGGAAATCAGGCAACGCCTCGAGGAGATGGTCGAAGAGCGCACCAGACAACTCAAAGAAACACATGAGAAGCTTCTTCATCAGGATAAAATGGCCTCTCTTGGCAAGCTTTCGGCCTCTGTTGTGCACGAGATAAACAATCCAATTGCGGGCATGCTAAATTTTATCCTGCTTATGAAGCGAATTATAGAGGAAAAGGACCTTGATCAAAAGGGTATCACACAATTTGCGCAGTATTTGGGACTCATGGAGACAGAAACACGACGCGTCAGCCGAATAGCGTCTAACTTGCTGGCCTTTTCAAGACAGTCAAAGCTGGAATTAAAACGTGTTGATGTGAACCGGCTTGTAGAAAAAACCCTCCTGTTGAATGAAAACCTGCTAAAAATTAGCCGCGTGAGACTCGAAAAAAATCTGGAGCCAGGGCTGCCGGAAATTGTCGGGTCCGAGGATCAACTCCAACAGGTATTTATGAACCTGATTTCCAACGCTGCCGAGACGATGGACACCATAGGGGGTGGTGTTTTGACGATAAAGACCACACATTTATTGAAAGATAAATCTATCATGGTCTTCTTCAGGGACTCGGGAGTTGGTATCCCAGATGAAAATGTTTCAAGGCTCTTTGAACCTTTCTTCACTACCAAGAAGAAAGGAAAAGGGGTGGGTCTTGGGCTCTCCGTAGCTTACGGTATTGTGGAAGAACACGGGGGCACCATACAGATAGAATCATCCTTGGGAAAAGGCACTGCCTTTAGCGTGCTTCTTCCCGTGGAGGCCCACGGGAAAGCCCGTGGAACCACCTAGTTTCGCCAGATTGCTTCGCAATCGGCGGGACTTAGTGATATGACATCCAGACCTTAATCCCGACCGCAAAATGTCGGGACTAAAGCCGTGGCTTTCAGTGGTCGGGGTAAATAACAGGAACGGAGGCGTTCATGGGCATAGCCAAAATACTCATTGTTGATGACGAGCTTATTATAAGGGAATCGTTAGCCGGTTGGCTGGAGAGGGATGGCCATCATGTAGACAAGGCGGCGAGCGGGGAAGAAGCCCTGAAGATGATGGAAAAGGCCCGGTACGACATTCTCCTTCTTGATATAAAAATGGATGGAATGAGCGGCCTGGAGGTACTTAAACGGGTAAATGAAGGCGACCCGGATGTGGCCGTCGTCATGATCACCGCCTATGGCTCGGTTTCCACGGCCATAGAGGCCATGAAAAACGGGGCCTTTGACTACCTGATGAAGCCTTTTGACCCGAATGAACTGGGGCTCTTGATCGAAAAGATCATTGAACGCCAGGCCCAGGATCGAGAAGCCCTTTTCTTGAAAGAGGAATACAGGGAACGTACCCGCTTTGAGAGCATGATAGGCCAATCCAGAGCAATGCAAGAGGTGTTCAAGTTGATAGGGGACGTGGCTGACACAGACTCCACTGTACTGATCACGGGTGAAACGGGCACGGGCAAGGGACTGGCCGCCAAGGCCATTCACAGCAAAAGCCCTCGCTGTGACGGACCTTTTGTGTCAGTAAATTGTGGGGCCTTTCCCGAACACCTCCTTGAAAGCGAACTTTTCGGGCATCAGAAAGGGGCCTTTACAGATGCCAAGGTTACCAAGAAGGGGAGGTTGGAGATGGCCCACGGAGGGACCCTTCTTCTGGATGAAATAGGAGAGATCAGCATGAGGATGCAGATTGATCTCTTGAGGATAATGGAAGACCGCGTATTTTACAGGGTCGGGGGAACACAGCCCATTGAGGCCGACTTCAGGGTAATTGCCGCCACCAACAAGGACCTGGCCCGGGCGATCCGTGACAGGACGTTCAGGCAGGACCTTTATTATCGACTCAATGTGATCTCCTTTGTCATGCCCCCACTGAGGAACAGAAAGGAAGATATACCGCTCATTGCCGAGCACTTCTTGCACCGGTTTTCCCAAGAGAGCAATAAGCCCATGGACAGGATTAGCAGAGAGGCCATGGATGAAATGATGCTTTACGAATGGCCGGGAAATGTGCGCGAATTGGAAAACGCTATTGAGCGGGCCGTAGTGGTGGGCAAGGGTCGAACGGTACTGGCAGAGGACCTCCCGATCTTTTCTCCGGAACATCGGGTAATGGCCGGGCATAAATCACTGAAGGAGACTGAGAAGGCACATATCATAAGAATCCTGGAAGAAAATGACTGGAACGTCAAAAAAAGTGCGGAAATTTTGCAGATCGACCGTTCCACCCTGTACAGCAAAATCAGGCGATATCAGATTCGCAGGCCAGATTGATTACCCTACCACCACATAGCATCATTATTTCCCCCATCGATTTCCTGGATACAGAACTTCTGAACCGTATGATCAAGGAACTGGTCTCTGTATTCGGTTTCCCCGTTGAAATCATGTCTCTTTTGGACAATCTGGAATTTGCCCTAGACCGCCAGAGGAGGCAATATAATTCGACCCTGATCCTGGATGCCTTGGACAGGCAGGCACCTCCCGGAGTTTTGAAAGTCTTGGGAATTACGAGGGAAGACCTCTTTATCCCCATTTTGACCCATGTTTACGGTGAAGCACAGTTGGGAGGGAGGGCCTCTATCATTTCCACAAACCGGCTCAAACAAGATTTGGCTTCTATAGGTCAAGAGGAACAATATCATTGGAGAGTTATTAAAGAGGCAATTCATGAACTGGGGCACACCTTCAGCATTCGTCATTGCAAAGATCCTGGATGTATCATGCACTACTGTCACGCGATGGCAGATGTGGATAGAAAATCCAATCACCTATGCAGGTATTGCAGTGTCCTTCTTATAGATGAAATAGAAAGGCTGAAGGGCGGGTAGCCTTCAGCCTTTGGAGGGAAATGCAAAATGCATTAATTGCGGAGGAACAGATGTGTAAGCCTTTTCCAACCGAGCTTGGGGATTTTGCCAAGGATGTCATTGCCAAGGAGGCCTCCGTCGGCACTTAGAGGCCCTTCAACCTCTTCAATCACCTGGAAAAGACGATCCACCTCATCTCCTATAAAGGCCTTTGTCTCCTCATTAATAGAAAGGTGCTTCAGATCTTCCCGCAGCCTTGGTGAATGAACAGTCATCACCCATCCCTCGGTATAAGGAGATTCGTTAGCCCGCTCGCCCTGTTCACGTAAACTCGAGTTGATGGAGGTTACGACCCCGGTAACTGGGGAGAGCATCTCGGCCGTGTTATTGTCTCGAATGATGGATATGGCCTGTTTTCCCTGCTCAACCTGTTTGCCCATGAGAGGAGACTCTATGCGATCAAACGGGCCCAGGACCCGGAGGGCAAAATCATCAATCCCGATACGCACGGAAGAGCCTTGCTCCAGCTTGACCCACATATGCCCTTGGTGAAAATAATAGCCTTGGGGTATCCTAAATCCCCCAACTTCAAAAGATTCGATCGGGGCTACCACGGCATGGACTGTGTATTCGTCGAAGAAATACTGGTCAAAATCGCAGTTTCGGCACTGGTAGTCATTGGTGCATGATCTGTACTCGATGTTTCCCTTCATGTGATGAATGCATGGCCGCTGCAACTGGGGCCGTTCCCTAAGTCTGTCTTGCCACAAAACGATCTTATCACGCTTTCCGCGCGACTTGGCAGTCTGTCTCTTCTGGTCCCGGTTTTCACGGGCAGCACAACGTAACGCCCTGTCAAACCTGCAATCCCTGCACTGGTAATCTCTGTAGCAGTATTTCTTGCGTACAACCCCCGCCTGCATCCAGATGCAATGGGAATATTCTTTTACTGCCCGCTTTTCCATAGCTGTTTGATCCATTTTGCTATTCTCCATTTGTATCTGCCCGGGTGCTCAGGTTCAGGGTCCAGTGTTCACGGTCGTTTGCCTTATCAAATCGATCAGGTCTTTAGAAAGGTACTGGTAAGACTTTCCCATCCCAGGCCAGGCAAATTGCCAAATATATCATCTGCAAGATGGCCACCGTCAGCGGCAAGTGGGCCAGCCACTTCTTCGATCATACCTTCCAATTTGGAGACTTCGCCATCCAGCCATCCCAATCCAGTAATGTCATCCATCAGATTTTTCATGGTCTTCTTGAGGTCAGGGTTGCGAAGAACGAATAGCCACCCTTCACCGTAAGGCTCACGGTTGGTCAACCCGGAGTCATCTCTAACTCCGGAATTCACTTCCATAATAACACCATCAACAGGAGAGAGGACATCAGCCGCATTGTTGCCCCGTTTTAATCCCCAACCAGGTGTATCCTGGTCCAGTTCTTTTCCCATCAAAGGGAGATCCAGTGCATCTGCCTTTCCCAGGAGTTTCAGGGCAAAATCATCCATCCCCACCCGGATATAACCCCCACTTTCGATACGCGCCCATGCGTGCCCATTGTGGAAATAGTAGCCCATGGGAACCTCAAAACCCTTTACCCTGTGCACCTCAGTAGGAAATCCTCTGGTTTTCGTGGTCCAGACATCCTCAAAAAACTGGTCAAAATCGCAGTGAGAGCACTCATAATCATAGGCACACTGCCGTTTAGCGATCCTGTTGGTGAGGCTGTGACGGCAGACCCTTTCCAGGCCTGAACGTCTCCTCATGGCATCCTGCCAGGTCATCTGCCTCCCCTGTGATGCCTTCTTTTCCATTCCCAGATCATACTTACATGTGGTGCAGTCATAGTAATTATTGCAATTCTTAAATTCCACCACACCCGCCTGCATCCAGATGCAGGGGTTAGCACTTTGTCCCTTCTTATCCGGTCTGACCATCCATACCTGGCCCCCCAAAACCGCTCCAATTTCCTCTCTTGCCTTCAAATCTTGAGATGCACCCTTCCTGTAAGAAGAACCGTACCCGACCTGACCTCTCATATTTTCTTTTATCTCTTTTGCCATTTCCCTCGCTCCTTCTTCAAAAAATTGAATGTTTTTTTATTATAATAGAGCAATATGGATGCCAAAAGGGGGAGGATGTAGATATATGGCTGAATCGACAGGATAAATTAGTTTATGGATCTACTGCATGCCCGTGATTGGACGGTGGCCTCAAAAATCGTAGAGGGATTTTCCAACACCATAGGGCAAAACCGGCTGTCTTCTAAGGTCATTTAGAAAGAAATTATCTTGATTTTCAAACTATTACACTTGGTGTAGTTATTTACAACATGGCGGTCTTGATTTTCAACACCCCTTTTCATATTAGGCTACCCTTGCATTTTTCCACCAGAAGCGTACCTTTAATGGCATGCAGGCAAAACGCGTCAGGATAAATCAAGATAAGGGGAAAAAGTGTATGGACAGGAGGGCCTTCTTGAGGAATAACCTTTTTCGTGTGCTTTGTTCAATTGGTGCAGCCGTTCTTTCCTACCCCATCCTGGCCTTCCTCACGTTTAGAAAGCCTCGTGACAAACGGGTGATTTTTCATCTTTTAAAAGACCCTCAACCGATCCTATATAAGGAAGGTGTCTTTTTGGTGCCCATTGGCCGAAGTCATCGGGCCTTGTCAGCCCGCTGCACCCACCTGGGCTGCACACTAAACTATGACCCTGTTTCCCTGAAATTCCGATGTCCTTGCCATGGAAGCCAATTTGACATCTCCGGAAAACGAATTGCAGGCCCTGCCAAGAGAGACCTCCAGGTCCTTCCCATAGACAAAAAAGGCAAGGGAGAACTGGTAGTCACTCTTAAGCTATAGGAACAAAAAATGTTGCTCGCTGAATATCGCAATAAAAACCTGTCCAGATGTTTCCCCCGCCTGGGGCTTGCCAGCCTGCTACTCTGCCTGATATCCGGAGCCATTCTCAGTTTCCATTACCGGCCTATGGGGAATGTCTTTCAGAACGTAGAGGAGATCACCTCTGTCGTCCCTTATGGACGATTTTTTAGGCAACTCCACTACGCTTCAGGTCAACTCTTTGTGATCCTGATGTCCCTCCATACCCTGGATCACTTTCTAAGGCGGCGTTACCGGACATTTGGCCCAAGACAGTGGTCCCTTCTCATAATCTCCCTCGCCCTGTGTTTTCTTGCCCTCTTTACCGGCTTCATCCTCAAAGGGGACAAGGAAGGTCTTTTTGCCGCTCGGATCTTTATGAATATCTTGCGCACTGTTCCTCTGGTGGGGAACCGCCTTTCCAACTTTTTTATCTTGCCTGGAGACAGCCTTTTTTTCCTGCCCTACCTATACCACTGTATCTTTCTTCCCCCACTCATATTCTATCTCCTCAACGCCCACACCCGCGAATGGCTCCCAGATGCTTCATTCCTTCTCGTTACCACGGTCGGCCTCTTTCTCTTTGCCATCTTTATTGACCCTTGGATGGATATTCCACCTGATGCTATTGTGGGCCTGGTGAAGGGACCCTGGTTCTTCCTGGGCATCCAGTGTCTCCTCAGATTCCTACCACCCTTCTATGCGGGGTTACTGGTTCCAGGCATGGTTGTGTTATGCATCTTTCTTCTCCCTGTTGCAGGAAAACGTCTCGGTAAATGTCTTCACTACTCCATTCTTGGTGTCCTTATTCTCTATGCCCTCCTCACTCTCAAGGAATTTCTCTTTGGCCCATAGGATTTGACAAATATTCCCATCCTCCTGTAGATTCTAACCATGCCCTGCTCCTATCCCATCATTCTTGCACATGGAATTTGTCCCTTTGACTGGGTGCTCTCCCGCGTCCGCCTGAGTCATAGGCCCGATGATGACCGTTATCACTACTTCCGGAAAATCAGAAGCACCCTGAGGGCCAGCGGATATGATGCCTTTCATAGCCGGGTGAGCTGGGCAGCAGACATCAAGAGACGTGCATGGGACCTAAGAGGTGAACTAAATAGGATCACCCGTAACTTCGAACGCCATCCCAGAGTCCATATTATTGCCCACAGCATGGGAGGACTTGACGCACGCTATATGATCAACCATTACCACATGGAAGATCACGTGGCCTCCCTGACGACCATTGGTACGCCCCACCTGGGCACTTCCTTCGCTGACTGGGGGCTCAAGAGATTCGGAGGTGTGATCGCAATAGTACGTACCGTGTTGTCTCTGGATCTCCGCGGCTTTAAAAACCTCTCAAGGGAATACTGCCGTGGCTTTAATCGGCTCTGGGAAGACTTTGAACGGTATAATACTGTTGCCTATCAGACCATCGCCGGAGTACAACCCCTGGACCGAACCTTTGCGCCCCTCAGGCCATCCTACCGGATTATCTGGAGAAAAGAAGGGGAAAATGACGGCCTGGTATCCCTCAAGTCCGCCATGTGGGAAGAGCGATATTTTTTGGGAAAGATCGACGCGGATCACCTCAACCAGATCGGCTGGTGGGACAGGGGAGAGGCCAAGGGGAAGATGAACCGCGAGGCCTTTGAAAAGGGGATCAGGGAGATCTACCTTGGGGTGGCAGGGGGACTCAACAAGTTCGAGCCATGACAGAAAAACAGGAGGTGATCTAAATGAAACATAGGGTAAAAATCATAGAGGGTGATATCACCAAACAGGAGGTAGACGCTATTGTCAATGCGGCAAATAACTCCTTGCTGGGAGGTGGAGGCGTGGACGGCGCCATCCATCGCGCCGCCGGGCCGGAGCTTCTGGAAGAGACCCGCAAGATTGGAGGATGTCCCACGGGCGAGGCCAGGGTGAGCAAGGGATATAGGCTCCCGGCAAAATGGGTAATCCATACGGTCGGACCCATCTGGAGAGGCGGAGACAAAAACGAGGACAACTTGCTGGCCGGTTGTTACCGAAACAGCCTGGACGCGGCCGCAAAACTGGGCGCAAAGACCCTCGCCTTCCCATCCATCAGCACTGGCGCCTACAGGTTCCCGTTAGAAAAGGCAACAGAGATTGCCCTTAAGGAGACCAAGATATTCCTGGAAAAGAATCAGACCCCGGAGCAGGTAATGTTTGTCTGTTTTGGTGAACGGGTCTTGAAAACCTACCAGGATACCTTTGCTCGTCTTTTTGGGGGTCTAAAACCCTAACGCCTGGTTGATCAGAATGACAGTGACGTCCGTAAACATGGGTTTACGGTGGAGGACTACGGTGATACGACAAATCCTTTGTGGAGAATTGCAGTCATTGCACACGCCCGTCTCCACACAGGGTGTTTCCATGTTGAGGCTCTTGGCCCTCATGGGAGCCGCCACCTCCCGCACCCGGCTAAGTGCCCCCTCAAGATCCTGAGTCACCTTATTCATCCCTGCAACGATCACCACCTTTTTGGGCCCGAAACTCATAGAATTGGTCCGGTTACCAACGCCGTCAACATTCACCACCTCACCCGTGGCAGAGATGGCATTTGCACTGCATAAAAAACAGTCACAGCGTCCCTGCTTCAGACGAATCTCCAGATCCTCTTCAAGGCTCAGGCCCTGCTGCCAGTGGTCATAGATGGTCTTGCCGCGTTTTTTTAATTCATCTATAATCCTCAGGGTCCTGGTGGTGTCTGAACCTCCAAAGCCAAAACTCTCAAACCCCTGAATCATTCCCAGGATCAGACCGCGCGCTGAATCCGTGTCCTCCACAAGATGCGCATCAAATCCATGTTTCTTCAGATTTTTGATGCATCGCTCCCCCAGCTTTTGCCAGAGCCAGCCCTTATACGACTGTTCTGCCTCTAATGTCATTACTATCTCCTCCTATTCCAAGCGTTTGGCTCGCGCCTTGATCAATTCCGCCACAATGCTGACCGCAATCTCTTCGGGGGTTTCTGCGCCAATCTCCAGTCCGATTGGAGAATGAACCCGGCCAAGATCCTCCTCTTTGAAGCCCCCCTTCCGTAATCTTTCAAAAATAATACTTCGCTTGCGCACGCTTCCGATCATGCCGATATATCTGGCATTTGTCTTAAGGGCCTGAGCCAGGACCTCCTCATCATGCAAATGACCACGTGTTACAATAACAATGAAAGAGCCCTCATCGATATCCAGGCGCTCCATTATCTCCTCAAAGGATTGCTCCAGGACCTTACTGGCCTCGGGAAAGAGATCGGGATCTGCAAAATCCTTCCTGTCATCAATCACCACCACCTCAAAACCAACGCGGCCTGCAAGGGGGACAACCTCCCTGGAAATATGGCCCCCGCCAAACACATAAAGGTATCTACGTGAGGCTATCGGCTCCACAAAGATATCAACTGGCCCACTCTCCTCGGATAGGGTTATGGTCATTGGCCCGCCCTGGGACAGCATGTCCTCCATACGACCCAGGAGTCTTTGTTCCAATTCGGGACTAACCAAAGGCCTTCCCATATGCCCTTCACCAGGCCTTAAAAGGTCCTTAAGAACTCCTTGGGATTGGTATTTATCAGGGTCCACAACCGTTGCCAGAACTCCTGTGCCGCCATGGTTATAAATATTCAGCACCTCTCGGAACAAAGAGATATAGCCCTTTTCGGGTGGGACGGGTTCCAAAAAGACTTCTACCTCTCCGCCACAGAGCATGTCCGTTCCTTCCACGTCCTTGCCCTTGAGGTCAAATTTCAGTCGTTTTGGCCTGCCTGAATCAAAGATTTTCCTGGCCTCTTCAAGGGCCTGGGCCTCTAGGCGACCCCCACCGATTGTACCGATCAAGGAACCATCTTGGGTGAGGAGGCATTTTGCCCCAATCCCCCGTGGCGAGGGACCTGCCTGCCTGATAATGGTCACGAGGACCGAAAAACGACCCGCGCCCATCTGCTCATTCATTGCCTGGTAAATCCTTTTCACCTCCCATTCTCCATTGCTATAAAGTTGCCTTGATTTAAGGACCCTATGACCACACGGTCTATTCTGATCTCTGAGAGTTTAAGGATGCGTTGGGAAAGCAGTTGGGAGTCCATGACATCCCTTAACAGATCCATTTTGTTAAGAAATACTACCCTCCTTGCGGATCTTGGGGATCCCTTAAAAATCCCTTCTGGATCTGCAAAGATTTTTGCCACACTCGATGGCGTCATGATTTCACCGGGTCGAAGCCCGGTAATCCGCTCAAATCTATCTCCCCTGAAAACGTTCGCCTCACAAAAAGGAGCACCAAGGGACTCAAGCCCCATGACTGCCACCACCTCGGTGGCAGAAACCGGAATAACGGGTTCATGTTCAGCGGGCACCTTTACGGGCCGCCCGGAAGCACCATCGGCCTCCACAACAAGGTAGTCCAGCCAAGGGGCAAGGTAAATTGAATCGGCCAGCCCAGGGGAAATTCCAGCCACTTTACCAGATGAATTTACCTTCTGGCAGACGAATACATGGCCATACCTCTTCACCTCTCTCTTGAGGTCATTTCCAACAGGGTATCCCGATGCAAAAAACACCCTGGGTGTCTGCCTTGCCTCCCAAAGCCAAATCTTTGTGGTGGTTGTCGTTACAACAGGATTGCCCCTCTTACAGAATTCCCCTGCCAGGGCAAACATGGCGGTCGTCTTTCCACCTCCCCCCACAATGGCTATATGCCCTCTTGATCCCAGCGCCAGAGCAGAATTCAATTCACGGAAGACCTTTTCCATAACACGGCCTCATTTCTTTCTGAGCACCCGGCTATCCCCCACCCTGACGGTAACCTGGGCCCGGTCGAAGTATTCGATAAGGGGGATGGTATACTTCCTGGACGCACCGGTCATATCCTTAAACTGCGGGGTGGTTATTTCACCGTTTTTTTTCAGAAAATCGACAAGCCTCTTCTGCAATTCATCGATTGACTTTCTGTGAAAATAGAGGTCTTCCTTGACCTTCAGCAACGCCCCTCCCTTAAGTATCACAGCAAGCACCTCGGCCGCTGTATTTCCGGGTAACTCATCTTTAATCTCCTTAAAATAAGGAGGCTGTAACCCCCCCTTTAAGTAGATCTCCTCTAGCCTCTTTCGCGCCTTTTCCTGGTCCTGTGCCAGAGTCACCCGATGATCCTTGAGACGAACGAGGTCTTTTTCCTGCACGATTTGCCCCTCTTTGGTCAACATATTGATGATGAAATTGAAGAGCTTGGAATTTCTGGAACCGGTTGTCCTTGATCGCAGTTCTTCCTTTGGCAACCCTACCTTCAGCGGGAAATCCTTATGGTATTTGGAAACGGTCTCCACCAATTCGTTCCTGGCCTTTTGCAAAAAATCCGCATGGATTAGGACTTGATTTTCCTTGTCATATTGAACCACACGTCTCTTGGCCTTCAGGCCCTTCAGGACGTCGTCCAGGCGTTTCCTGCTCATGTTGGCAAGAAAAGGAAGCTCGGCCTGTCCCGTCCCCATGAAGCGACCCTGGGCCACAAACATCTCCACAATTTCATCCGCCCCACCCTCATGAAGCACCTTCATCTCTGAGAGTGCCGCCTCTGAAAACCGCCTCTTCTTTTTTGGGAGGGCATTCAGGATTTCACCACCTCCTATGGTCCTGACGGGGGAGTAACTGCGCAGTACATACCGGTCATTTCTGAGCACGGCCGTGGACTCATCAAGCCTTATCTGGGCAAAACAGCCCTTACCTGGCTCGAGCTCATTCCGGTCCAGGAGGACCACCGTGGATATGATCTCGGAGGTGCCGGTATGGAAGCGTACCTTGGTGCGATTCTTGATTTTTCTCGGGGCGCTGGGGAGAAGGTCCAGTATAACGTCGACCATGTAGGTGGGTCTGAGTGCATCTTTAGTTGCGAGGATATGGCCACGATGTACGGAGGCCTTTTCAATGCCTTGCAGATTCACGGCAGTGCGAAGCCCCGCCCTGACCTCCTGGACTTCCCTGTTGTGGACCTGAATCCCGCGTATCTTTGATGATATCAGGTGTGGGTATATGGTGATATCGTCTCCCGTGTTAATTCTTCCTGAAACAGCGGTTCCGGTAATCACAGTACCAAAACCCTTCATGGTGAAAACCCGGTCAATCGGTAGACGGAAGACGTGGCCCACTTCCTTTTCCGGGATGTCCTTTGTCAGGGCATCAAGGGTTGCTACGAGCTTATCTATGCCTTCTCCAGTGGACGAAGAGGCCTCCACAATGGGCGCGTCAGCCAGAAAGGTCCCGGAGAGGTATTCGCTGACATCCTCTCTTACCAGCTCAAGCCATTCCTGGTCCACCATATCGATCTTGGTGAGGACCACAAGACCGTGGTGGATATCTAAAAGCTGGCAGATCTCCAGGTGCTCTCTGGTCTGGGGCATGACCCCTTCATCCGCGGCAATGACGAGGGCCACCAGGTCGATACCAGTGGCACCCGCCACCATGTTCTTGACGAATTTTTCATGGCCTGGCACATCCACAATACCGAGGAGCTTGCCTCCAGGGAGTTCAAGGTGTGCAAATCCGAGTTCAATGGTGATGCCCCGCTCTTTTTCCTCCTTGAGCCGGTCAGTATCTATCCCGGTCAATGCCTTAATAAGGGAGGTTTTACCGTGGTCTATATGGCCTGCAGTTCCTAGTATGATCTGTTTCATGAGTCAATTACCTCTATAACACTTCCCAAGGCCCCATAAAATCCCCCGGGACACCAGGGACACACATTCATAACACCCATCATAATAAAAGGCAATGCGGCGCACAACACCTTGCCCATTTGGTCGTGCTGGCACCCTTTCATTGCGCCACAAACGCGAAAAGGCATCCCCCTTGATTTTTTTTGCATGTGACTTAAAATAGAGTTTTTATTTCAATGATTTTTGTGATGGGTTGATATATTCTGTTTTTTAGCCCTTTTCAAAATGATTCGCTCCACTTCGAGCGAATAGTGGTGTCTGTTCTGAGTGATTGTCGGGAGGGCGCCGTCATTTCAGCTAGACATCTACAATTTTTGAAAGGACAACTGATGTCAAGGCATTGATTTAAAGAACTTTTTACACGATACCACAACCAGGGATTTCAAGAACTTTGAGCGGAAAGGGGTCGCCATGCCGCCGGAAGACAAAGGACACGGCCCTATTCCCTGTCCAGTTCGGCGGCCGATGGGCCATGCTGCATCGACCCGTGTCTGCCTTTGCCAGCGTGGGTACACTTATCTGGATTTCCTTCAGCCCAGACATTTTGGGCTGGCTGAAAATACACAATCAAATGGAGTGGAATTAAGGACATGAAGATAGCTATGCTCTCTCCCATTGCGTGGCGAACTCCGCCAAGGGACTACGGCCCATGGGAGAACATCGTATCCCTTTTGACCGAAGGCCTGGTGCGACGCGGCGTGGACGTAACCCTCTTTGCAACAGGGGACTCCGAAACCAGGGGAAGGCTCATTTCTGTTAGCCCAAAGGGTTACGAGGAGGACAAGGATCTTCTGCCCAAGGTCTGGGAATGTCTCCACATCTCCGAGCTCTTCGAGCGGGGCGACGAATTTGACGTGATCCATAACCATTTCGATTACCTGCCCCTGACATACATGAACATGACCTCCACACCGGTTGTCACCACCATCCACGGATTCTCATCGCCCAGAATATTGCCGGTGTTTAAGAAATATAATGACCGAGCCTACTACGTGGCCATCAGTGAAGCGGATAAAAACCCGGAGCTCAATTACATCGCCACCATTCATCACGGGATTGACCTGGTTCAATTTAGTTTTCGGCCCGATGCCGGCGATTACCTTCTTTTCTTTGGACGCATTCACCATGAAAAAGGGACAAAGGAATGCATCGAGATCGCGAAAAAGACTGGGATGAGACTCATCATTGCGGGGATTATCCAGGACGAGAGATATTTCGAGCGCGAGGTCAGGCCGTACTTAGATAATGACCGGATAATCTACGTAGGCAGCGCCGGACCGGATAAGAGGAATGAACTATTGGGCCAGGCTTACGCCCTTCTCCATCCCATCAATTTTGATGAGCCCTTCGGTCTATCCGTAATCGAGGCCATGGCCTGCGGCACCCCGGTTATTGCGGTCAAACGCGGCAGCATGCCCGAGGTGATAGCCGACGGCCGTACAGGCTTCCTGGTGACCAGCGTGGACGAAATGGCAGAGGCCGTTCCCAGGATTCGCGAAATTGACCGCGCCAAATGCCGCAGGTGGATTGAGGACAGCTTCAGTGTGGATCGCATGGTGGATCAGTATATCCGGACCTACGAAAAGATACGGCAAGAGGGCAGGCGCGAGGATCACCGGCCCTGGGGGTTTTATTATATCCTGGCCGATGAAATTGACCACAAGGTAAAAAAAATCACGGTTTACCCCCATCAGCGCCTTAGCTACCAGCGCCATACCCACCGCTCCGAGCACTGGTACGTCTTTAATGGGCAGGCGGTCGTGACAAAAAACGGAAAAGATAGGACCCTAACCAGCGGCCAGGCCATTGACCTCCCGGTTGGAACCTGGCATCGCATCCGGAACCCGGGCGATGATAACCTGGTGTTTATAGAGATCCAGACAGGTGATTACTTTGGCGAAGACGACATCGAGCGATCAGAGGACGATTATGGAAGGGTCTAAGAGCAAAAGAAGGGCCCTTTGCACTCTATGAAGAATACGGGGTGGAGGACCCGCCGGCAGAAAGGTGGGCTTCCCCATGGCATTTCCAAGGGCCTTTGTAAATTCCCTGTTCGTGACCAGTTCGAATTGAAATTCTCTGGAAGGGAACCTCTTTCGATTCCAAGGGAGTGCTGTTTTGATGAATGGTCACCTCAAAGAGGTGATCAGAATGAAACGATTAAAGAATAATTGCAGAATATCCGCCAAAACGCAAGAACCTGCCGCACTTTTCTCCCGGGATCCACATTGTGACTGAAATTTTACACTTTCGTGACTCATTTTCCATGTGGTGTGTTTATCTTCAAATGAAAGCGAAGAAAAAAGGGAAGCCGCCTCCAATCGGTTTTCCGATCGGTTCAAGGACGAAGAACCTTACAACTTTAAGGAGGTGATTGATATGAGGTGGGGTGTACTTTTTACAATATTGATTCTGGCAGGGGCACTTGCAGTCGGCCTCCACTTCTGGAGTAGAAACACGATGGCAAACCAACAAAGCGGCCTGGCCACCGCCACCTTTGCAGGCGGTTGTTTCTGGTGTGTGGAGTCGGACTTTGAAAAGGTCCCCGGTGTGGTTGAGGCTATATCCGGCTATACCGGCGGCCACACGGAAAACCCTACCTATGAGGAGGTCTCAGCCGGAGGAACGGGACATGTGGAAGCGGTGCAGGTGATTTATGATCCCAAAAAGGTCTCCTACAAAGACCTGCTGGATTATTTCTGGCGTCACGTGGATCCGACCGACCCGGGTGGGCAGTTCGTGGATAGGGGATTGCAATACCGAAGCGTTATATTCTATCACAATGAGGAGCAAAAGCGCCTGTCGGAGGAGTCGAAAATGACGATCGAGAAATCCGGCCGTTTCAATAAGCCCATTGTAACGGCGATCGTTCCGTTTACCAAATTCTACAAGGCGGAGGATTACCATCAGGACTACTACAAGAAAAACCCTGTCCGGTATAAATTCTATCGCTGGAATTCCGGTCGAGATCAGTTTTTGAAAAAGGCCTGGGGCGATGAAAAGGAAAAGATGGCGGAGGATCCAGGCGAGTCGAAATATGCCAAACCCAGCGACGACGTGCTGCGGAAAAGGTTGACCCCGTTACAGTATGAGGTGACCCAGAAAGAAGGAACCGAACCGCCCTTCAAGAATGAATACTGGGACAATAAACGGGAGGGGATCTACGTGGACATTGTCTCAGGCGAGCCCCTTTTCAGTTCCCGTGATAAGTACAAGTCGGGAACCGGCTGGCCCAGTTTTACCAGGCCCCTTGTACCGGGTAACATCGTGGAAAAGAAAGACCGCAGGCTATTCATGTCCCGCACCGAGGTCAGGAGCAAGCATGGAGATTCACACATCGGGCATGTCTTCAACGACGGTCCGCCCCCCACCGGGCTCAGGTACTGCATGAATTCTGCGGCGCTCCGTTTCATTCCCAAAGAGGACCTGGAAAAGGCGGGCTACGGCGAGTATTCGAAACTGTTTTCCGGAGACCGGGCGGCTGGAATGAATGAGAATTGAGAGCAGATGATGTTTGGAGGATTCGATCGCTTGATGGATAATGCCGGTTAAAACGCCTCTTCCGGGTTGATAAGCATTGGGTCCTTGACGGCGGCATCCCAAATGCGGGTATGGGGGTTCTGCTTGACCTATTCCGCCTTTTTCTTCCCCTTATCCCGCTTTTCCTGCCTCTTTTCCTTTAATGATTTGCTTTTCTTCTTCTTGACATCTTTTTTGGTGTCCTTCGATTTAGCCATGACTATTCTCCTCCGGAAGCAGAAGGGAAACCCGCATTGAAACCTTCGGGCTTCGGCGCCTCCGCCTCGCCATTCATCATTTCAGTTCCGCCTTGAGCGGGACAGGATATTCGGAAAGGTACCGGGTCTTCATTTCCACCATGAAGTGAAACATGAAGACCGGAACTTATCATACTCCAACAGAAGATTATTTCAATACTTTCCCGGGCAGCAAGCTGGTGTCGGGTCGAACCAAGTTAAGTGGCTGAATATAGTAAAAAATCCGGGTCCAGAGGGCCCGGCTTTGGCTTGTCCCCAGAGGGGGCCTTGTTTACCCGCGTATCGCTGGAGTGACTAAAGTGATCTAAAATGTCTAAGGTGCCTAAAGTTAAGGAATTTCATGCCAAAACTTTAGTTCACTTTAGTTCACTTCGAACTTTAGTTCACTTCACAGTCTTGATTTCTGGTACGGCATAGCCTAATTTCTCTGACTCCCGCGTAGCGGGATCTTTGACGGTCCCTGAGGACCAGGTTTCCCAATTAACAATGAA
>Ga0307425_1000745_pt1 | contig 20127 bp, 13 predicted proteins | sample SalMarWE160330MG_FD_202152 | JGI IMG/M metagenome (GOLD analysis project Ga0307425, IMG submission 202152) | Salt marsh sediment microbial communities from the Plum Island Ecosystem LTER, Massachusetts, United States - WE1603-30 | ecosystem: Environmental > Aquatic > Marine > Intertidal zone >...
GTGCTTAAAGACAACAGGGCTCTCCAGTCAATGGCCCCATAGACTGTCAAATAGTATAGCAGGGCAATTGCAATCGCCACTCGGATCACAGTAAAGGCAATTTGTATAGTTTTCTTCATTTTGTTACGCTTTTGCCTTCCATAATGATGATATCACATAATTGTAACACCCCAATTGAGCGAAAACGCTCAATTGATAATTGTCGGCTGGCAGTTGTCAGTCAGCAGGAAACGGAATTAATCAGATTTTTACAACACCAGTATAAGTGATACATAATTTTTTGTCTTTACATCACCTGCTAATCCCTGAATCCAGGCCCCTGACAGCTCCCTAATAGAGCATCGGCTCCATTAGGGTAACACTTTGGGTGTATGAACAAGGTGTAAGGTAAGTGCGGATAAGATAAAACTCCTAATTTCTCAGATCAACAATTTTATTATAAATTGATCCAAAGACGGTCCCACACAAGGTGCCGAGAGCAAAGCCATAAAGAAAACCCACGATACTCCCCAAAAAGGATACCCTATATCCAATGAAGAACTGGCTAAGGAGCCGTAAATGTGGACCTACTACATACTCCCCACTTGGAGTGGTATAGCCACCTTTTAGGACAATCCAGTTGGTTGCTATAAAAATGGCAAGACCCATAAGGAGGCCAAGAGTTAATCCTAGAAATTTGGTATTAAATTTAACAACCCCCTTAAACAGTTTTTCCTCATCTTTGGATTGTATAATTGCCATCATTATGTCTCCTTTTTGTACTCAACAAGAGAACTGGCGGCCTTTGTAATAAATTGATAGCTGGTTGATCTCTCCGGGTTTAATAGATCGGTAGGTTACTTGGTTCGAAGCGATGTCCGGTTTTGATACTCCAAAGCTTGCCGAAGGCTTGTTCATCCTATTTAGAAATGGTCCATGAAATCCCTGAATTTTAACTGCTCTGCCTTCTTTTTTACTCGATAAATAAAAAGGGCAATAAAGAGATTTCTAATATACGCAAAGAGCCAACCAAAAAGGAACCCCCACGAAAAGCTATAAGCCATGCCAATAAAGGCACCTTTTAAAGTTACCGTATATCCAAAGAAAAACTCGTTCAGAAGCTGGAGATTAGGGCCAACAACTTTTCCACCTTTTAAAACCAGAAAAATGGTGGCGAGAAAAATGAGCAAGCTGGAAACAGATGCTAGAGCTGTGGCAAAACCCAATTTATCAATTCTGGCAAACATACGCTTTAGGACTATTTCAGGGACTTCCTCATGATATTCCAGTTCTTCGTTCACTTGCCACAGGTCATGATTTGACCCTAAGACATTTTCTGACGCCATCATCGCAGTAAGCATAGAGTGATCTTGATTATTATATTTATGCTGGCCATTGCGACCAACAAGTTGAAAATTAGTAATATCATCCAAGAATTGGCGTATAATACGCAGTGATTTTTCATAAGTCGAATCATAAATGGGATAAGCTTTTGGCATTCGTATGACTGTTCCATCTTCGACATCGGTACGGTTTACAAAACCAAGTTCTTCTAGTTCATGTTTTCCGAGCTCGATAAGTTCATCGTCAGGCATGGTCCAAAGAGAATCACCTTCAAAACAAAAATACTCCAGACCCAAACATGTCTTGTCCTGTTGAGGCACCATGTGGGGGCTCCAATTCTTGAAGTTTTGAATTCTACCAACCTTAACCGTAGGATCATGTATATATATCCAGTTGTCTGGGAAAATATCAGGTTTGTCAACTATAAGAGCTATTGTCAAAAAATCTCTATACTTAAGATTTCTGGCTGCATCAAGCACCCCTTTCGGCACTGCAGGCTTGAACTTTTGTACTGCCTCTCTTATTGGCATACTACTGATGAAATCAGTGCCGGATATGACTTCTATTCTTTCATTGCGCCTAACTTCTAACGCCTCAACCCTGTCTCGTGACCACCGTATACCTTCAACATCCGCTCCTAACCAGACCTGGGACCCACTCTCCTGTAAATTATTGGCAACTGCCTTCCACATCATACCAGGACCGAACTTAGGATAGAAAAATTCCTCAATTAATGTTTTAATAACATGCTTTTTGTTTCCAGTGCTGTTTTGAGGTTTGGCGAGCGCATTTTTTACGGCTGTAATGAGGGAGAGCCCTTTTATACGTTGTGCTGCCCATTCGGCTCTTATTTCACTGCATGGAATCCCCCAGACTTTTTCCGTATAGGTCTTAAAAAACGTATTGAACAGACGTCTTCCAAAATGATTGCAAACCCACTGCTCGAAGGTTTCCTCTTGCTTTAAAGGGGCCAATTTAGAATACAAGTAGCTGGCCATGATCATAAAGCTGCTCCATATCCCTAATCCAAAAAACGCATTAAGGGCTCGTAGCGGGTAATAAAAGAATTTCTTGTTATAATATATTCTTGAGAGACGTTTGCGTCGGAGAAAATCATCGCCGAGTACTTTTCTCCAGATATCTTCAACTTCTTTAATCTTAGTAAAAAACCGATGGCCCCCTATATCAAAATGGTAATTTTTGTAATTGACTGTTCTTGATATTCCACCAACAGTTTGGTCTTTTTCGAGGACAATAGATTCCACACCGGCCTTTGAAAGTTGATAAGAGGCCGTCAAACCAGCGGGACCGCCCCCAATAATTACTACTTTCTTATGGTTAGTTTCATCAAGAGTTTCTTTCATTTCGATCCTTTACAAATAAACGAGTGCTGACCTTCTATGCAGGGTTACCAGCAACAAACTACCTCGGTGCCTCTCGTATTCTCTTGATCATCGGTAACCGTCAAAATAGCCGTATACATGCTTCCGATTCCCAAGGATCGCTTCATCGAACCGGCCGCTATCTGCGCAAAGTATGTGCATAAGACTAAAAGCTTCCATCTAAATACTGGCTGTAATAGGACATCAATTATTGCTTCCTCATTATATGCAATTATGCCTATGGTTGCGGAAGATTTCTCCTAATCCATGAATAAATATTTTCTGTAACTCAAGCCCAAGGTTTTTATAATCTCAGTAATTGGAGCACGCATTCTTAGTGTCATCCAGAAGGCCTCCCATACTACATACCTTGATATTTTGGATTCTCCGCTTGCCCTTTCTTTAAAAATAACCGGAATTTCAGTTACTTTGAAACCCTTTTGAAAAGTTCGGTACGTCATTTCAATTTGGAATGCATAGCCGTCGGAACGAATATGATTAAGGTCTATGGATTCTAGCACTTTTCTCCGGTAGCATCTGTAACCTGCCGTATAATCATTAATTTTAGGATTAACCATTATGTGTGACACAAAAATATTTGCCATTTTGCTGACAAACAGCCTTCGGAATCTCCAACCAAGCACTCTGACACCATGCAGATATCGGCTACCTATGACTAGATCTGCACTCTTTATTGCTTCAATAAAACTTTGAATATCGTTTGGATCATGAGAGAAGTCTGCATCCATTTCAAAAATAAGATCTGCATGCTTGTCAAGAGCCTGTTTAAAGCCTTCAACATATGCCGTGCCCAGGCCGGCCTTGCGTGCCCTATGGATGACATTAATACGGGAGTCTCTTTGCGACAAATTTTCAGCAATAACTCCTGTTCCGTCAGGTGAGTTATCATCCACCACAATTATATTCAGACTCAGATGGAGGCTGAGGATCTCACCAATGATTCGTTCAAGGTTTTCAGCTTCATTGTAGGTAGGAATGATTATATATATCTTCAAAATAAAACTCCTGACATATTGTAGTCATGTGAGCGGAAGCTATTCAAATCCACCATATTTTCTTTCTGCTAGCTAAAATAGACACATATACTGAGCATAGCGCTTTGTTATTAAACCCTTATCATAGGCTCGTAGTACTTTTAGAATCCACACCAAGAATAGTGGATATTTTTACGCCGATTAAGGATAGTCCTATAAAGCCGCAGAGGCCGAATAAAATTGAAACAAAAACATGAGAGAAGGCTGCAACAGCACTTACAACATTCCTGTCGTAACCAAAAAGGTATGTAAAAATGAAAATAAATGTAAGTTCTAAGCTTCCGGAGAAACCGGGTGGCGCGGGCAAAATGAAAGAAGCATTCAATAATAGGTAGCTAACTAAAACTGTAAGTAATGGTAAATCAATACCAAATGAGAAGAAAAACAACCAAAGAAAAAGGCAATGGACTATCAAGGCTAGGCAAGTCAAAGCTGTTATCAGAAAAAGATTGCCTGACAATGAAGGTATAGAAGAAAGACACTTTTCGAATACCTTCAGGAACGATTTGAATTTCGCCCGTAATTTGGGTGGCAAAAAAAAGGACTTCCTGTCGATAAATACTACAAAGATACTACCTCTGCGTGCAAGAGTAAATAGGAAAGCCAATAAAATGGCCAGGATAATTAGCGAAGCCCCAGAAGCCAGATATATTGTTTTTGATGTTCGTATTTCAACAAACGGAAGGGCTAGCAAGAGGAGAAAGATCGGGATCAAATCTGCAATTTTGTCAATATAGGCAGTCAATATTGATTTTGATATAGGAGTTCCCTTTAGCCTTTTTAAGAGCAGACTTTTTATTGCTTCTCCGGCATGAACCGGAACCAGAAAATTTACGAAATAGTTTACCATACATAGGTTAAATGACTCAAATAAAGTAATGTGCTCAATTGGTGATAAGATAATCTTCCAGCGCAAACTCCTGAGAAAGTACATCAACAGAAAAAGTAAAACCAGTGGTATAATGAAGTCACTTTCAATGTTCTTACATATCTTGATCACCTGATTGATATCTACAATTAGAAGCCAGGCCCCAAGCAAAGGGACAACTAGGGCAATGCTCAAATATAGCTTTAGCCTTTGGTTCATTTGGGCATAGTCTTTATTGTTGTTTTATCTCAGGGCCTTGCGAAGAATTGCCAAAACTTTATACGCGCTATCATAATATAAGATTAATAATCCAATAATAGCTATTTGACGTAGCCTATTCCGCGAAGCCTTTCCAGCAATTCAAGATCCTGTTTTTTTGATATGTCCTTGGGGGTCGACGATATAAGGGCAGGCCTGGTGTGATAAGGAGATTTCAACCAGGCGACCAGCTCGTCTTTCATACTTCTTGCTGTTTGGTTTGTGCTGGAATAAAGGTTGTTTTCCTCCAAGGGCTCTTCAAGGACATTGTAAAACTCAGGGCTCCCCCTGGACTTCCAGATAAGGTGGTATGTATTGCTATGTATACACTGTTGTTCGACAAAAAGGCGTGAATTATCTTCTCTCAGCGATGCATTTATCAACAAGTGCAATGGATAATGGAACTCTGCAAATACCTTGGGACGGAAATCTTTCTTGATGTCAAAGAGTTTCTGGATTTCAGGCATTCCATTTGGTCGTTCTTCTATTTTGGCGCAGGATAAAACGGTTTCAAAGATATCTAGAAGACTCACAATGGTATTGCATCTCAGGCCAGGTTCAAAAAGGGGAGAATAGCGAATAAGGAGAGGGACATGAAGCAATTCGTCATGTAGCCCGAGGCCATGGGCAAGTCTATTCCTCGTTCCTAGATATTCTCCATGGTCTGAGGTAATTATGATCATGGTGTTCTCTGAAATGCCCAATTCTTTGATTTTGTTGAATAATTTTTGAAGCTGTTCATCAAGGTAGCGAATATCTGCATCATAAAGGGCCGTAATAATTCGTAAATCATCTTGAGTGTAACCGCCCTTTGAGACATCCAGACAGTAATCTATGGGAGGGAATCGAAGTTCTAGCCTGTAAGATAATTCTAACTGGTCTTGACTCAAGAAGAGACGGGCATAATTGTCTTCAGGATTATAGGGAAAATGGGCGTCCATGTAATTTACGAAGAGAAAAAAAGGCCTTTGGACATCTCTGGACCGATTAAGCCATTGAAGTATGGCATTATTAGTGGTAGCGGCTGTAGGATAGTCGAAGAATGAGGCGGGATTCTTGACTATTTTCGTTATAATGCAAGTTTGAATTTTGTTCCAAAGCCATTCATAAAATGAGACAAATGATCTGCCGAAACTCTTAAAGTTAGTTAGGGCGTCTGTCCAACTGCCCTTAAACCAGCTGCGCTCGAAGCCTTGCGTAAGGTTGTGGTATGCAGACACGTAGTCGTTGTTAGAAAAGCTGACTGTCTGGTATCCGTTGTCCAAAAGGATTTCGGCCAGTGTACGATAAGAACTATCAAGCCAGAAGTGTTCAGAGTGGGTGTTATGCTGGCCGGGATAAAGGCCCGTAAAAAGTGATGCGTGAGACGGAAGTGTCCATGGTGCCGGTGCAAAGGTATTATTGAAAACCGCTGACTCCTTTTCAATCTTTTTCAGGAAAGGTGTGGTGTCGCGATAGTAGCGGTAAAGGGATAAGTGGTCAGCCCGGACAGAGTCCATCACTATCAATATTACGTTGGGGCCGGGAGAATTGGTTGGCGTGACGTGACTATATTTTGGCGCTTTAAAGGAACTTATATCCATAAACGAAATGCAGAAAAGCACAACAATGGCTAATGTGCCGATTGCTGAAAACGAAAGGCTTCCAGCCGTCAGCAAGTGTGTGGACCGCCTAGCCGTGCGTAGGAAAAGGTAGAAAATAAACGCAACCGTTAAAGCTGCCGGTACCCCTATGAGCAGCAATATAACGAGGGCCTTATACTTGTCAAAAAATAATCCAAAGACAGGGAAAAATAATAGAATAAGGGTTGCGGATCCAGACAAGATTGCCTGATTCATGGGTTCATCGGGCTGATATTCCTTTATCCGAGGGAGTATGTTCAGAAGGAGAGATACGACAGCAGTGAATATAGCAACTACAAGCATAGCAGTGCCACTGGAACGAGAGGCTATTAAGATAGCAGAAAGAGGGGAAATGGGGTTGGCCTTGAGTGAGAAGAAGAAATCAATCGGGATTACCAGGAGGCCACAGAACACGGCTATTTTCCAAATGTTAATGAGATGTTTGGCAAAACCCTTTCCCATTTTAGTTCCCAAATTAAGGTAATAGAAAAAAAGGTGATTCTCTAGGCTGGGATTTTTAAGGTTATTGAAAAAAAAGTGACAAAAAGTTCCGAGTTGTTCAGGTAATCTTCCGGAGCTTAAAACCCCATTTTATCAAGTTTATCCAGCTTAAATTCAGGTTACTCCTCATCGCAGGTGCGCTGCTGACATCAAAGATCATTTTAAACAGTTTATTTGGTGGGAGTTTGATAAGGATTGTTATAATGGGCGTAATAAAGGGATATCTTATCGCTAGATATGCAAATCTGCACAGGTTAATCAATTTGTCGATTTCCTTAAGTTGCAATATACTGCCTCTATTCATAGTCTCCAGATACTCTGCTTCAGGATCGAGTAGCCCCTGGCTTGCGGCATAGGCTGCGATTTCCGTCCTTGGGTAAGGCTGAAAAACGTTATTAATGGTGTAGTCAGGCTGTATGGACCTATTGAGCCTGATAGTTTCGAAGGCCAGCTCTAGGTCTTCGTGGGGTAGGCCGAACATATTATAGGTTCCGAACTTAAGATTGTATTTTTTGAGGAGCTTGGCGGCGTCAATGATCTGTTTATTAGTAAGGTTTTTTCTCAAAATCTTGTTTCTTAAATGCTCATTCCCTGTCTCTACACCGAAATAGATATTGAGGCAACCGGTAGCTTTTAGCACTTTTACCACAGATTCATCAAGTTCATTTGCTCGCGCCAGGCCGGTGTAAGGGAGATTAATTTGCTCCTTGTATTTTTCCAGGAATTTTATGAGCCAGGCTCGATTACCCGTGAATGTATCATCGGGAAATCGAACTAATCTTAGTTGATATCGCCGGGCTGTTTCTTTTATTTCCTGAATCAAGCTGTCCACAGGTCTTTTCCGGACCATACGACCTAATCCGCGGTAAAGTTCATTATATTTATGGTTAAAGCAAAAAGCACAGTGATAAGGGCAGCCTCTACCTGTCAAGAATTTCATGGCCGGTACAGATCGAAGTATCTTGCAATCATCATAGAGCGTTCTGTCAGGAAAAGGTATTTCGTCCAGGTTTTCAATCAAATGTCTGAGGTTGTTTTTATAAATTCTGCCGTCCTTCTTAACCCACAGGTTCCTAATGGAGGAAATATCCTGGCCTTTATCTAACCTGTCGGCGAGTTCTAAGAGAGCAAATTCTCCTTCGCCTAAACAGATCATATCCACCCACGGTTCATGAATAACCTCTGGGAAGAAAGTGGGGTGAGGCCCGCCCAGTATTATGGGCTTATTTATCTTTTTCTTTATCGCCCCAGCTGTTTTGAGCACCCATCTGTGAGGCCCGGTCATAGTTGAAAAGGCGATCAGGTCTGGGTTATATTCAATGATGTCATTTAGATAAGTCTTATGCTCGCTCAGGATCAATAAATGGCAGTGATGCCCACATTTTTTCAGTAAAGCCGAAAGGTACATCGGTCCCATATATTCAAAAGGTATATTTTGTAAAAAAAGAACTCTTGCCATAAGAACTATTTGGTTTTAATGAGCAGCCAAGACATGGGTATTCCGATACAGCCAGCGACAACGACTACTTAATACTACTTCGTTATAATAATGGTGTCTATAAGCATATAGAGATGTCTGAAGTAATGGGTTATAAGGAGATAAATTTAATTGATCATTGAAATCGGTGACCTCGCAGCATGGGTAGAGCTCAAAGGCCTTGGCATCTGTATTCCAATACACTGAGTCGTCTCTATAATCTGAATGAAAAGAGGAAGCAATGACCAGGCTTTGAAGTATATCACAGTGGATTTAGCACAGCCAACATCCTATTATCTGTGCCCCAAAATACCGTCATCGGACCCAGACGGGACATGTTGGCTATGAAGTGACTATTTCGAGGCATTTTCGGAGAAAAAGAAGGTTGAAATCATAGAGATGCCACTACCCTATGGCTCTGGACTCGGCATAACCTAAGAGATTGAGGTTTCGAAAGTGAATAGGTTTTATAGGTCTCTTAATGGCATGGTGTCAAGAATTATATTATTTTGCCGGACGGCGAGAGCGATATGGTTCGAGTTCTGATTGGTTGTCCTCCATTAGAAAATCATATATGTCCTCAGCCATTGCCTGGTTACCAGCGATATTCGGGTGGGGATCATTTCGGGCAAACTGATAAAGCCTTCTGTTCTCAATAAATCCTATTGAATTCTCACTTGCGTATTCACGCAGGATTCTACAATATTGGAGAAAATTGTCTCGTGATGTTGCATCCCCGCTCAACCTACACCAGTAAACGTTCCATTCAAAATGTGCCAAGTCGTTAGTGCAGAATATTACAAGTCTGGATCCCATTTGATTAATGAGTGAATTGGCCTTGTCTATCAATTTGAAGTATAGCTTCCAGGGACGAGAATTGATATCCTGTTTTTTGGGATAGAATATTTCCCTCGACCAGTTACTATGAAAGGACCTTTTTTCTAGTACCCGAAAAATAATATCCCTGTCTCCTTGATAATTACATGATTCCAAGAGATCATTTAGCCTGTTTGGGTCGATTTCCTCATTTATATTTTCATTTAGATATTTATAAAACTGACTAGTGGTATTCAAATTAATGGAAAGGACTAGTTGTTCTATTTGATTCCTCGTCACACAGTAAGTCACATTTTGGTCATGATATGCTGGGGTATTATTTTTTGTTCGCGAGCGGGGCGATTCCCTCAATTTGTCTACAACATAGAGGCTGTATAGACGTTTTCCAATTTCAGATTTAAGAAGGACGCCTTTAACGGTATCCCTCCAACTCCCCTTATTTTTGAAGTAGGGATTTTTGTGTCTAAGGAGATGATCGCTGTCTAATTCATAGTAAAAAGGTACCCATTTTATTCTTAGCTTGTCTGCATTCGAAAAATACATTATTTCTCTGAGGTCGTTCAGATGAAATTGCATAATAACCAGCTGAGGCCTATATTTCAATCCCTCGGTTTCTAATGCCTCAAGCTCTTGATCCGTCCCCCAGCCTCCATAGGCCATGTTGATTACTTCGACATTAAATCCACTGTCATTTAACATATCTTCCAAGACTCGGGTATAGACCTTTTCTGCTGGGACTATTGCTCCAAAGGTAAAGGAATCACCAATGACTAGGATGCGGTAGGACTTGGAAGGATTAGAAAATGTCCTGTCTTTATCGCGCCATCCATGATTGTTTGTCATATCAGAATATACTTGGCCAGTGTCAGGATCACGTATCTTTATGAGCTCATGAGAATTATATCCCCACCCATAGAGGGCTGCATTTTTGGAGTTTACGTGGCCGATAGTGGCAAAGCTGAAGGGAAGGAACAATTGCAAAAAGAGTTCTATCACAAAAAGGGTGATAATAGATACAATGAGGCTGATGAAGTATTTCATGAGACTAGTATTACAGTCTGACTTTAAACACAAAAATATCTTTTAGCTTGTTTATGGGAAAAATGGCACCATTATCCTGAAAGCAGGATTGTTGACTATTGGCTATGTAATATAGGAAATCGCCAACGATAACGCCGGTAGTCGGATGTGAGAAGAGAGGATTGCCTGATTCAAGGATTCGAGCAGAGCGAACCGTCCATAGTGTGTCAGAGGGAAAAAAGAGTTTATTGGAGAATGTGCTAATATTTGAAGGTTTGTGTCTGTGGCCCGTGTCTTTAAAAAGAAGCTCTATTACACGTCCATACCAATTGTCGTTTTGAATAGCAACCAAGGCATTTCTACAAAAATAGAGGCCTTCTATTCCTGTCAAATTCACGTCATCTAGGTGGGTAAGAAGGAAATGGAATTTTGTGTTTGTATCAATTACAGAGATGCCCTCAATGTGGGCTGCAAAGAGGTATCGTTCGTCGGTGGAAAGTGCAATTCCATTTGGAAAGGTAAATCGCTCAGGCTTAATGAACAGCTCAGGGACCTTGGATTGATGGTTTATCTTGTATATAGCCCCAAACAAGCTGTCAGTAATAAATACATCTCCTCGTGAATTCAAAACAAGGTCATTGAAATAATGAAGTATAGGCCTTTCATCCAAAGTATACTTTTTTAGCAGTCTTTTATTATCTAAATTATATTGAAAAACATATGTATGACCGAAATCATGGGGGTTAAAGCCTTTCATGCGATAAAATGGAGATGTGGCCACCCATAAGAGCCTCCTCTTGGCATCAATCCTCATGCCTGCAACGCTTTGTAAACCGTCCTGGTTTTCTGAAGCGAAATCTGTTACAATACCTTTGTTATCGATGGTAATTATTTTACGTCTATGAATGCCTCCAATGTAGAAGTTGCCTTCAACTGGGTCGTAGGCAATCCCTTCTGGGAGTAAATCTCTTTGCGGTATCTTAAATGCGATCTGACTTTTATTTACAGGGGATTTTATTCGCTGAATTGTATCCTGAATAGATTCAAATGCCTCACTCCCTCTTAGGGTTGAAAAGTCAGCAATCTGTTTTGAGGTGGGATAATATCTAACGTGTATCGCCTTTGATAGGTATTCAATGGAGGCCTTCTTATTGTCCGTAAGGGCATAGGCGCGTGCTAAATTGAGCATAATATTTGGGTTGTCGGGAGCAAGTTCGTTGGCCTTCTCAAGATTATCTAGAAAAGCAGAATAATCTTTTCGATTATAAGCATGTATCGCCTTGAATTGATAATATAATGGCGTTTTGTCTGTATTGCCTCCGGTGCGAAACAATAGTGATATTATGATTAATAGGAAAAGAAGGACTTTAAGCCAGGTATTGTAAGGCATAATAGGTTTATGGGTTTATTGCCATAACATAAACAATGTGGGCAATTTGTCTTTTGATGAAGGTTGGAATTATATCTTCAGAAAGATTGTAAATTTCCAATCCCTTCATGAGAAAAGATTCAATTCGACTTCTTGAGGCCTTTTCGCGTTTATCTTGCGACCGGCTTATTCCTGGGGGAAAAGGTGGCATATCAATGTATCCATAGTCATAAAGAGTTGCTTTTGAATGTGCCTGACAATATATTAATAATTCCTCCAAGCTGACGCTGTTCAAACCACTAAGGCTTGCATGGGATTCATTCCCGCGATTGGGGGCAAATATAGCAAAATTATTGGCCACCTTTATTAAGTTTGAAATGTAAGTTTCTTTTCCCTTATCAATCCGTTGGAATACTTCACTAGAAAGGGCAAGGTCAAATTTTCCATCTATTCCGCTTTTGTAATTAAACTCCGGAAGATTATTAATTTTTATAAACTTCATATTTGTATCGTTAAAAAGCCTTTTAGATTTTAATGTCGAGAGGGCCTTGCTAGCTCTTTCCAATGCCTCAGACCTATTATCAATAACCACCGTTTCAGCGTGTAACATTGCTCCCAACCAAAGAAAATCCATGCTTAAACCGTACTTTTCAGGCAGGCCGGCAATTAGAATTCTTCTTGGCTTTTCTATCGAACTTATGAACTTTCTTAATTTTCGCGATTTTGCATAATATTCGTAAGCTGTGCCTACACCTTCTCCTTCAATCAGATTTATAGCATACCAAGATTGGATGTTTTTCTTTATCTTTAGCATCTATAAATAGCCATTCTGGCAATACCAACGTACGGTTTTTCTAACGCCTTCTCTAAAATCAACCTTCGGAAAATATCCCAATTCTTTTCGAGCTTTCTCGTAACTGAAGGCTCTGTTCTCTGTAAAAAAGTTAACCTGGGATGTCGTAAGCAAAGGCTCAAAATTGGCGAATATAGTCGTCCCTAATTCCATAATTTTTGCCGTTACATGTGCAAAAAGCAAGGGGATTCTTATTTTAGGTAAACGAACATCCAATTCTTCTGCTATGGTCTTCGCCAGTTTTTTGACGGTAATGGGTTTATTCCCCGTAATTAAAAATATTTTACCCACTGCCTTTTCATTATCAGTGCACAAATGAATTCCCTGGACCAGATCATCGATATAGGTGGGGTGGAGTAAACTGTCGGCATGTCCCAATAAAACGAATCTCCTACACTTAATCGCTTTGAATAACCCTAAAACATGGAAATCGCCTGGTCCATAAACAAATTCGGGTCGAATAATCGTAAATGGGATTCCATACCTCTGGGAAGAGGCAAGGATTTCCTTTTCGGCTTCGCATTTTGTCCTTTCATAGATGTTCGATGGGTTGTACGGAAAGGTTTCGTCGGCGACAACACCATCAGGAAGGGGGCCAAGAACCCCTGCACTACTGATATGGATAAATTGTTTGATGTTACTTCCTATGCAGCTTTTCAAAAGATGTTTGACGGCTCTTGTATTCACCTCCCAGTACAAATGATCCGGGATGCCCCAGCGTCCAAGCAGACCGAATGCAGAAAAAACCAAGTCAACGTCTGCTACTTGTTTATTGAGGAAGTCTATATCAAAGACATTTCCATATACTACCTCGATTCCAGAGGAAGGCAAGGACGCCTTTTTATTGTCCTTTCTGATGATCGCCTTGACCTGGACCCCATTTGATAAAAGAGATGCAAGAATATGACCCCCGATAAAACCCGTACCGCCCACAAGAAGTGCCTTCATTTAGATCAATAACCCTGCACAATGTTTATATAATACGGCTGCCCTGTTTATTACTCCTGCCTCGCTTCCCAAGAGAAGAAAATACTGGTTTGCCTTCCAAGATCCATTTAGCTGCAATAGTCGCCAGTTTTACCGTGTTGCACAGGCCTGCAAAGGCCACCAAAGGGCCAGGGTGTTTTTGAAAAAAGTCTATCTTGCTGAGAAATTTTATCAAAATTTTCGGCACGAATCTCTTGGATGTCAGAGAATACAGGCTGATCCAGAAGAGGTCCAGTGGGGGCCTTGGGTGTTTCAGGCTTACGTACATTTGGTCAAAGCTTTTTGTAACATGCCCTTCAACTTCATGTTCTGATATCAACTTGGCCTCGAGGGCCTTTTTAGTCAAAATAGTATTGGGAAAATAGATCAGGGAGAACATGTGCATGTAAAAAGGCCTGAATATCTTCAGCATCAGATTCAGACCCTGTCTCTTGTCCTGGGGCGTTTCAAAGGGATTATCAACTATAATGTCATAGAAAGGGACAATTTTCAGATCATGCATTATCTTGGAGATCTTGATCAATTTTTCATCGGAAACCGGGCGTTGAAAGATGCTTTTGCGAACTCGCTCTGAGCCTGTCTGTATTCCAATTTCTACCCTCTCCAACCCCGCGTGCTTCAGCATTCGCATGATTTCTTCATCAGTGGTGTTAGGGTGCTGCATACAATGAAACGGAAGGCCGATTTCTCTCTTGTAGTGCGCAGCGAATTCTTGAACCCATTTTTTATCCCAAGAAAACACCTCATCAATAAAGTCGATTCGCTTTAACTTTGGAAATAGTTCTCTTTGAGTTTTTATTTCTTCGATGACATTTTGCACGCTTCTTTGCCTCACCAAGCGACCTTTTCCTGCGTAAAGGCTGTGTAACAGGCTGTTCGAACAATAGGTGCAGCGGTAAGGGCAACCCCTTGAGGTCATTATGTCCAAATTGAAGGCCTGGGTTCCTGGATCTTGATTAGAGATGGTTTCGTTCTCGACAAAGTATTTATTACCTTTTCCATAATCAGGGAATGGAAGAGAGTTTACATCCTGAAAAAGCGGCCTGATGGGGTTCTTGATAATATTGTCATTTGTTCTAAGCCACAGATTTTGAATTCCTGACACATCGTGATTCTTGGAAAGGCTTTGGCCCAATTCTAACAGGGCGTGCTCCCCTTCCCCTAGGCAAAGCATATCAGCGATTTGGATACTCTGCTCCGGGGCCACCGTGGCATGAGTTCCGCCCCAGATTACCGGTATGTCAAGTTCTCGGCGAATTCTTTCAGTAATATTTTGGGCAATGTGAAGAAATGACGAACGAACTCCAATCCCTACCAGGTCAGGAGATATATCCTGAAGCAGCCCCATGAGAAGGTCATATTCCTTCTTTGTTGGCAATTCCATGAGGTCGAGAGCGATATTTTTTTCTTTAAAAAACACAAAGGTGACATCAAAACTGTTATTCCTCAGAACAGCAGATAAGTATCTTAGGCCAATAGAGCTGGATGAATAAAGAGAAATCAGACAAATCCTGGAATGGTCTGTCTTTGATAATGACTTGGATTTAGGTACAAAATATTTTTGCATCAACTGTATCTCCCAAGAAGGTATTCATACGTTTTGTGATTTATTCAGTTACCGCCACTTTTTCTCCAGGAAATCCATATTCCCACATTGGCACCAAAAAGAGCTACAATTAATACTGCAAATTTGTAATAATGATGTCTGTAACCATATAGGGTCGTCTCAAGTAATAGCTTATAGCTAGAGAAATCTAATTTACGGAGGGCATAAACTGCGACCAAGAATAGACCTGCCGATGCCATAGACATACATATCAAGCCAGAAAAGCGAAATATAGGAAAAATAATCCGCCCACCAGTTAGAGAAATAATAAGAGTTATAATGAATATAGCGGGATAAAAGGAAAGAATAAACGTCCATATCTTTTTTTTCATATGATTGGAATTCTTTGATGACAGATAGACGCCCAAAGGAAACATTTTATTTAAAAACAGGGGAGGTATTAGTGGATATAGGTAGTGAGTCAATTTAAGGTATGAGTTGTAGGTCAAAAATCGGCTAGCGCTCAAATCCTCAATCTCAGTTACTGCCCGGGTGATAGTGCGCACATTAATATCTTTTTGAGAGGTAATCCAAGAAATAAGCTTCACAAATTCCTCAAACCTTGGTTCGCCGGTTGCCTTATTCAAGCCGAGAAGGTCACGTTCACGGACCAATACAACAATAGCAGACTGATGATCCGAAAATTTTCTTGCTGATTTAACTGCATTATGGATGTGAAGGAAATCGCATGTGAATGGTATAAAGTTTAGGATCAAATTATCCTTCGCATACCCATATTCCATCCCAAAAAATGTTTTGAACTTCAGGTTTTCTAAAACTCGTATTGTATTGGAATCGTAACTGTTCCATGTTGGGTAAAATGTTGAGATCGCGATGTTAAATTGTTTTTCCAAGTAGCTTTTTCCTTTGGCAATTTTTTTTTCCTGAGCATCATAATGGAGGCCACAAAACTCCGTGTAGCCACAGTAACCGCTTTTGGAAATTGCTTGATGGGAGAAACCGTGTTGTATTACTTCCAAAGTACCTGTTTTGATAGCAGTTTTCATTATCTTGATCTTTTCCGGGGGTAACGACGCAACATCCTGAGGGTTTGTATCCCTCCATTCGCCAAGGCACACATATGGGATAATCCCAAATGTACAAAAAGTGTCGTATTTTCGGAAGGTGTCAATTACTTTTGCTTCAATGTCCATTGAGCTAAGAGCGGAAACATCATCATACAAAAAAACTACTGTGATAGGCTTTCCATTAGAAGCACAACACACATTCTCGGAGAACAAGAAAACAGCAAGTAAAAAAACTAAAATAGAAACCGTAAGCCTAGGATATTGTCTCATATTCGTATAGATGTTATTATTTTGAAATAAGAAAAAAGAACTCACATTTCCTAGCTTGTGAGAGATTCAAAGAGCTGCACAGACCTTAAATTAAAAATGCCTTTTTCAATTATAATTTTTAAAGAAACGTTCTTTTACGCGAAGGCCAATATAATATTCACAGATTGGTTTTAGGTCTCGGTTTATAGAATATTGCCGAGCAACATCCTTGATATAATTCTGATCGCCAAGGAATTGCGGATTATACCTTGAAATACCTTTACGCTCACTCGGGGAGAAATGCTGGAGCAAATCCATTTTCTTTTCAGGATTGGGTACTAAGGAAAGATTTGAGGAAATCATGAAAAAATTGGTCCTATGTCTATACAGGCGTATTTGGTCAAATACTGATAAGACCGTTTTTGGGAGGACTCGTAATTCGTCCGTAAACAGCAAAAGAATACCTTCATTAGTAAGATGCTTCTTTAATAATGAGAGAAACTCCTTTGAGTAAAGATTGTTACTATAAGATGTTGTCGTTCTAAGTGGGTCCATTAATATAAGGTCATATCTCTCATCTGTCCTTAATAGAAACCTTCTTGCATCATCAATGACTAGTTGCAAGCGTTTGTCACCAAGCATGTGAGGGAAGCGTGGAAGCTTCTTCAAATTTGTTATTAAGGCGTTACTTATTTCTACAACGGTTACCTTCCCCAATTCGTCAAATTTCAAAATTGCCTCAGTGAATGAACCAGTCCCATATCCGATGATCAAAGCCTTGTCGATTTTTGGTGCAAAACTTACTGCTTCTATTACCTTAGTGTAATATTCATAGCCTGGACGACCTCCATGATGGAGGCCATTTATATAATTACGAATGTTTTGGGGATGATAATATGTTAAAATGACCGCATCAATACCTTCTTCTATATAGGCTATAAAATTGGTCCCAGGTGAAGTATGCATTATTCCATAGAGTTGACTATTTCGTGGGAAGAAAAGTGACGTAGCTATAAGAATGATGAATGCAATGGGAAGCTTGTGCATAAGCAATAGTGTTTTACCTGCAAAGGTTGTTACAAACAATCCTAAAAACACACCAATCAATGAAAATATGATTAGAGTGGCACATGTCCCAAAATGGGGCAGAATAATAAATCCTGTGAGAAGACCTCCGAAAACATTTCCAATAATATTGAAAAAATAAACTCTACCAACAGTTAGACCTTCTTTATTAGGTTGAGATAAAGCTAGTGAGGAAATAAGGGGAAAGCTTGCTCCCATGAGACAGGTGGGTAAAAACACAAAGTATAGGGGCCAGAAAAATACATCAGACAATGAAAAAAGGCCTCTCCAAATAGTACCGAAAGAGCGAAAACTAGGGATTGTTAACTGGGGATGGAGGTCGTGTATAAAGGAATGTCGTGTTAAAACAGCTAAGGCGGTGTATTTAGTGAGGACATAATATAAAATAAAAATGATGATGACGGAGATGGCAATAAAAAATTGTAATAAAAAGAAGAGACTTATCCGGTCAATATGTTGATTCTTCGGAAGCCATCTGTTCATGGATAAGCTTCCGAGAGCAATGCCAAACAGGTAAACGGATAAGACAGTAGAAAATGCGTACGGTGATGCCTTTACTAACACTCCTATTACCCGAAACCAAATGATTTCATAGCCAATAGCCAGGAAGCCCGTGATAAAAACTAGGAAATAGACAATTTTACTATGCATGGCATGAGACGAGTCTTGTGATGAAGGGATGTATCCAGCAGCATGCGAAGAGCTGGGGAAGTATTTAGAAAACGGAATAAGAAAAGCTAGAATAAAATTGATTGTTACGGCAAAATACAAAGCAGAATCTAGCCCAAAGAAAGAAATGAGAAAGTAACTCGCAAAGAGAGAGCCTAAAGCGGCACCTATTGTATTGATAAAATATAAAAGGCTTACGGTAGCCATAAAATCATGGATTAGATTATTAAAAAGCTTTGTAAGTATAGGCAGGGTGGTACCCATTAGAAGTGTTGGTATAAATAGAAAGGAAAAGACATAGAAGGATGAGTGAAAATAATTGGTTCCAGCGGTATATCGACCTAGGAAGCTTAGAATTGGGAGACTAATCAATCCAAATAACCCTATTAGCAATTCAACAAGAAAATACAAGGAAATCCGGCTTTTAGTCCGCTCAACGACTATACCTCCAAATAATGCCCCGATTCCCAATCCAAGCATATATATCGTTACAATAATTGTAATCGAAATTGCTCCCACGCCATAGTGCAATGTAAGGATGCGTTGCCAGACAACCTGATAAATCAAACTGGCAAAACCTGAAAAAAAGAATATAAGAGATAAAAAGGAAGTTAATTGTTTATTTCTTATATTTAACATTCAGAAGCGCCTTAATTTTAGGAATATTGAAGAGACGAGACTGAGTCATAATTCAGTTTTCAAAATAACAATATCATGAAGTTTATCCAATGCAAAAATCTTATTCTCTTTAGTATAACAATTTAATTGACTATTCGCTATGTAATAGAAAATATCCTCAACAATAACTCCAGTCGTAGGAAGCATAAACAAGGGGTTAGCTGATTCAATTATCCTAGCACTGTCAACTTGAAGTAAGGTATCATTGAGGAAGAAGCGGACTACACGAGGTGGCCTATAGGTGCCTTGTATGGCGATCAATGAGTTCTTATAAAAGTAGAGGCCGTCAATTTCACATAAACTTGTGTTTGAGGGATGGGAAAGGGGGAAGTAGGATTTTGTAGCCAGGTTTATGACCAGGATGCCTCCTCTATGGGCAATATATAATAACTGTTCATCTTGGGAAAGAGCTATACCATTTGGATAGGTGAGGAGAGTCGGCTTGAGAAATAATTCAAGCGCATTCTTCTTGTGCGAGATCCTATAGACTGCGCCGAATAAATCATCCGTGATGAATACATCTCCCGCTGAGGTTATTACCAAGTCGTTGAACTCATGAAGAAGTGGCCTTTCATCTAAGATATATTTTTTAATCAGTGTTTTTTTAGCCAAGTCATATTTAAAGACTCCTGTAATGCCGAAATCATTTTCTTTAAATCCCTTCGTACCATACCATGGCGAGCTGGTTGCCCATAAAATTCTACGCTCGGTGTCCACTTTAATTCCCCAAACGCTCCATAGGCGATCGTGCTCTTTGTCAGTGAGATTTCTTATATATCCTTTTTTATCAATGCTAATAATTTTACTTTTGTAGGCGCTCCCGATATAAAAAAGATGTTCAGCAGGATCATAGGAAATGCTTTCAGGCATTAAATCCTTTTCTGGGACTTCGAAAGCAATTTCACTATTGTTTATTGGGATATTCGTTCTTTCGATGGTTTTTAAAATGGTTTTAAATTCCACTGAATCTTTAATAAGTTTAAAGTCATTAGATTCATTTTCATCAAAACTACTATCTGGCGAATTAAAATAGAATCCCAATTCGACACATCTATTAAGCAACTTCAATGAGTCCTTTTTATTGCCGTTAAGCGCATAGGCTCGTGCCAAATTGTATATTAGATTTGGATTGTACGGTGCAGACTCTACAGCTTTTGTTAGATATTCAGCAAAAAGCGGATAGTCCTTTTTATGGTATGCCGCTATGCCATGGAAATAATAGTATAATGCGGTATTGGCGTTATTGTAGTACCTATGAT
>Ga0307425_1000747_pt1 | contig 20115 bp, 17 predicted proteins | sample SalMarWE160330MG_FD_202152 | JGI IMG/M metagenome (GOLD analysis project Ga0307425, IMG submission 202152) | Salt marsh sediment microbial communities from the Plum Island Ecosystem LTER, Massachusetts, United States - WE1603-30 | ecosystem: Environmental > Aquatic > Marine > Intertidal zone >...
AGGTGGTTTGAAGCCTGCTACTGTAAGCCGGCTCCGAGGGGCCTACCCTCATCTTCTGTGCAGTTACGCACACTTTATATTAAAAGTGCGCTCGTGGCGCACTTGCAGCTATCTCAGATTTTTAGCTCGATCTCAAAACCCGATATGTTATTGTGTAAATAAAGAAATTAAGGAATTGAATCGATATTCCACACTTCTTAATAAACTAACTTGATTGAATAATAACAACTGCGAAACGACAGGAGTGAAAAGTGTTTACCGGTCTTCAATTTGGCTTGATCCGGTAGAAATCCGGATTAAGTCGAATTTGGTTCAATAGACACATTGGGACCGAGTAGACATTCAACATAGTGTTGTTTTTTGGCATCTTGATCGCCGAAAACAGGATGCAGGTTTATATCCGGAGAGTATTTGCTTGCGGGAACTTTGCGACCCAGCGCTTCAGCCATCGCTCTTACATGGTGAGGACCGGCGCCACAGCAAATACCGATATAATTAACTCCCATGTCCCGTGCTTTTACGGTAAAATCCGCCATTTCAAACCGGGTTAACAAAAAAGGATCCAGCGCTACCGGGAATGCGTTTTTGGAATTCTCCAATCTCAGATCAAAAAAACAAGGCTCTTTCGGCGTTGTTCGGTAGGGAACCGGCAGTACGGCCACATGGCCTTGAACTTTATCTCGAACTCTTTGAACAATCGGCATGAGGGTTTCAGGACCTCGACCGCAGTTAAGACCGACAACGTCGGCCCCGTTTTTTTCCAGTATTCTGCAAGCTTCCTCCCAGCTATAACCGTCACAGCTCTTTTCATGAACCGTTGTGAAAGTGATCACGGCCGGGAATCCAGCAGCCTTTATAACTTCTAACGCAATATTAGCTTCACCCAAGTGGCTGAAAGTTTCTGCGATAATAAAATCAGCGTTTCCGCGGGAAGCCCAATCAACCTGTTCTTTGAAAATGGATCTGACAATTTTTCCTGATTCAATCGGATCGTTATGATTAAATTCCCAGGTGTTGGATAAATTTCCGGCAACCAGAGCGCCACTTTTTTGGGCCACTTCTTGCGCCAAAGATATGGATTTGAGGTTAAGTTTTTCAAGACTGTCTTCCTTGTCGATGGCTTTTAACTTTGACCGGTGAGCATAATATGTGCAGGCCACGATGACATCGGAACCGGCCATTAAAAATTCGTAATGAAGTTCTTTGACTGCATCCGGATGCTCTAGAACAACTTCCGGCACAAAAGGTCCGGCCTTTAAATATCCCCTTCTTTCCAACTCAAAGATATAACCTTCAGCCACCAAAACGACACCCTTTTCCAGTCGTTCGATTAGGGATTCTTTGTTATTGCTCATGGTTGCTCCTTCTTAGATAAATTCTGTTTAAAATTTCTATTACTAAGGAATACAAATCCTACTCGACATTTTTGCTGAATTATTACCACAAATTTTCAGTTGGAAAATTCATTTCTTCAATAAAGCTGTCGAAAAAATCGGCATGCCCTGAGAGTTCTAGGTGTTCCAGATCTGCTGCAATTTCAGCAGATCTTTCCCAATAACGTTTTGATAAAAGGACCATGTTTGCGCCGGTTGACGCTGCATTGCCGAGGGATATTATTTTTTCCGGGTTTACCATGGGCAGCAAACCGATGCGCATGGCGCTGAGAGGATGGACATAGTTGCCCAGGGCGCCCGCCAAATAGACGTCATCGATATCTTCAATGCCGGCCCCCATTGTTTTTAAAAGGATTTTAATGCCGGAAGCTATAGCGGCTTTGGCAAGTTGCAGCTCTCGGATATCTTTCTGCGTCAGCACGATGGGTTTGCCGTCAAGGCTGTACCGGGAAGAAGCTAAAAGAAAGTCATGGATTTCATTTTCTTGGGTTTGAATCACTCTATCTGTCATAGAATTTCTTTTTTTGTGATGATCGGGCGGATAGATCAGACCTTCCGGGCTTACAATATTATGGTGCAGCAACAAGGCAGTCAGGTCTACCAGACCGCTGCCGCAAAGCCCTTTTGGTTTTATGTTTCCGATGACATTGTAGAAAATATCGTTTTCTTCAAACCGGAAGCTCTCAATAGCGCCCGCCTTGGCAATCATTCCATGTGAAATTCTGGCTCCTTCCAGCGCCGGACCCGCTGCCGCACTGCAAGTGAGTATTCTGTTTTTATTTCCCAAAAAAATTTCGCTATTGGTTCCTAAATCCAGACCCAGCACCAGTTTGTCATCCTGCTCGGCTGCGCCGGATGAAAGAATAAAGCCGATCAGATCGCCACCGATATATCCGGATTTGGCAGGCATCACGTAAAGCATGGCATCGGGGTGCATTTTCAGGCCTATATCCCGGACGCGAAATGTCATGCCTTCTGTGATTAAAGGCGTAAAAGGGGCTTCGGCAATTCCGCTGGGATCCAGGCTCAGCATAAAATGCTGCATGGTGGTGTTTCCGGCAGCAACTGCAATCAGTAAATCCTTTAGTTTCAGCCCAAAGGATTCAACCAAACGCTTGGTAATAAGATTCAGATCATTGACTAAAAGTTTTTGCAAATGCATAAGATTTTTGGGGTGTCCGTTGATATATTGAATGCGGCTGATCACATCGGCCCCGTATTTTCGTTGTGAATTGAATCTTGAAATTACAGCCACTTCCTGTCCTTCCAACAAGTTTACAAGTTTGCCCACCAATGTGCTTGTTCCCAGATCAAATACCAGACCGAATACCCCGCCGATACTCTCTCTGGACTGCCATTCCACCAAGCAGTTGTTATGAATAATAGCTGCTCCGTTAAAATTGGTGGCCCTTAGGTTTTTATAAAGATTCAAGAGGCAGCGATATGTCGTCTTTAATCCATGGAATTCAGGGCTTAAAGCATCTCTAATGCGATGAACGTCCGAAAGAGAATTTTCAAGGCTTGGCGGCGGAATGCTTACCAGGCGCCTTTCAACAAGGGGGGCAAGTTCCACAGGAGGCATATGCCCATGTTTTAGAATCTGGAATAATTCCGTTTCTCCATTCAGTTCTTCGGTATAGATGGCAAGATTTTTGAGAATTTTGGTTTGACATGCCAAACGAACCCCTTGCTCTAATTCATCAGGATTTAAAAGCTCTATGGTTGCTTTTGAAGGTTTGCCAAGGGGGGTAATCACCTTGATTTTGCACTTTCCGCATTTTCCGAGACCGCCGCAATCTCCTTCCAACTCGATTTCCGTATTCTGAAGTGCATTCCAGACGGTCACACCCCTCTTCACTTTCATCCAAACGTCATTGGGTAAAATATTGAGCCACTCCTTTTTTTTGACTACCTTTGTAGACGGCTTTCGCTTATTTAGCTCCTTTTGCATGAGGTTGTAATTTCTCTTGATCGTCAAAGCCGCTTTTACTCGGGCCGTAAACTCGATCCTTTTTATCGGTTTGGTTATAAAATCTGTGACGCCGGATCTAAAACTTTTTTCAAGCGCTTTATCTGCATCTAAGATTTCCCCTGTCATCATCAAGATAGGTATGTGGGCAGTATTTTTATTCGCTCTCATTTTCTGTGATACGTCATACCCTTTCATTCCCGGCAATTGAATGTCAAGCACCACAAGATCAGGAGGCGTCTTTTTAATCATCTTCAGCGCCTCTTCTCCTGAACCGGCAATCTTAATATTCTTATAACCGTCCTTAGCAAGCATACTCTTGATCAATTGCTGAATGACAGGATCATCATCCACGATAAGGATTTTCATTCTCATCAGGTTTTTCATGAAAGTTGCTCCTTTAGACACCTAACAAGTTAGTGTTCCTTCGTACACAGTCTGAACAGGTTTGCTTTTAACTCCGAATAATCGGCATCAATCACCATTGGTTTGAGTTCCAAAAATCGTGCTATATCATTTACATTGTGCATAATGGTGTCAGGATCAAGGGGCTGCCGAAGGTAGGCCAGCCTTTTGTAGTATTGAAAATAACTTTTCCGCATCAGGGGGTCATTGAGTTCCAGCGGTTGAATGCAGTATTCAGAGAAGTTCAAAATAAGATCCTTTTCAACAAAATACGTCCCGGCTTCTTCATGGATAAGAGCATGGAAACGTCTGCTTCCCAGCAAAATCTCATAACAGTGTTCACCCGGGACTCTGGGAATGCCCATTTCACAAAGATGGTCGTCCAGATCCGGATAACACCTTCCATACAAACACAAAATTTTATCCCCTGCTTTTTTAGCCAGATGGATTTGGTACAGTATTTCCTCTTTTAGCTTTTGGGGATAATTATGCAGATAAGGGTTGATATAAGTGATGGTGACATTTTGGTGAAACCGCTGCGGTTCAATGTGTCTGAGTGCATCTCGAAAGACACCACATGCAATGATGCGAATAGACATATTGATTACCCCGTTTTAGTTAGGTATTTCCTAAAATCTGCAATTACCGATTTCGCCGCAGCTGCAAGGCGCGGGGCGTGAAGCTGTAATAAACTACCGCAAACGCCCCGCAACGCAGCAGATGTGGTGAAAGCGGTGATCCCGAAGGGTGAAAGATTTTGAAAAACTTGGACAAATCGATACACGGCAATAAAGTGCGTCAGGAACTATCTCAAAACAACGTCCATCTAACTGTAAATATAAAATATATATTCCTTTTAAAATTTTTCATGCAGTTTTTAGGTATTTACAATTTCCGGGAATCTGCTTTTGATTTCCATTAATTTTTCAAGACTCAATACAGGTTCGGCTTGTTCGAGCCATGTTCGAACCAGCTCACGGGCATTGGTCAGCGGCGTGGGTTGGCCTTGCTCTTGCCAACGATCGAAATTCATGCGAACAGCGAGAGTGGGATAAAAAAACTGTCGGAACATATGGTTAACCGTATGCTCTTCCGTAATATAGTTACCACCGGGCCCCACGTTTTCGATGGTATTAACGGCAAGCGTTTCTATGTTCACGTCGACGCCGCGGATCAATCTGTGGACCATCCCCAGGATCTCGTTGTCAATGATGAATTGTTCGTAGGAGATCGAGTTGCCGGAATCCAGCATTCCGGCGGCCAGATGAATATAATCGGCTCCGGCCATTGCGACCAGCAAATACGATACTCCCTTTTCAAACCCTGATTGAATATCGGGGATTTTGGCATCCGTCACGCCTGCGGACGCATAAATGGGCAGTTTGTAACGTTTTGCCAAATGAACGGCGCAAGTATTCAACATGGCGGTTTCGACCGAGCCCATGGTAAGATCCATGGTGCGCAGGTCCATAGCCGTTGGAACAGCACCATACAGCATCCGGGCGCCGGGGTTAAATACCTGGGCAATCGACACGCCTGCCAAGGCCTCCGCATGCAACTGGGCAAGGGTGCCCGCAAGGGTCGCCGGGGAAGTAGCGCCGGCAATCGGCGCCGGCGCACAGGTGGCCGGAATGCCGTTTAAAGCGCAAAACTCTAATATTTTAAGTGTATTGGCATCAAACGTCAGCGGGCTTATGGGATTGGTAATCACCGAAACAAAGGGGCGTTCTCTGAGCCGGTCTTCCCCGCCTGCCATGAAGCTGGCCAGGTGCCACAATTGCTTTACACCTTCAAGGGTAGCACATCCTCCCATGACATGCTTGGTGGTATTGCTTAAGGCATGAAAAAAATCATTCAGATGATAGAACTCGGGGTCCAAATCGTGGGCCTGACAGGCAATAATGTAAAATCGGATGTGGTCGAGGCGGTCGACAAGACGTGCGGTATTGATGACGTCTTGTAGGATGGTCGGGCGGTAACCCCCGGTGCCCATATCCAGAATCTGAAACACACGGCCGCCGTTTCCAAAATAAACACTGCCCGATCCAAGATGCAAATCATTTTTACCGTCTCGGGAATAGAGGGTGAATCGCTGCGGGGCCTTTGCAATCATTTTGTCAAGCCACTTTCCGGAAAAACAGACCCGATTTTCCTTGACATCGACTCTGGCTCCGCCGGTCTTGAGTATCTCTAAGGTATGGCGGTCGAGGATCTTAACCCCTACGCGTTTTAGTATTCTGCGTCCGGCCCGGTCGATTTTGTCGATTTCAGTGCGAGTTAGCAATGCAACACCTACTTAAGTTATGATGGTCTCATAAAAAGTCACGAATTCTTTACAAAGCGTTTAAAAGGTTGTCGATCTCTTTTAATACGCCGTCATCTTTAGGCGTTACCTGATGTTCGGTCAGAATCCGTTTGGCCTCCTCATTACTGCGTATGTAAAGATCCTTTGACCCTTCGGCTTCCCAGGCGTCATAGCGGCTGCGGTCCAGAAGTTTGGGAAGAAAAAGCGCCTGCTCAAAGTTCTCAAATGTATGGTCGTCCATTAAAAAGAATGCCTGTGGGCCTGCATTTTTTACTCTTTCCAGAGCGTCAAGAGCCAAAGTGGTTTCGTTTACCGGAATGCCGTGGGTGAAAAAACGCGCCATGGCAACCAATTCATTGGCAATAGTGACCATTTCAAGGGAGGACGTGCTGCCATACTCGATGTATCCGTTATCATGGATAAGATTGCAACGGGAGAGCATGGCGGTAATAATCGAAAACATGGCTTCGGCGCCGGCTTGGGCATCCACAACTTTGGAATCCGATGCCCCTGCAAAGGACCAAATGGGGAGACCGTATATTTCGTCACGCATATCCGCTAACGCCGCCTGGGTCAGGCTCCATTCAGGGCAACCGTAGGATACAACGGCGGACTTCATGTCAAGAGCGCTGACGTTGGGGCCGAAAAGAAACGGCGCCCCTTTAGCGGCAAGCTGATGCACAATCAGCCCTGCCAGGTTTTCAGCAATTCCCATGGCCATGGCCCCGGCAAGGGTTACCGGTGCGCCGCCGCCGGCATTTGAACCGGATGGAAAGCAAATAGGGATCCCTTTGCGGGCGCAAAAAAGAAGCCTGTCCATGACATGTGCGGGAAAACGCAACGGGCTGATGGCTTCCGAATAATTCAACAGAAAAGGTTTTTGGCGCAGTTGGTCTTCGCCTCCGGCGACCAGGCAGGCAATTTTGTGAATTTTGGCCATGTCTTGGCCGCGGTCGGCGATAAACACGATCGGCTTGTTGGTATTTTTAACCATTTCAGCAAAAGCGTAAACATAAATATAATCGACTTTGGAAACATCCTCGGGGTTTCCCATAGACATGGCAAAGGAGATGTTTTCGAGACCGTCCACAAGTTTTGCAAAGTTGGCGGTGTCCGCGAGGACACACCTGCGCCGCTCTCCGGTTTCCAGATCCAGAGTGAAGGTCGTATCCGAGCCTGTGCCGTAAAACGGGTTTTCATCTACCAGGGGCATGGCTTTATTACCAAGCTGATCATACAGGGTGATCTGGCGCGGTGCGGATCGGATGGCTTCTTCGGCCAGGTAGGCGGGCAGTCGTATCCAGTCGTTATCAAATACTTTTCCGCCGGCACCGGCAAGCATGTCAAGGCACTCGGCATGTTCCATCTTTATGCCGATCTTTTCAAGAATTTCCAGGGCCGATGTGTGAATCGCCAGGGCCTGTCGGCGGTTTAAAACTTTTAACCTTGGTTGAAATGTGGGAATAGGTCCGGGTTCCATGGCATCTCCTTATCCTATAAATCATCTCAAGTTATATTGAGAAGCTTTTTGGTTTCATTCACTGCGGCTCCTGCATCCGAGGCGTAAGAATCCGCTCCGATATCCTCGGCATATTTTCTTGTAACCGGTGCACCGCCGATGATGACTTTCACGGTGTCCCTCAGTCCCGAATCAGCCAATGCCTTGATCGTCAAAGACATGGAGGGCATTGTGGTGGAAAGTAATGCCGACATGCCCAGAACATCGGCATTCGCTTCTTTGATTTTATCAACAAAGACTTCCGGCGCAACATCCACTCCAAGATCGATAATATTAAAACCGGCACCTTCCAGCATCATGCCCACAAGGTTTTTGCCGATGTCGTGCAAATCGCCTTTGACCGTTCCCAAAACGATATTACCTTTGGTTGTCATGGCGTTTTCCTGAAAGTGCGGTTTTAACACCTCGACACATTCCTGCATGGTTTTCGCGGACCGCAACATTTGGGGAACAAATATGGCACCTTTGGAAAAATTGTCGCCCACAACGTTCATGGCCTCTATGAGACCCTGGTCAAGAATGTCTTGGGCATTTTGGCCGGCATCAACAGCCTTAAGGGTTTCCTCCTTTGCCGTTTTGATATCTCCTTTGATAACTGCATCCAACAGTGTTTGGTAGCTCATCGGTTCCCCCCTTTTAAGTTTTGCTTTCCGGTTGGTTATTCTTTATTAATTATGCCGTTTTGATAGGCATCGATAAAGTCACCGCAGTATTCATCTTTGCCAAGGATCATCCGGGTAGACAGCAGGTTTGCCATTAGAGGTTTATCGGTGGGGTCTAAAATGGCGGCAGACAGGCCCTGGAGTATGCACAGCGACAGAAAGGTGCTGTTGATCAAACGGCGTGCCGGAAGGCCAAAAGAAATATTTGAAAGGCCGCAAATGGTGTTGACTCCGGGAAAATCGTTCATGATCGTTTTGATGGCATCCAAAACGGCGTTTCCCATGCGCGTGTCCACGGAGACCGGCTGCACTAGGGGATCAATATAAATGTTTCCAAGCGCCACACCTGCAGCCGTCAATCTGTAAATCAATTCGGCACCGGCTTGGACCCTGTCTTCGATGGTAACCGGCATGGCCGTTTCCGTCATGCACAGGGCAACGACCCGGCAGGGCTGAGCGGTGACAATGGGCAGCATGTCGGTAAAACGATCTTTTTCCAGCGAAATAGAATTAATCATCGGTACGCCCCGATGGTGTTTGATTGCTTCCGACAGTGCCTTGGGGCTGGGACTGTCCAGACAAAGTGGCAGATCAACGGCATCTTGAACCGTCTTTACCAGCCAGCATAGATATTCGGCTTCCCGATTTACAAATGTTCCGGCGTTTACGTCAATGAAATCAGCACCGGCATCGGCCTGACGTTTTGCGACTTGAACGATAAATTCACCATCTTGCTGTTCAACCGCTTCGGCGATGCGCCTTCGACTTGTGTTGATATTTTCTCCCACGATAAGCATGCTCAACCTCTCATCCACCTCAAAATTATACATGATAGTATTTTAATTTGGAAATAATCCGAGTTTACCAAATCAAAGGTTTATATATCCATCCTTTGTCCCCATCTGCATGCTGCACATATATCCAGCTCCCTTTTTCTTTTATAACTTTAAACGCAACACCTCTGTCAGTCTTAAATACGATACTATATTTAGTGCCGGGACCCGAACGTATATTGCAATTTTCTTTAATTGTAATAACTGATGGAATTTTTCGAACAAGGGTATTTTTTACCCATCCTTTATCTCCTTCAAAATCAACAAACAAAATCCAGGAATCAACTTTTTTAATCACTTTTATTGGATAGTATTTATAGACTTGCCAAAGGGTATCGTAGTTCGTTCCGGGCCCTGAACGAATATTTGCAATTGAGACTGAAACTGCAAGACGTTCTCCAGCATAAGCAGCATTCGAGAAATTTACAATAAAAAATAACATAATAACTGATACATAAAAAAGAAAATGAAATTTTACCAAAGGATTTCTCTTGTCCTTAGTTTTCATAATTTTTTCCCCAATCATTATCTTATTTGCGTCAATGCGGTTTCATGGATTTTTCAGCGTGTCACAGAAAACAAGCTTTTATCCCAAAATCCAATGAGCGATAGGTTTGCCGGATGTGTGCCAAAATAACATCCCTCTGGAGAGATATTTTCGAAAATATCAAAAATATCCTGAAAGAGGATTTCCTTTTTGCGTTTGTACACCTTGTCGGTGTTTTCCAGTTTTTCTGTTTGACGTAATTTTTCTTCCACCTTTGACAACTTTTCAAAAGTCTCTTGGTCGAGAGCAACTGCACGCAAAAAATTCATGCAGTCATCAATCAATTCGTCAACGTTAAGTGTTGTATTTTGACTAACTGTATAGAGTTTGTATTCACTTCCTAATTTCATTTTGTCTTACTCTTTATTTTTCCATGCTTTTTTATATATTTTTATTTTCGGCAAAAACTTATGCCTCATATCTTTCGAAACAACCATGGCCATCTCCTCAGATATGAAAGTAAAATCGGAAGAAAGCAATGAGTTTTTTATAATAGATACATTTTTAGGAAGAAATGCAGTGAGGGTAAGCAGTAAAACAGAAACAATCAAAACACCCTTGATAATACCGATACCGGCTCCGAATGTCCGATCAACACTTTTCAAAAGATCTATATTAATAAGGGATTTGACAATCATCCCCAAAACACTGATCGCAATTAGGAATCCAATAAAAATACCTAGAAAACTCAATATCTTTATTTTCGTGACGTCGGGCATCCAGTATGATAAGGACTTTGCAACTTCGGTGTAATGCGCTGAGGCTGCATAGAAACCCGCCAATACGCCTGTTACTGAAAACAGTTCCCCGATAAGACCTGTTAAAATACCACTGATCAGACAAAGGCATAGGATCGATATAATTGACAAATCAAAAGCGTTCATAATTTTGTATTTATATTTAAAGATTTTATGAACACGGACTTTATAATCGAATCCACTGACCGACCGTGTCTATTGCTCGACCACTGCCAAAATGTTTGGTAAAGATTTGAAAATAATAAAGCTCTTCCTTGCTGCGTACCATAGGGAAACCGGTCTGAGTTGCCAGCAGTTCATCATCTTCAATCATCTCTTCAAAATACATGGGCAGAACATCGGCGGAGCCGGATCCTTGAGAGAATTCCTGTTTCAGCCGCCATACGATCTCTTTGGGCAGCACATTTTCAAAAGCCTTTCTGAAGATCCATTTTTCGATTTTATGATCGCCGTCCGGTTTTTGCTTATATTCAGAGGGAAGGGTCATGGCATAGTTGAGCAATTCGCCGGATATCAGGGGGGTCACTACCCGAATAGAGTTGCAAAGGTTCATGCGGTCCAGGCGCAAAGAGGCGTTGTTGTGTAAAAAGCCGATGCATTCCATTTGTCTGGCAAACAATTCTTCGGTCGGAAACTCTTTGAGGTACAAGTATCCGCAAAAAACCTCATCTCCGCCTTCGCCGGAAAGCAAAACTTCAATTCCTTGTTCTTTTGCATATTTAGAAATGAGGTAATTCGCCACGGAGCTTCTCACCAGGGAAGGATCAAAGGACTCTAAACAGCGGATCACTTCGGGCAGCACCGCCAGGATCTGGTCAAGATCTACAATCAGTTCATGGTGGTCGGAGACGATATGGTCGGCCATTATGCGGGCGCATCTAATATCTTCACTTTTCCCCACGCCCAAAGCAAATGTTTTCAGACGCTGCTCATTTCCGAATTTTTCCTTGTAAGCGGCACTCGCCAGCCAGGCAATAACACTGCTGTCAATGCCGCCGCTGAGCAGGCTGCCGGTGGGCACATTAAAGTCCACGCGATTATTGAAGCTGCGCTGGATAATATCTCTGATCGTTGCCGTTATTTCGTCAAGGTCGTCTTTAATGATTTCCGGCGGACTATGGGGCAGTTCGGCAAAGCGGGTCAGCGTGCCCGAACCGTCCATATAATGTCCCGGCGGAAATTCGTAGACATCGGCGGTGATTTCTACCAGGCTCTTTAATTCGGAAGCAAAATAAAGCCGTGTGTTTTTCCAACCGTAAAACAGGGTCTTGATGCCTAAAAGATCTCTGGCGGCAAAAAGGTTTTCGCCGTCGGATATCACGAAAGCAAAGACAGCGTCATTTAAATGCGAAAACATGAATTGGCCGTGGTTTTGGTAAAGTTCAAGCAGCAGGCGCTCTTCCCGGAAAGGACCGTCCGGTACTTTATAAAGCGGGGCCAATTCCTGCCAGTTTCCCATCTGACCGTCGTAACAGATTTTTAACTGCGGATACGTTGCGTTAAAGGCCGGTACCTGTGTGTCGCCTCTTGCTAAAACGACATCCGGGTTTCCGGAAATGTCGCCGATCAGATAATTCTGCGCCATTGCGATGCGTTTATCTTCGAATATCCCTGATAAATACGGACCGCGATGTTGGATTAAACAAAACATCGATTCAAGTTCCAAGGGGTCTTTTTTATTATAGACCACAGCAAATCCACTCATTTAACTTTTTCCTTATTCAGCAGTATTCCACGCGGGTCGCTCTGCCCAGCGTGCGACATTGGCCAGCATTAACCCGGGCTGTTCAAAGGCTTCCATAAATAGACGATGATAGTGACACTCTTCGACAGATCTGAGCTGTGTTTCGGGAAACCGGCAGCGGTAGTTTTGAATTTCGGTTTTTTCCATAACACCTGTCAGAACACCTTCAAGCATTTCTACCGTGCCGCTGCCTTCATCAAACTGCTCTTTTATCCGCCAGGTGATTTCTGCGGGCAAAAGATCTTCGAAAGCTTTTCTTAAAATCCATTTTTCTATGGGTGGTGATCCGGCAATCTTCATGTCCGGCGGTATCAGCTGACCCAATCGAATCATCGAAAGATCCAGAAACGGCACCCGTCCTTCGATTGAGTGGGCCATGGTCATTCGATCGACCCGTTGAAGATTTATGTTATGCAGCGAAGTTATCGACCGGCGTAATTCGCGATGCAAAAAGTCCGCGTCCTCGATGTCTTTATAATAGGTGTATCCGCCGAAAAGTTCATCAGCGCCTTCGCCGGTGAGAATTACTTTGACATAATCGGCCGCCAGACGGGAAGTAAAATAGCAGGGGATGGCGCTGCGCACCAGATCCTGGTCAAAAGACTCCAGATAATAAATGATTTCCGGCAGCTTTTCTCTTACCTCTTGTTCGCTGAGGATGTATTCATGGTGAATGGTGTCAAGGTGTCTGGAAACCAAACGGGCTGCTTCGAGGTCGCGGCTGCCTTCAATACCCACCGAAAACGTATGCAGACGATCCATATGTTTTCTGGCCAGCGCAGCAATAATACTGCTGTCCAGACCGCCCGACAAGAATGCCCCTAACGGCACATCGCTCATCAGCCGTTTAACCACGGCATTTTTCAACGTTTCTCTGATTTTATTAATGTAATCTTCTACTGGGGCCTGCCGGCTTAAAACCTCGGGAACCGTGTAAAAGGTTGAAAATCCCCGGGCAGAATGAAAAAAAGCGCCGGGCGGAAATTCCTGCACGGAGTCACAACTTGAGGGAAAGGATTTAAGCTCTGAGGCGAAAAGCCAAGCGCCGTCTTTTTTACCCAAGTAAAGCGGTTTGATCCCTATGGGATCGCGAGCTGCATAGAAGTTGTCTTCATCAGCAACGACAAAGGCGTACATGCCGTCCAGATGCTCGACCATGGAAACTCCGTGGTCTTCGTAAAGATGGACGATGGCCTCGCTGTCACTGGTTGTGTATAGCTTGTGCCGCTTGGTAAGTTCGGCACGTAAATGCGGAAAGTTATAAATCTCTCCATTGGCGATAACGGCCATGGTTTTTGCTTCATTGTAAATGGGCTGGTTGCCGCCTTCGGGATCCATGATGCTTAATCGTCGATGCCCTAAAATCCCGGGACCATTTTTGGACACAAACATGCCTTCCGCATCCGGACCCCTGTGACTGACAAGTGACATCATCTTTTTTACGAGCGAAACATCCGCGTTTCCCCAAATTCCTACAATCCCGCACATGATTACAGTTCTCCTGCCGATCTATTTTGTGATTTCAAAAATTCCAACGAGCCCGTGTCCCATACCCGTTCCGGGTTGAAGCTCCATTTCAAGCTTTCGCAGGGCAAAGCCGAGCACCGATTCGATCAGATTGGCGCGCACATCTCCCCACTTTAACCAGCCCACGGCCTCTACGACCCTGCGCATGGTTTCCATGGCTTCTTGAAGCGGTTTGGGGTAAAAGGGCAGGATCTCCGGGGAACATTCCAGCTTACCGGTGTCGCAATCGTAGTCGCCCAGAAGACCCATGGTGTATTTGACCAAGGCGTTGCTGGACATGAAAAACGATTCAAAGAAGTTGTTGAGGTGCTCAAATCCCGGCCGGGGGACGTAATCGACCAATAAATTCTCTAAATCCGTGCGCACGTAAGTTTCAAAAAGGGCGTTGACCGGACCGCGAAGCTTGGGGCAGTTTTTGTTGTAATCCCCCGTATCCAGGTGGCGGCCGATGAATATGGAGCGATCGAAATAGACCAATGGTTTGATTTCGACACCGGCCTGCTGAGAGGCCTTTTTTATGATATCTTCGATTTCCCGGCGGCAGACAAGCTTGAGCGGAAAAGCGGCCACATCGGCCGTGGCTCTCTCCTCTTCGGGATAGATATAGGATATGCGGTAGTCCATGAAGTACTCGGAATCGGCCGGGTGGTGCCACAAATCCTGCCATTCAAAGGTGTAACGACCGAGCCAGTCTCCCATAAAAAGGGCCTGGTCAGGTGCGTGGCTTAAGATGTCGGCTATGATTTTAATGCACTGCTCATTGGTAAAGTGTGAAAGGGTCCCGAAAGAAGTAAAGTATAAATCGAACGGCGGTTCTTCACCCAAAATGCCAGGAATCATACCCTGGGAAATATCTGCCGTTTCAAATCGTAATTTGGGTTTGTCACCATAGTATTCCAGAGCCTGCTGAATCAGATTTTCGTTGAGATCAATGCCAACATATTCCTTTAACATGTCGTCGGTGACGGCGTTGACAATGTAATCATGGATGCCCGGGTGCTTGGTGGTAACCCCCATAATCAGGTCATACCCATCCCCGCTGCCGCAGCCCACATCCAGTATGCGCAAACGTTCCAATCGTTTTTTCTTGCGCGCCACCAGATCGTTGAGGGCGGGGCGTAAAAAGATGGCGGTCACCTGATCTTCCCAAAATCTTCTGACATTGTCATATTTCCCCAAAAGACCGGTGGCTTTGTCGTACTTTCCGGTTTGAAATGCCTGGGTATATGCTTTTTTCTCTGACATCCTTACTCTCCTCGAAGACAACCGTTCAAGCGGCCGTTGTTTTTAAAAGGTCGATGGCCTGAAACGCATCTTTGCAATAGGCATCCGCACCGATCTCGTGCGCAAATTCGATGGATGTGGGGGCGCCACCGATAAGGACCTTGACATGGTCCCGAATCCCTTCATCTTTCAGTTGGTCAACAACCTCGCCCATAACGCGCATGGTGGTGGTCAACAATGCCGAAAGGCCCAGAAAAGATGCCTGGTTTTCCTTGACCGCCGCCGTGATCCGGTCCACAGAGACATCCGTACCCAGATCAATGACCTGGTATCCGGCCCCTTTGAGCATGATGGCTACAATATTTTTGCCGATGTCATGAAGGTCACCTTTTACGGTGGCAATTACAAACTTGCCCTTGCTCTCAACGCCCGCCTTGATCAAATGCGGCGCCAATAAATCCATGGCAACTCCCACACATTCGGCCGAGGCCAGCATGTCCGGAATCAAATATTCTTTTTTCTCAAATTTTTCACCCACGGTTTCCATGGATTCGGTTAATGATTCCATCAATATCTTTTTGGGGTCTATATTTTGATCCAACGCTTCGGTTACCAGCTCTGTTACCGCCGGCCGGCCTTCCAAGCCCGGATCAAAGCCATCATCTTCAGCTTCCACTCTTCCCTGAATTACATTGAATGCAATCTTTTCAAGAAGTTCGCTGCTATTCATTAATCATTCCTCCCAATTAGTTGTCTGATTATGCTGTTTTTAGATCCGGCAGAAGGCCCGGCACTTCATTATAAATGCGATTCACCACATCCGAGTCCAGGTGAGGGGCCGGCTCGGCTTCCAGGCGAGCCATGTACTCAAGTGCGTTTTCAATGACGTTGTCTTTTTTATCTTTGGTTTCGAACTGATAAGGGCTGGATATATCTCCGCTATGCATGGCCTTGCGAGCGTGGCGGGCAAAAAGCCGGTGGCTGGAGGCCATCACTTTTTTTACCATTTTGACGGCATCATCGGTATCTTGCACAGAGACCTTGGGCGCTCGAAGACAATGTTTGATTTTCCCGACCTGTTCATTGTCAAGTACAGCCTGCAGCGGGCAGAAACAGTTGGTGCGGTCCAAAAGACCAAAGGCATAGTGGATATATTGTGCGCCGCTGGTTGCCATGTAAAGATGGGTAAACAGTTTCTCAAACATAGCCTGCATGCCCGGCACTTTGGCATCGCCGACGCCGGCAGTGGAATAGCATGGGACTTTATAATAGCGCGCCATTTGAACGCAGTCGATATTATACTGGTTGAATTCAGGGCAGCCGTAAAGGTCATGCAGATCATCCAGTCGAGCCCGAACCGGAACGCTGCCATAAAGCACCGGCGCACCTTCTCTAATGAGTTGCGTCAGCGTAATCCCGGCCAGAATTTCAGCGTTGATCTGGGACACCATGCCGGCCTCCTGGATGGGTGCGGACGATCCTCCCTGGGGCGAAGAAGAAATGACAAGAGGCAACCCCGATTCGACAATGGCAAAAACCTTTTCAGCGGTGTCGTCGACAATCTGCAGCGGGCTTTTAAAGACACAGGCAATAAAAGAAATGATGGGATTTTCTCTTAGCGCTGTTTCGCCGCCTGCTATAATTTCCGCCATGGTTACAACATCTTTGAAACGTGCCAGGCTGGTCAGACCGGCCTGCACATGCTTGGTGATATTGTTCAGGCTGGCAAAGAATTTATTAACATCATGGTTGTCGGAGGTAATCCCGGGGTCCTGGATGTTCAGCGGGCGGATAAAGAAATCCAGATGCTCCAGTTGTTCACAGAGCTTGGCCGCGCGGCTCAGCAAGGCTTTGCTGCCTCTGATCTCTTCGTAGCGAGGCACTTTTGTTTTGAGGGTGCTGTCTTTTTCACTGACAAAATCTTCCAATTTTGTATCGAGCCATATATTGGCTTCCGATCCTGTTCCAAAATAAACCCTGGGAACTTCAGTGTCGAGAAGCAGGCGATTTTCCGGTTTGCGGGCGCCTAAAACAAGGCGTGAGGGAGCCTTGGCTACGGCTTCTTTAATAAGCCCGCCCGGAAGGCTTACCCGCCAGCATTTCGCACCCGAGGAATCCTCTTCTCGAACTTTAGCGCCATGCTCTTTGAAAAGCCGAGCCGCCCGCTCGCTGTAACACCAAACGCCCGGATCAGACAAAATGTTCAGTGATGCTTGATCCAGCCATTGCAACTGATCACGGCTTAAGCGTTCATAAGGCTTTACCAATACCCCCGGTCTGAATAATTCAATCACTATACCCTCCTTGATTTACGTTCTAAAGGCCCGCATGTATCGCCGGCAGTAACGGTCCTTGCCGACCAGGACTTCTGCGGTTTTTATCGCGGCCGTCAATTCTTCATCCAAAGGATCGACAATGGCGGCATCAAGCCCTGCAAAGATGCACATGTGCAAAAAAGCTATATTGAGCCTGCGTCGTTGAGGCAGACCGTAAGAAACATTTGAAAGACCGGTCACCGTTTTAGCACCGGGAAAACTTTTCTTAATGGCGACAATGGTTTCAAGGGTGACCAACCCTGAGTTTACATCGGTGCTGATCGGCATAACCAAAGGATCTATGTAAAGATTTTCAATCGGAACGCCGTACTTTTGGCTGGCGTTACAAATTTTTTCACAGGATCGCAGCCGGCCGTCTACCGTATTTGCAATGCCGTCTTCGTCCATGGCCAGGGCAATTAATAATGAATCATGTTCGGCGGCAAGCGGTACCACCGCCTCCAGGCTGTGCTTCTCGGCTTTGGCCGAATTGATCATGGAAGGTTTAGCGTTTAAAGTTTCAAGGCCGGTTGCAATCACCTTTGGATCGGCACTGTCAATGCAAAGCGGTGTTGCGACGTGGCCTTGAATACTCTCTATCGCCCATTTGATGGATCGAATTTCATCTTCCTGTGATCCCACTCCGGTGCCTATATTCACATCAATATAATCAGCGCCGGCAGCCACCTGCTTTTGGGTTAAATCTAAAAGACTTTTGGTATCACGATTTAATATTATTGTTTTTACAGCATCAAGGGTGGCGTTAATTTTTTCCCCAATGATGATCATAAACGCTTACCTCCATCACCTTTTCATATGATACCATCTTGCAGCCCGGGGATCTCTTTGCGGATCTCGGTGCGTATTTCAGAAGAAAGAATAGGTATTTTAGGCTTTGCCAGAATTTTTCCGACGATTTCTGTCGCTCGAACCTGTGCTGATTTGGCACCTTCTCTTTCCCAGTCTTGGCGGTTATTCCTGTCACTAAGTTGAGGCTGATACAGTTCGGTGCGCATAAATTTGCGCGTATGGCGGTTGGAAACAAAATGGCCGCCCGGCCCCGCTTTCTTCAAAACATCGAAAGCCAGGGTTTCCTCGTTGACCTGGATTCCTTCCACCGCCCGCATAACCATCCCTATGATTTCATTGTCTATTACCAGCTTGTCGTATGAGGCGGTCATGCAAAACTCGATAAAACCGGCGGCGTCATGAATAAAGTTGCCGCCGGCCAGTGCGACCAACAAACCGGTCAGAGCCGATTCATAACCGGCCTGGGTATCATTTGTTTTGGCATCAGACATGCCTGCTGTGGAATATAAGGGAAGGTTGTAAAAGCGGGCCATCTGGGCTGCAGCGGCATTCAGCAGTCCCATTTCCACGGCACCTGAAAGGTACTTCATGTCACGCATATCGGTAATCGAAGCGACACTTCCGTATAATACCGGAGTGCCCGGGTTAACCAATTGGGTGAGCATAACACCGATGAGCGTATCCACGTTCAGCACGACCAGATTGCTGGCCAAGGTAACAGGAGCGGTAGCACCGCAAAGCGGCTCTGCAGGTACGACCACAGGTATACCGTGCTTTGCAACCTCCATGGCAAGCTGGCCATAGCTTTGATCAAGTTTAAAAGGACTGATATTACATGCTACCATGGAAATAAATGGGCGCTGTTTCAGTTTTTCCGAAGAACCGGCGATAACTTCCGCCATTCTGATTACATTTCTGACCCCTTCCATCGTATAAACCCCGCCCATTATATGCTTGCGGGTATTGTTGAGAGCCGCGCCGAAGCGGTTAACATCTACATTCTCAATCGGTAGCTCATTGGGAAATACGTTGAGCATGTAAAAGTGAATGTTGTCCAGGGCATCCACCAGGCGGGCCATATTGACAATGTCTTCGAGTTTTGATCGTCGCGCATCGGTGCTGCCCGGATCCTGGACATTCAGGGCGGTTCCGCCGGTTCCCATATAAACATTGCTTCCGCCGATTTCACAGTCGAACTCACCATTATCAGCCCTTCCATAAAGGCGGACAACCGAAGGGGCTGATTCGATCAGTTTTGTGACCAGATCCGGATCGAACTTGGCCACTTTGGTGGAATCGTCGACATTAGCACCGGCTTGTTTAAACAGTTCCAAGGCTTCCGGAAAATTCACCTGTATGCCAACTTCGGAAAAAATCCGCAGACTGGTTTCATGAATTTTTATAATATCTTCATCGGCCAGAGGCTTGTACTGCCCTCCGGGCAAGCCTTTCCTCGTTATCATCTAAACCTCCATTATTAGATTAAATCTGGCCCAAGGTTAATGGGCTGAAACTCTTCGCTCGGAACAATTTTTTCGGTTGCACTCCAAACAAGGATTATAGGAATGAGTGGATGGGTTCGAATTGAACGCCGTTATTCCGAAAACACCGGAAATAGACTTGCGGGGTTGCATGAAGCAGGAGTCTGTGAGTTCAACGTCCAACTCATTTGAATCGAACATGCTAAACAACTTTTTTTGGTCGGTGATGGGCCAATCACAATAACCCGGGCTGAAGCATAAGGTCACCTGTTTTTCCTGGTTTTCATATTTGTTTTTCATGCGCTGATGAAACGTTGCCACCATATTATCAACAGCTACGGACGCCATGGCGTCCAAAATGTATGCTTCTGCCAAATGCTTTTCGTCCATAAGCCGGTTGATCTCGTCTTCAATGCCATCACCTAACGTAACAATATAACAGACGATTTCCTCGCAGTCCTTTAACGTTTTTGAAAGTTTTGGGCTTTTAAATTCCGGCCCTTGGTCAAGATGAACAGCGCCCTTTTTGACTGAATCGACCCCCATATTCTGGTGGTACAAAGAAGGATCGATGAGTTCGTTAAATACCGCTTCCAACTTTTCTATTTTCGTGCAGGTCGAA
>Ga0307425_1000748_pt1 | contig 20110 bp, 20 predicted proteins | sample SalMarWE160330MG_FD_202152 | JGI IMG/M metagenome (GOLD analysis project Ga0307425, IMG submission 202152) | Salt marsh sediment microbial communities from the Plum Island Ecosystem LTER, Massachusetts, United States - WE1603-30 | ecosystem: Environmental > Aquatic > Marine > Intertidal zone >...
CGGCAGAACAAGATTACCGAGTACCGCCAGATGGTGCTCGAATGGAAACGGGTCGGCATCATCACCTATGCGGGCTACATTCTCGGCTTCCCCCACGACACGCCAGAGTCGATCCGGCACGATCTCGAGATCATCAAGAAGGAGCTGCCGCTCGACATGCTCGAGTTCTTCATTCTCACGCCTCTACCGGGCTCCGAGGACCACAAGGTGCTGTCGGAGAAGGGCGTGTGGATGGATCCCGACATGAACAAATACGAGCTCGAGAACGTCGTCACCGCCCATCCGAAAATGACGCCGGAGGAGTGGCAGGAGGCCTATCGCACCGCCTGGGGTTATTACTACACGGACGATCACCTTGAGACGATCGTGCGCCGGGCCTATGCGAGCGGCATCAATATCCGGTCGTTGATGCCGGTCCTGTTCTGGTTCTCAAGTGCAGTGCCGGTCGAGGATGTCCATCCGCTGCAATGGGGTATCTTCCGCGTCAAATACCGTCATGACCGGCGCTCGGGCCTGCCGCTCGAATCGCCGTTCACGTTCTATGGCCGCTATGCCGCCGATGTCGCTCGCAAAGTGGGAATGGTCGCGCGGCGCTGGCGGCATCTGAAACGCATCGTGCGCAAGATCGAGGCCGATCCCCACGCTAAGTCTTACAGGGATGGGTCCCTCGTACCGGTCGCCGATGAAGATTCCAGCCACATGGAGCTCTATACGCAGAACGAAGCCGCGCGGAGCGCGGTCGAACGCGAACTTCGCGTGGCGGGGAAAAGCGCCAACGGAAAGGGCAAGGCCGCCGCTCAATCCGCCAACCAGACCGGCCGGGCTCGGACCAACGGCAAAGATGCCGAGCCTCCTCCCGTCGAGCAGCCTCACAGCGATCGCAACGAGCCGGCCTCGCCTGTCGCCTGAACACGCACGACGGCGATCACCGAAGGCTTCAATGATTTCGTGAGGGATCGCCGCTCGTCAACGGGCGATTAAAAGCTGCGCCAAATCCGTTTCCACCAACGCCGTCCCCGGCGCGGTTCGTCTTCATAGATCGGTCCGGCCGCATGGCGCGGCCCTGGTGCTGCGACAGGCGCAAGATATCGCGCCTGCATCCAACCGGTCGTGGCGCTGTTCGGATCCATGACCTCGACCCAGTCTCCGTAACGCGACACCACCCTCAAGACACGGCCGGAAGGGAAGGCAAACAGCATCGGCGAGTCTTCCGATGCCGTTCCGTGCATGCCCACGCCCGACACGAGAATCTGGACCCACTCGTCCGGCCGCTCGCCAGGCCGGCCCGGCCAGGCGTTGGGATCGCCCTGCTGCGGATGTCCAGCCATTGAGCCTTCGGGGCCGCCATACTGCCGCGGCGCCGTCGGATCGTAAGGGTCGCCATACGCGTCCCGCTGCGGTGCGTCGGGATCGTAAGCATCGCCATATCTGTCCCGCTGCGGCGCGTTGGGATCGCCATAAGGTCCCGGTCGCGGCGCCCTGGGATCGTAAGGATCGCCATAGGCGTCACGCGGCGGGACTCTCGGATCGTAGCGATCGCCGTACTCTCCCTGACGCGGCGCCCTGGGGTCGTAGGGATCGTCATAGGCTTCGGGCTGCGGTGGCGCCGGCGCACCCATCTCGTCTTCCATCCCGGGTCCGGCCTGCGGGCTTGAGGGATGCTGGTGCTGCCAGGGAAGCGCATTGGGATCGCTGGGCGCCTCTTCGTCCGGAGGCAATCCCGCCATTTCGGTTGCGCCCTGCCCGGTCGCAGGCGGCTGAGCTCCGGGCTCCGGCGTGGTGGCGGCCTGTGTGTCTTGAGCCGGCGACGTCTCAGCCGGAGCGGCTTCCGGTGCGGCGGCTTGTTCCTCTTGGACCTCCTCGGCCGCTCGCGCGACTTTTTCCTGATAGGCGAGCGTCCGCGAGCGCGGTTCGGTCTCTACACGCTCGGGCGCAGGCGGCGGCGTCACCACCATGTAGATCGCGCCACAGACGACGGCGCTGAGGATCAACAGCGAGATAATGAGCTTGTTAATAATCCCGTCTCCCCGTTGCTCGCGGAAATTTACCCCGAAAAAGGCGGCAAGAGCGTGTCATCGCAAATTATGGATGTGTTAAGTCTAATTTTCCATGAACTGTCCGACAAGTGAATGAAAAGTGAATGGTGACAAGGGTTAAGCTTGAGGGCTCGCCCCAACCTGCCGGAAAACCATGCTTTCCTACAAAGAATACGACAATGCGCAAGCCGTGGAGATCGTGCTCGAGGGCCGAATCTCGACCGAAGAATTCGAGGCCCTCGCCAAACGGCTCGAAGCCTTTATCGCCCGCCATGGCCGCATCCGCGTGCTTGAGATCGTTAGGGATTTCGAAGGCATGGACGCAAGCGCGCTGTGGGAAGACATCAAATTCAGCCTGCGGCACCTGAAAGACTTCAGCCGTTGCGCCATTGTCGCCAACCCGAATACGCGACACCTCTGGTCGAGCCTGGTCGCGCCCTTCATGTCCTGCGATGTGGAGCATTTCCCTCCCGGCGAGGAGGATGCCGCCCGCGACTGGTTGATGTGGCCGGAGGGCGCCGCCGATGTGTGAATGCGTTTGAAGCTCGCCCTACCCGGGCTCGCCGGAGGACGGGGCCGGCTGTTCTTGAATTGACTCAAGATAGAGGATGATCGCCTCGACATCCTGCGGACTGAACACGAAGATCGGCATGTCCGGGTGGCCCGACACGATTCCTTCGGCCAGCGACTCGGCGAGATCCTCGATCGGATAGTTTTCGGAGAGTGTCCGGAACGGCGGCGCTTGTTTGTGCGGGCTGTCGCCTTGCTCGCCCACGGCATGACAGCGCGAACAGTTTTCTCTCACCAGGACCTCACCTTTGTCGGTCAAGTCCTTCTCGGCGGCCTGAGCCGGGACGGCTAGAAAGAAGAGGACAAGCCAAGCGGCAAGGCCGCGCGCGCAACCTCGTTCGCTTCGCATTCGGGCGCCCATGTTCAAATCCCCCTTCGAGCCGTGATTCGTACAATAGACGGTCAGATTAGCGCGCCGTCAGCACCGAATTACGGCAAGAGCCTCAAAATAAAGGGCCGCGCGAGGCAGACGAACGTCGCCGCCTCCACGGCCCTGTCAAAACTCTCAAAGCGGGATGAGACTTAATGGCTCTCGTGCTTGAGACGCTCTATCTCATCCTTCAGACGCAATTTTAGACGCTTCCATTCCGCGATTTTCAGGTCGTCCGAGGCCAAGCTAGCCATTTCTTCTTCTATCTTGCGATCCAGAGCACGGTGCTTTTCGGACAACTCCTCGAGACGTGCGTCAGGCGTCATATCGGACCTCCGTGTCCAAGGGTCTTGGTGGATCATTTTGTCAAATCGACATTGATTTGTCTAATAGCGGCCTTTTGCCGTCCAATTTTTGTGTCCCGCGCTGCGCCCGGCCCGCAAGGATTCGCGCCAAGGCCTTGCGCCGCTCCGGGTTCGCCGTGATACTTTTGGCGTCCCAAGGATAGAGGCAAGGAGCAGGGGACGTCCCGATGGAGAGCGAGGAGATTCGCGAGCTTCGGGCGACGCTGCTCAAGCTGAAGCAAGAGCATCGCGACCTCGACAGCGCCATCAACGCCCTGGAGGAGTCCGGCCGCGCCGACGCCCTCCAGCTCAAGCGCCTCAAGAAGAAGAAGCTCTCGCTGAAAGACGAGATTGCCCGGATCGAAGACCAGCTCCTCCCCGACATCATTGCCTGACTTGGCTGACCGAACGTGCCTTGCCAAGCAATGACGCGCCCCTATAATCCCGCGCTTTCCGCCGCCAGGCCGACCTCACCTTGCGAGCCTCACGTATGAGCGATGAAAAGCCGGTCGTCGGCATCATCATGGGAAGCCGGTCCGATTGGCCGACGCTCAAGGCTGCCGCCCCGGTCCTTGACGCGCTCAAGATTGCCTACGAGACCAAGGTCGTCTCGGCGCACCGCACGCCAAAGCGGCTCTACGACTATGCCGCAAGCGCTGCCGAGCGCGGGCTCAAAGTCATCATCGCCGGCGCAGGCGGCGCCGCCCACCTGCCCGGCATGACCGCCTCGATGACCGAATTGCCGGTCTTAGGCGTTCCGATCGAAAGCCGCACGCTCAAAGGTCTCGACAGCCTTCTCTCCATCGCCCAGATGCCGGCCGGCGTGCCGGTCGGAACGCTGGCGATCGGCGAGGCCGGCGCGGCCAATGCGGCGCTGCTTGCGGCACAAATTCTTGCGCTGAGCGACCGGCACCTCGCTGCCCGCGTCATGGCGTGGCGCGCGGCGCAAACCGACTCCGTTGCCGAGACGGTCGAGGATAATGCCTGAGCGGACGCTGCCGCCCGGGAGCACGATCGGCATCCTCGGCGGAGGCCAGCTCGGCCGCATGCTGGCGATGAGCGCCGCGAGACTCGGGCTGAAGACCCATGTCTATTCCGATCAAGCCGACGCGCCCGCGTTCGATGTCGCGGCGGCGAAAACGGTCGGCTCGTATGACGACGCCGATGCGATCGCGCGATTTGCCGGCGGCGTCGACGTGGTAACTTGCGAATTCGAGAACGTGCCCGCGGCGGCGCTTGAGGCCGCTTCGCGCGCCGTGCGCGTATTTCCTCAGGCGCAATCCTTCGCCACCGCCCAGGACCGGCTCGCCGAGAAGGATTTTGTGACCGGGCTCGGGATTGCCGTCGCTCCCTATGCCGCCGTGGATTCGCTCGACGATCTGAAAACCGCGTTTGCGCAGGTCCGGCTCCCGGCGCTGCTCAAGACCAGGCGGTTCGGTTATGACGGCAAGGGCCAAGTTCCGATCCAGGCCGAACAGGAGGCGAAAAGCGCGCTTGAGGAGATCGGCCGGGTGCCGGCCCTGGTGGAAGGCATTGTGCGCTTCGATCGCGAGATCTCGGTGATCGTGGTGCGCGGGCAAGCGGGCGAGACTCAGTTCTACGATCCGGTGGAGAACGTGCATCAAGACGGCATTCTCGCCATCACCCGGGCGCCTGCACGCATCGAGCAGGCCTTGGCGGTCGAGGCGAGGACCATCGCCGGCCGAATCGCCGATGCGCTGTCCCATGTCGGCGTGCTTTGTGTCGAGATGTTCGCGCGCCCGGGACAACGGCCCGCGTTGCTGGTCAATGAGTTCGCGCCGCGGGTTCACAATTCGGGGCATTGGACGCTCGATGCCTGCCTCGTCAGCCAATTTGAGAATCATATCAGGGCCATCTCAGGCTGGCCGCTCGGCGATACGGACCGCCACAGCGACGCGGTGATGACCAATTTGATCGGCGCGGAGGCCGGGAAATGGCGCGAGCTTGCCGCCGAGCCCGATACCGCCGTGCATCTCTATGGCAAGGCTGACGCGCGGGCAGGCCGCAAGATGGGCCACATCACGCGGCTCTACCCCAAGAGCTGAGCCCTGCGCCGATCTAGACAATACGCAGGTCTTCTGTTAGAGCACGGGCGGATTGTGGGACCCGGTCCGGTTCCGGACTGGGTATCAATTGGCCTCCCGCATCCTATTCCTGACAATCACTCGGCCAAGCGGAGAGAAAGAGAAGCTCGTGCAAGTCGTCGTTCGCGATAACAATGTGGACCAGGCCTTGAGAGCCTTGAAGAAGAAGATGCAGCGCGAAGGCATCTTCCGCGAGATGAAGCTCCGGAACTATTACGAGAAGCCGTCAGAGAAGCGCGCGCGCGAGAAGGCCGAAGCCATCCGCCGCGCCCGCAAGCTCGCCCGCAAGAAGGCTCAGCGCGAAGCCGGCGGCCCTGCCGCCAAGCCACGCGGTCCGCGCCGCTAGGGGCGGCATCAAACTTCCATTCGATTGACAGTTCTGGCGCGGATCTTCCGGCCGGCTTACCGGCTCTCGCCGCTCGCCGCCGCAGGGATCTCGACCCAGCGTCCGGCCGTGACCGCCGGAACCGGCCTGAGTTCCTCCAGGAAGCCACGCACCTGCTCCCACGCGCCACGATCGAACAGATCGTTGTGTCCTGCTCTCGGAAGAAGCGAGAAGCTCTTAGGCTCATTGGCGGTGTGAAAGACACGCCGCGCCTGGGCGAGAGGGATGATCTCGTCACGGCCGCCGTGAATGATGAAGAGCGGCACCTGGACGTCGCCGATGCGATCGATGGTGCGGAATTGATCGGTCATGATGAGCTTGAGGGGCAAACCCTTCCAAGCCTGCTGGCCGACATCGACAATTGAGGTGAACGGCGCTTCGAGGACGAGGCCCTCGATATGGCGCTGGAGCGCGAGCCTGGTCGCGACAGCGGTGCCAAGCGATTCTCCGTAAGCGACGATGTCGCGCGGGGCCACACCGAGCCCGCGCAAGCAATCGTAAGCGCTGATCGCATCGGCGGCGATTTTCTTCTCGCTCGGCCAACCCTCGGAGCCGCCATAGCGGCGATAGTTGAGCATGAACACGCCATAACCGTCGGCAGCGATCGTCTTGATCTTGCCGGCGCGGTCGGCCACGTTGCCGCTATTGCCGGTGAAGTAGAGCAGCGTGGGCTTGGACCCGCGTGCAGGCCGATACCAAGCAATGAGCTTGGTGCCGTCCATCGCCTTGAAGGCAACCTCCTCGACCCCTTGAAGCCCCGCCTCTTTTGGATCGATACGCGTGCGATCGGGCAAATAGACGAAGTTGCGGTGAAGCAACCGCCCACCGATGATGATCAGCACGTAAATGCCGGCAAGGGAGAGGATCAGGTTCAGCATGATTCAGGGGGTACCCTTTGGGACAATCTTTCAAACTTGCGAATGTTTGGTGACGTTCAAGAACACTCTTCAGACGTTCAAGAACACTCTTCAAATGACGTTTTGGTAAATGCCTAAATCACCATCGTTTGGAGCGCCAAACCCTTGCTGGGCCGGGCGCCATCATGACTCGGAGGGCGCAACCTCCATTCCCCTTTGACGTCGCATGCTTAATATAGGTTCGCGGATCGCCAGCACCATCTCCGGTAGGAAAAAAGCGAGCCTTGCGGAGATTTGTTACCCGCGCGAGGGCTCTAGCGGCGGAATCGAGCCGCAATGGGGCGATTATTCGTCGGGTTTGCGGCGATTAAGGCGGGCCAGATCACAGCGACTTGGCGATTTCCTCGGTCATCTTCTTGGCGTCGCCCAGCACCATCATGGTGTTGTCGCGATAGAACAGAGGATTGTCGATCCCGGCATAGCCGGAGGCGAGCGACCGCTTGTTGAACAGCACGGTTCCCGCCTTCCACACTTCAAGCACCGGCATGCCGTAGATCGGCGAGGAAGGATCGTCCTCGGCGGACGGATTGGTCACGTCGTTGGCGCCGATCACATAGACGACGTCGGCCTGAGGAAACTCAGAATTGATGTCGTCGAGTTCGAACACTTCGTCGTAAGGCACGTTGGCCTCGGCGAGCAGCACGTTCATATGGCCCGGCATGCGGCCGGCCACCGGATGGATCGCGTACTTCACCTCGACGCCGGCCTCTTTCAGCCCGTCGGCCATCTCACGCAGCGCGTGCTGGGCTTGCGCCACCGCCATGCCGTAGCCCGGCACCACGATCACCCTGCCCGCGTTCTTCATCAGGAAGGCCGCGTCTTCCGCCGAGCCGAGCTTGACCGGCTTCTGTTCGGCCCCCGCTGCCGGTCCAGCCACTTCGCCGCCGAACCCGCCAAGGATCACGCTTATGAACGAGCGGTTCATCCCCTTGCACATGATGTAAGAGAGAATCGCACCCGACGAGCCGACCAGCGCGCCAGTAATGATCAGCGCCGTGTTGCCGAGGGTGAAGCCGATGCCCGCCGCCGCCCAGCCTGAGTAGGAGTTCAGCATCGAGATCACCACCGGCATGTCGGCGCCGCCGATCGGAACGATAATGAGAACCCCGAGCAGGAAGGAGAGCGCCGCGATCGCCCAGAAATAGACTGCGCTTTGCTCGCGGCAGAACATCACCACGCAGGCCACGAGCAGCACCGCAAGCGCGATATTGATGAGATGGCGCGCAGGCAAGATGATCGGCTTGCCCGACATGCGCCCGGAAAGTTTCAGGAAGGCGATCACCGAGCCGGTGAAGGTGACGGCGCCGATGGCCGCGCCAAGAGACATTTCGACCAGGCTCGACGTGTGGATCGCACCCGGCGTACCGATGCCGAACGCTTCCGGCGTGTAGAACGCCGCGGCGGCAACGAGCACCGCGGCCATACCGACCAGAGAGTGGAAGGCGGCGACAAGTTCCGGCATTGCCGTCATCGGGATGCGCCGGGCGATCGCAGCACCAATGCCGCCGCCGACAGCCACGCCGCCCGCGATCATCGCCCAGGTGAGCGGTTCTTTCGGCTGCGCCACGGCGAGCGTGGTGAGCACGGCAATCGCCATGCCGGCCATGCCGAGATAGTTGCCGCGCCGCGAGGTCTCCGGCGAGGACAGCCCGCGAAGCGCCAGGATGAACAGGACGCCTGCGGTGAGATAGAGCAGCGAGACGAGATCGGAGCTCATTTCTTTTTCTTCTGGTACATGCCGAGCATGCGCTGGGTGACAAGGAAGCCGCCGAAAATGTTGACGCATGCCATCACGAGCGCCGCAAATCCGAGCAGCTTGGCAATGAAGTGACCGGATGAGCCGGCGGTATCGCCCGCCTCCAAGGCGACGGCAAGGAGCGCACCGACCACGATCACCGAAGAGATGGCGTTGGTGACCGACATCAACGGGGTATGCAGAGCCGGCGTCACGCTCCAGACCACGTAATAGCCGACGAAGATGGCGAGTACGAAAATCGAGAAGCGAAAGATGAATTCGTGCCCGCCCTCCGATGCCGCCTCTGCCGCCAGCGCCGTCCCGGTAAAGACACACACGGCAAACACGGTGAGCGCCAGAGCGGCGAGGCCCGCGCCCAACACCCGGTTCATCATCATTTGACCTCCTTCGCCGCGCGCTTGGCGCCGGCCGTCTTCTTGGCGGCAGGGGCCGGCTTAGCGCCGAGCTGTCCGGCAACCGCTTCGTTGACGAGCTTACCGTCGCGCGCAATGAGCGTGCCCTTGACCAGCTCGTCGTCCCAATCGATGGCGAGCGTGTTGTTCTCCTTGTCGATCAAAGAGTCGACGAACGCCTGGAGGTTCTTGGCGTAAAGGCTCGAGGCGTTGACGGGCACCTGGCCCGGCAAATTGAGCTTGCCGAAAATGCGCACGCCTTTATGGGAGACGATCTCACCGGGCTTGGCCAGCTCGGCATTGCCGCCGCGCTCGACGGCAAGATCGACAATGATTGAGCCGGGCTTCATGCTCTCGATCATCTCCTTGGAGATGAGCTTGGGCGCCGGACGTCCCGGGATCAGCGCCGTGGTGACGACGATGTCCTGGTTCTTGACGTGCTCGGCCACCAGTGCCGCCTGCTTCTTTTTGTAAGCATCCGACATTTCCTTGGCGTAGCCGCCGGCCGTCTCCGCTTGTTTGAACTCTTCATCTTCGACGGCGATGAACTTGGCGCCGAGCGACTCGACCTGTTCCTTGGCCGCGGGACGAACGTCCGTGGCGGTGACAATGGCGCCGAGCCGCCGCGCCGTGGCGATGGCCTGGAGACCGGCGACGCCTGCGCCCATGACGAAGATACGCGCGGCCGGCACCGTGCCTGCCGCCGTCATCATCATCGGCAGCGCGCGCTCGAACGCGGCGGCCGCGTCCACCACAGCCTTGTAGCCGGCGAGATTGGATTGCGACGACAGCACGTCCATGCTCTGCGCGCGGGTGATGCGCGGCATCAGTTCCATGGCGAACAGCGCAACACCCTTCTTGGCGAGCGCATCGAGACCATCGGCGTCGGCGAAGGGATCGAGCATGCCGATCACCGCCGCTCCCTTCTTCATGCCGTTGACGATGTCGGGCTTCGGGCGCCTGACAGTCAGCACGATGTCGGCAGCCTTCACCGCCTCGGCGTCGGTCTTGGCGATCTTCGCCCCCGCCTCCTCGTAATCCTGATCGGAAAAATGGGAGCGGAGCCCTGCGCCAGAGCGAACCGTCACGTTCGCGCCGGCCTTGATGAGCTTCTTCGCCGTCTCAGGCGTCAGCCCGATGCGCGGCTCGTCCTGATCTTCGGCGGGCACGCCAATGGCGATCATCGTGGGTTCACGCTCAAACGGATTTCACCGGATGAGCCCGTGTCCTTCAGGGTTGATGTCGAAGACTAAACGGGGGCCCCGCGAGTGCCGGGCAAGACACTCCCGCCGCTTAGACCAAAAATACGGCGAGAAGCACCATGACCGCGGTTACACCGATGATGGTGTAGAGGGTCAGTTTGCAGAACAAATTGTAGGTTTTCAGGTGCTCGGCATAGTCCATCGCCGGGCTGCCTTCCTTCGGATCGATGTGCATCGCACTCCCCCTATGACGCGTTATGGCCCTTTCCCAGGGCCAATACCACAAAGCTTGGCGCCTGGGCAATAATCGCGCCTGGAGGCTTTTGGGGCGCTTTTCAGAGGCTACGCGGAACTCTCGGGAAGCGGCACGCCCGCTTCGCCGAAGGCGGCCCGCTGACGCCCGGCGACATCGGCGAGATCGCCGCCCGCGATCGTATCGTCGAACAGGCGGTGGTAGTTCAGTTCGGCATTGAGGTGCAGGAACACCCCGCCAAGTCCGATCGCCGCCCGGTCCATAAACACGAACTCGCGCGGCACTTTGACCGGGCCCTTCTCGCGCAAGCCCTGATGCACCTTGAAGGCCTCCTGCCTGCCATACATGCCAGGGCTCACCCGGTCGGCGATGGTCCGGACGCGATCTTCGAGCATCGGGCCGTAGATGAAATTCGCCCAAATATTGAGGATGTCAATCAGCTCGTTGGAGAGACCGGCGAAACCCCAGGTCTCATAGGCATGCACGATCAACGCGCGGTCGCCTTTGAGGAGACCGTTATAAAGATCGACGACGCCTTGAATGAATTTGGGGGCAAAGGTCCGCATGCAGCCATAATCGAGCAGGTTGATCCCGGCGGCGCTCCCCTCCTCCTCGAACACGGTGTAATTGCCGAGATGCGGATCGCCGTGGATCACGCCGTAATGGCTGAACGGGTACCACCAGGCGCGGAACATGGCGCGGGCGATCCTGTTGCGCTGTTCCAGCGGCCGGTCGGTGTAATCGAGCAGGCGCCCGCCTTCGAGCCAAGTCATGGTCAGCAGCCGCTTTGTGGTCAGCTCGGACAAGACCTCTGGCACGCGGATGAGCGGATCGCCTTCGAAGATGAGTCCGTAAAGCCGCGTGTGCCGCGCTTCGAGATCGTAGTCGAGTTCTTCGCGCAAGCGCGCAGAGATCTCGGTCAGCATCTCGGAGGTGTCGATGGCAGGACGCATGCGGGCGTGGATCGAAAATAAAACCGCAAGCTGGGCAAGATCGGCCTCCACTGCCGACTGCATGTCCGGGTATTGCAGTTTCACGGCAAGCGCTCGCCCGTCATGGCTCACGGCCTTGTGGACTTGGCCGAGCGAAGCAGACGCCGCAGCCTCGTACTCGAACGAGGAGAATTTGGATTCCCACTCCGGCCCAAGTTCAGCCGCCATGCGCCGGCGAACGAAAGACCGGCCCATCGGCGGGGCCTGGCTCTGGAGCTGACCGAGCTCGGCGGCATATTCGGCCGGAAGGGCCTCGGGGATGGTGGCAAGCAGCTGCGCCACCTTCATGATCGGGCCCTTGAGACCGCCAAGCGCGGCGGCGAGCGCGCTTGCGTCCCGGTCGCGTTCAGGATCGAAGCCGAACAGCCGCCTCGCCGCGATGCGCGCGGCAACGCCGCCGACATTCGTGCCGACCTTGCCGTAGCGCAGAGCGCGGGCGCTTAAGCGGTTTCTCTCCTTATCGGATTGGCGGTCGTTCATGAGGGCAAGCCTGGGTTCTACTCATATAGGAACGGCGGACGCCAAGACCATCAAGAGACAGGTACCCGAGGCGAACCGGATTTGCGCCTCCCCGCGAACAGAGTCATTCTCGGCGTCAGGAGTTGGCGCCTATGATCATGCTAAGGCTGTTTGCGTTCTTTATGACCGTTCTGTGCACCTGGCCGGTTCTTGCCGCGGCCGGAGACCCGATCGAAGTGTGGCGATCGCCCACATGCCAGTGCTGCGGCAAATGGGTCGAGCACCTCAAGGAGAGCGGCTTTACCGTGACGGTCAACGGCGCCACACCCTCGATGCTCAACCGTATCAAGCAGCAAGCGGGGATCGGCAAGGACCTGGCGTCCTGTCACACGGGCAAGGTCGGTCCCTATGTGATCGAGGGCCACGTCCCGGCGGCCGACATCGAACGGCTCTTAGCGGAGAGGCCTGACGCAATCGGTCTTGCCGTGCCGGGGATGCCTGTGGGGTCTCCGGGAATGGAACAGGGCGATCAGCGCGAGCCCTATGAGGTGCTGCTCATCAACAAGGATGGCACCACGGAAGTCTTCGCCCGGCACTGAGAGGCCTTAGTGCTTGCCAAGATCGCTTAAGGCGGCGCGATATTCGCGCATCGCTCTGCGCGCCACCTGAAGCTCGGCTTCAAGCGCAAGCGTCGCGGGCGATTTCGGCCGCCATACTGTGTGCGAAAGATAAAGCAGCACAAAAACGGCGATCGGCGTCAGAAAGTCCGTGACCATGATTGGGCCCGCATTGCCCGGGGCCAGATTTCCAGTCGCCAGAATCTCTTTAATGTGGATGACGCCGGCGCCGATCAGAAAGGCGCCTGCCGCGAGAGAAGCCGCCAGCCGCGCTTCGAACCCCCTGAAGGCGGCATAAAGCGAAGCGAGTCCGATCCCGAGATTGGCCATCCCCACCTCAAGCTGAAACGGGCTAACCGGCCAGCCGATCGACGCGGCAACGCGCTCGGTTAAGAACACGTGGCCGGCAAACGCCCACAGCCCTTGGAGCCCAAGGGGAAAGATGAAGAGATAGCGCAGAAGCCGGTCGACAACGAAGGCGCCCGTGATGGGGCGCGGCCCCCGCCAGATGGCGACGCTTGCGCATCCAAGCGCCGCGACCCAGAGCAGAACGGGAATAAGCGAGACCTGGCTCATGCAATGGGCCCCCCTTCAACCGCAATTCTATCGCGCTAGCTGCTAGCAGGCGACGAGTCGAGGGCTTCGAGTTCGTCGATGAGATGTTCGATCACCTTGAGGCCCATCGACCAGAAATTCGGGTCCGAAGCGTCGAGGCCGAACGGCGCCAGCAGTTCCTTGTGATGCTTGGTCCCGCCTGCCGCAAGCATATCGAGATAGCGCGCGGCAAAGCCCTCATCGGCCTTCTCGTAGACGGCATAGAGCGAGTTCACCAGGCAATCGCCGAACGCATAGGCATAAACATAAAACGGCGCGTGGATGAAATGCGGGATGTAGCACCAGAACGCTTCGTAGCCCGGCTTAAGCTCGATGGCCGGACCCAAGCTCTCGCGCTGCACGTCGAGCCAGATCTCGCCAAGCCTTTCGCTGGTCAGCTCCCCGTCGCGCCGTTCGGTGTGCACTTTACGCTCGAAATTGTAGAACGCGATCTGGCGCACCACGGTGTTGATCATGTCCTCGACCTTGGCCGCGAGCAGCGCCCTATATTCGCGGCGGCTCGGCGCCTGCTCGAGCAGAGCGCGGAAGGTCAGCATCTCGCCGAACACGCTTGCGGTCTCGGCAAGCGTGAGCGGGGTCGGCGCCATCAGCGGCCCTTGGACATTGGCTAACACCTGATGGACGCCGTGACCCAATTCATGCGCCAGCGTCATCACGTCGCGCGGCTTGCCCTGATAGTTGAGCAGGATATAGGGGTGCGCGCTCGGTACGGTGGGATGAGAGAAGGCGCCGGGCTGCTTGCCTTCCCGCACCGGCGCATCGATCCAGTTTTTGGCAAAGAAGTCGCCGGCGATATCGGCCATGCGCGGCGAGAAATCGCCATAAGCGGTGAGCACGGTGTTTTGCGCATCGGCCCAGGCGATCGTCTGCTTAGGCTCCTCGGGGAGCGGTGCGTTCCGGTCCCAATGGACGAGCGTTTTCTGGCCCAGCCACTTCGCCTTCATGGCGTAATAGCGATGTGAGATGCGTGGGCAAGCCTCGCGCACGGCCTCGACCAGCGCGTCGACCACCTCCTTTTCGACCCGGTTGGCGAGATGGCGGGAATCGGCGACATCGGCGAAGCCCCGCCAGCGGTCCGAAATCTCCTTGTCCTTCGCCAGCGTGTTGGTGATGAGCGTGAACAGCCGCACATTCTCCTTGAACACCTTGGCCAAGGCTTCGGCCGCGTTGCGGCGCTTTGCGCCGTCCGCATCGAGCAGACGATTGAGGGTGGGCTCCAGACTGAGCTTTTCTCCGTCGGGCTCGAATCTGAGCGACGTCATCGTCTCGTTGAACAGCCGGTCCCACGCGCCCCGTGCCGTTACCGCTTTTTCGTGGAACAGCTGCTCGAGCTTGTCGTCGAGCTGATAGGGCTTCTCCTTGCGCAGATCCTCGATCCACGGACGGTAATGTCCAAGTTCCGATTGGTCCATCGCCGTTTCGAGCGCCGCGTCGTCGAGCCGGTTAAGCTCGAGCGCAAAGAACAGAAGCTTCGAGGAGATGGCGGTGAGCTTCTCCTGAATGTCGCCGTAGAATTTCTGCCGCTTCGGGTCGGAAGTATCGGCGGCATAGAGCAGGCTGGCATAGGAGGCCACGCGGCCGAGAACGTCATTCAGCGTTTCGTACTCGCGCACGGCTTCCGCTAACGCCGCCCCGCCTTTGCCGCCGTCGAGGAGCTTGGCAAGCGCGCCGGCGTAGCGGTCCTGCATCGCCTCGGCGGCACGCTCAGAGCCCTCAAGGTCGGCCTTGAGTTTTGGCGACTCAGGGCTCTCGTAGAGATCGGCAAGCCTCCATTCGGGCAGCGTTCCGAGCTTCGAGTCCCCGTCCGCTTGCGCCATTGTTTCGGCGGCCACTGCCTTGCCCTGAGCGGGAGCGGCAGCGGCGCCGGCGGGATACTCTGACCGGTTCCAGACTTTGAACAGCATCGGTGGCTTAAAACTCCTCGGCTAAATCCTATCGCTCTTTAGTGTGGGAGCGGCGACGCCCCCCGACAAGGACCAAAGACAGGCTGCATGTGGCCTTTTCGTGGGGCTCGGACCGGCGACTTCACCAAAATCGAACTCCCATAAAGGAGATATTTACCTTCCAACGCAAAGCTTTGGCAAAGGAGGCGCCGCTCGCCTGAAGCTTGGGCACAAACGGGAACCTCCTCGCGTTCAGTCCGTAATGTAGCGAGTTTGCGTCATGCCAAAGCGTGTTCTGGTTGTCGACCGTGATCCTTCCCAACGCCGCAGCCTCGAAGAAGCCGTCGCGCTGCTCGGCTATTACGCCGAATCGGCTGACAGCGTCGACAAGGCGCTCGCCGTCCTTAAAGCCGATAATGCGGGCGATGTCTGCCTCGTCCTGCTCGACCTCGGCGCCAACGGCTCTGACGGGCTCGCCCTCCTCCCGGCCATGCGGGCCCTGCCGCGCAAGCCTCCCGTCATCGTTCAGGCAGCGCAAGACCACATCGATGCCGCGGTCGCGGCGATGCGGGCCGGCGCCGCCGATTTCGTGGTCAAGCCGCTAAGCCCGGAGCGGCTCGACGTTTCGATCAAGAACGCCCTCAAGATCGAGGCGCTTGCCGGCGAGTTGGTCCGCATCAAGGCCTCGGCCAAAGGCGCGATCGGCTTTGCCGATCTGATCGCCGGCAGCGAGGTCATGACAAGGGTGCTCGAACTCGGCAAACGCGCCGCCAATTCCGGCATTGCTGTTTTGATCGAAGGCGAGTCGGGTGTCGGCAAGGAGTTGGTCGCCCGCGCCATTCACGGCGAAAGCGCGCGCAAGGCCGGGCCCTTCGTGACCGTGAATTGCGGGAGCACGCCGGAAACTCTGATCGGGCGCTCCCTGTTCGGCCAAGAGGGTTCGGGCGCCGCGGAACAGCGCACCGGCAAGGTCGCCGAAGCCGATCATGGCACGCTCTTCCTCGACGAGATCGACCAGCTGCCGCCCGATGCCCAGGCGAAGCTGCTGCAAATCCTGCAAGACTCCGAGATTCAATCCGCCGGCTCAAATAGGACGGTCAAAGCCGATATGCGCCTGATCTCGGCCACCAATCAGAATCTCATTCATCTCGTCAATGAAGGCCGCTTCCGCGAGGACCTCTATTACCAGCTCAACGTCTTTCCCATTTGGGTGCCGCCTCTGCGCGTGCGGCTCGAGGATGTGCCCGAGCTCGTGCGCCACTTCACTGCTAGGTTCGCCGCCGAGGAAGGAAAACGCATCGACGGCGTCGATGCGGCCGCGGTCGCCATGCTTCAGCGCTATAGCTGGCCCGGCAATATCCGCCAGCTCGTGAACGCCGTGTTCCGGGCTGTCGTGCTTGCCGAGGCGTCCACGCTGACGGTCGACGAGTTTCCGCAAATCGCCGCCCATGTGGAGGGCCATGCGGTCGCCGTGCCCCCGGCACCGGCGCCGAAAGACCGGACGCCGCGCATCGAGGGTCCAGTCATGCTCGGCCAATCCGCCCGAACGCCGTTGACCATCAACGTGGCGCAAGCGGGCGGCAGGGACGCAATCGGCATCCCGGCGCTGAGCGACAGCGGAGACATCCGTTCGCTCGAAGCGGTCGAGGCCGACATGATCCGGCTCGCCTTCGGCCGCTACCGCGGACGGATGACCGAGATCGCCCGGCGGCTCGGGATCGGCCGCTCGACGCTTTACCGCAAGATGCGCGAAATCGGGCTCGAGGCCCGGATCCGGGCTTGACGCCCGGATCGACCGATCCAGCGCTGAAGGAGCACATCATGAGGCCAGTTCATCGCGTTATGAGGCAAAGTCATCGCGTTGCGTTCACTTTGCTGCTCGCCGTTTCGATGAACGGAACGGCAACAGCCGCGGAGCCCGATGGGCCCGAAACGCTGATCACCCGGACCGAGTCGATCCGCATGGCAATCCAGAAGCGGCTCTCGGCGACGTTCACCCAGACCACCGCGGCCAGGAAGAGCGAACGCGGTGCGCTGGTCGAGTTCTACGCCGCGCCCGGCCAACGCTTGCTTTGGATCGACGATCGCGGGCTGACCGAGCGCGGCAAGGCGGTCATGGCCGAGATCGCGAAGGCCGACGATTACGGCTTGCGCGCGGCCGATTACCGATTGCCCAAGCCCGACGCCTTCGACGCCGCCAGCGCCGATGCCGCGGAATGGCTGGCGGAAGCCGAGACCAAGATCAGCTATGCGGTGCTTCGCTATGCGCGCGACGCACGCGGCGGGCGGATCGATCCTTCGCGGCTGTCCCGCAATCTCGATCCCACGCTCGCTCTCCCCAAGCCATTGGAAGTCATCGAGTCGATCGCCATACGTTCGGATCCGGCGGCCTATGTCAGAAGCTTTCAGCCGGACCAGCCTCAATTCGAAGCGCTGAGACAGAAATTGCTTGAGCTCCGCGGCGGCAAGACCGAGACGGTCAAGCCTGCGGTCCAAATTCCGGACGGTCCATTGCTGAGACTCGGCATCGTGCACGAGCAGGTGGCGCTGCTCAGGAAGCGGCTCGAGGTATCCTCGGCGAACCCTGACAGAGTCATGCAAATGATCTTCGACGAGCAGGTGGCCGAGGCCGTGCGGCGCTTCCAGCGCGCACACGGCGCGGTTCCCGACGGTGTGGTCGGGGCCGGCACGCGCCGTCTGCTCAATGGCGGCAGCCAATCGCGCGCAACGGGGAACCCGGCACAAATCAGAGCGATCCTCATCAATATGGAGCGGTGGCGCTGGCTCCCTCATGACCTCGGCGCGTTCTACGTGACTGTGAACGTTCCCGAGTTCATGCTGCGCGTGGTCAGTGACGACGGCCCGGTCTACACGACACGCGTCATCGTGGGTAAGCCCAACACGCAGACGCCGATCTTCTCCGACGAGATGCAGACGGTGGTGTTCGGTCCCTATTGGAACGTGCCGACCTCGATCAAAGTCGCCGAGATCAGACCTTATCTCCGCCAAGAGTCCGGTGGGTGGCTCTTCCGCGGGGGCGGATGGAACACGTCCGTGCTCCGGCGCCATGGCTTGCGCGTTCGTTACGGTGCACGGGAACTCGACCCGGCTTCGATCGATTGGAACCGGGTCGATATCCGCACTCTGCAGCTCTACCAGCCTCCCGGCCCTCGCAACGTGCTTGGCAAGGTCAAGTTCATGTTCCCCAACAAGCACGACGTCTACATGCACGACACGCCGCAAAAACATCTGTTCGCCCAGCCGGTGCGGGCCGAGAGCCATGGCTGCATGCGGGTGCAAAATCCGGAGCGCCTGGCGGCGATCATCATGAAACGCGACAAGGGCTGGAACGAGGGCCGCACCTATTCTGCGCTCGAGACCGGCTACGATCATCAGGTGCCGCTGCACCGGAAGATCCCGGTGTACGTCACCTATTTCACGCTGACTGTGAACGCGGACGGGTCGATCTCAACCTATCGGGACATCTACGGTCACGACGCACGCATGGCGGGCGCTTTGCGCCTGTAAGTCTTTGAATCGTGGGAAGAAGTTATTAACCGTAGACGGAACTATCGGTGCCCAATTAACCCGTCTGCCTTGTTTTTCCCGCAATTTGGCTGATACTTGATGTCTGCGGCCGGCATGGGGAAGTGCCTTCCGCGTGGTGTGTGACCTGAAACGGGGGTCCCGCGCCTTTAGGCGAGCCGGCATCGGTAAAGCCGGCGAGGGAAAGGTTCGCAAACGGGGATGCGAATTCGGGGGAGTCTCGCACGTCGCGTCCTAATGGGCGCAAGCCTCACACTGATCGCAACGGCGATATGGTGCGCCGTGCCCGCGCATCGGGCCGACGCGGCTGAAGAGGCCCGCACCCTTCGCCTGTACAACATCCATACCAAGGAATCCTTGGCCGTCACCTTCAAGCGCGACGGCAAATTCGATCCGTCCGCGCTCCAACGCATCAACAAGTTCATGCGCGATTGGCGCAAAGACGAAGCGACCAAGATGGACCCTGAGCTGGTCGATCTGATCTGGACGCTGCACAAGCAGCTCGGCTCGCAGAAGCCGATCCATTTGATCTCGGGTTATCGCAGCGCCGCGACCAACGCGGCGTTACGGCGCAGAGGCGGCGGCCAGGCCAAGAAGAGTCAGCATATCCTCGGTAAGGCCGCCGATATTCACTTCCCCGACGTTCCGGTGAAGGCGTTGCGCAACTCCGCGCTGGTGCAAGAGGTGGGCGGTGTCGGCTACTACCCCGGCTCCGGCATTCCTTTCGTCCATGTCGACACCGGACGGGTCCGCATGTGGCCGCGCATGCCACGGCTCGAACTCGCCGCGCTCTTCCCCGCCGGCAAGACAAAGTATGTTCCGAGAGACGGCAAGCCGATCACGCCTGGGGACTACAAGCTGGCGATGGCCAAGGGGCTCGTCGGCAAGACCATGCTTGCGTCGGCATCACGACCTGAGCGTAAGCCCGACAGCGCCGAATCTGAAAACGGCATGCCGCAACCCATTCTCGCTTCCTTTACGCCAGGCATGGATCTTGGTGCCTCTCACGATGCGGCTTCGCCCGGCCACCTGTTCACTTATGCGAGCGCGAGCGGCGGCTCTCTGCCGTTCGCCAACCTCTTCCGCTCAGGCACCAAGAAGACCGCTCTTCCGCCAACCGTTAAGAACGCCGTCGTCCCCGAGCCGACCGAGGTCGACGACGATCATCGCGAGCTGTTGAGCTATGTCCCCTTCGAGGTCGCGGAACTTATGACCGATACCTCGCTCGTTTACAGCCGCACCTTGGCGCCGCTGGTCCATCCCGAGCAGAAAAACATCGATTACATGTTCGAGAATATGGATCGCCCGACCAACTTCACTTTCCGCCGGAACGCGCCGTACCAAGGCTTGGCCACGATCCGGCAATTCTCGGGTCAGGCGGTGAGAAGCCTCTATGCCGAGATGGAGCCGCCCGCCACGCCCACACGGCTCGCTCAAAGCACCCGCTAGAGCACGGCGCCCTCGAAAATTTCTGCTGGTAGGACGCGGCCTCTAAGCCGCCTCAGCGTCGGCCATGCCGAGCGCATGAAGATAGGTGGCAAGAACCGCCTCTTCCTCGCGCCGCTTGTTCTCGTCCTGCTTGCGCAAGCGGATCACCGATCTCAAGGCCTTGGCGTCAAAGCCATTGCCCTTGGCCTCGGCATAGACCTCGCGCAGATCGGCGGCGAG
>Ga0307425_1000750_pt1 | contig 20071 bp, 14 predicted proteins | sample SalMarWE160330MG_FD_202152 | JGI IMG/M metagenome (GOLD analysis project Ga0307425, IMG submission 202152) | Salt marsh sediment microbial communities from the Plum Island Ecosystem LTER, Massachusetts, United States - WE1603-30 | ecosystem: Environmental > Aquatic > Marine > Intertidal zone >...
TAAAACACCTTTTGAATATTCTTTCGGTGCCTCTGGAAATTTTTCAATAATTACACTAGCGGGCGATATAAAAATAATGGACTACACTCAAATGGAATTCACTGAAGGATTCGATTATGCTTATAGAGCCGCGAGACAAAAAGAAATTGACGACCTTTTCACAACAACTTTGGATTATCATTTTGGAGCTGAAGTAAAAATTCCGAATCTCCCAATTTTTGGACGTGCCGGATTTATGTATCTCCAATCTCCCTATTCAGACGACCCATCAGAATTTGATAAAAAGTATATAACAGTTGGTGCAGGTACATTAATTGATAATACGTTCGGGCTTGATGTAGCTTACGCTTACGGTTGGTGGAAAGATTATGGTGATAATTATGGTGTGAATGTTTCCAGAACTTTTCAAGATATCAACGTGAATAATCTAATACTGAATTTTTCTGTAATATTCTGATAAACAAAAACCCTCGATACTCAAGGGAAGCTGGTTTTTTCGGCTTCCCTTTTTTATTTACAAATCAAACAATAAAAAAGTATTTTGCTCCCGGTTTAATTTGAAATGGAAGATTGAACCGTATATTTTTTATTTTTCTCTTAAAAAAATTTAAGGTTAATATCAAAGGCATAGTAACTAAAATAGAAAGTAAAGATTATTATTTAATTCCTTATGGACAGGATGAGGAAATAATCTGTTCTTTAAAAGGTAGATTCAAGATAGAATATGCTATGAAGAAGGATAAGCTCTTCTTCACTGATTTTATTGCAGTTGGTGATTACGTTGAGTTTGAAATGAATAAAGACGGTACGGGAGTAATAAATAGGATAGATAAAAGAAGAAACCATCTTTCAAGGAAATTACCAAAAGTTCGCGGAGCTAGTTACAGAGGTGAAAGACTTGAACAGGTTATTGCAGCAAACATTGATAATGTTGTGATAATAACAAGTGTACACTTTCCAGATTTTAATAACCGTGTGCTTGACAGACTTCTCGTCACAGCCGAAAGCTCTCATTTACATCCTATCATAGTCTTAAATAAAATCGATCTCGATGATTCAGGAATATCTAAAGAGTGGGAAACACTTTATGAAAAAATTGGTTATAAGTTCATCTCAACAAGCGCTGAAACGAATGAAGGATTAGAAATACTGAAGAAAGAAGTTGCTGAAAGAAAGAATTTATTTTGGGGACATTCCGGAGTAGGTAAATCTTCGCTGCTTAATAAAATGTTTCCACAACTAGATCTGAAAATTGGTGCGATCAGCCAATATTCCTCCAAAGGAACTCATACTACTGTCACTTCTAAAATGATAAAAGTAGAAGAAAATACTTTTATTATCGATACTCCGGGAATAAGAGAAATTGAACCTTATGGAATAAGAAAATCAGATCTGGGACATTATTTTGTTGAGTTCGTAGAGTATATTAACAGTTGCAAATTTAACACTTGCACACATAACCATGAACCCGGCTGTGCTGTATTAGAATCCGTAGAGAAGGGTTTGATTTCAGAACAAAGATATGACAGCTATCTGAGAATGTTAGAAACAGTAGAGGATGATATTAATTTCTGATGAAAATTAATTCGGAAATAATTCTAAAAGATTTTTCATCATTCACAAAGACATTTGAAAAAATAACTGAACAGCATTTAATCACCTACTCATTCCCTCTTGAAAATTTCGATGCATTAACAGTAATGGATCAACTAAACGAATTCTGTGATGATATTTTCTTATTCAGGGTTCCCGAGAACAAGCTAACAATTACCGGACTGAATTCTGCACTTGAATTAGCATCGGGTGAAAACAATCATTTTTATTCTGTTTATGATCAGTTTAATTATTGGAAGAAAAATTATAGCACCAATTGGAACGGATTAAATTTTAGTTCCTTACCAACTATATGCTGCACAGCCAAGTTCGATCCATCAAAATCATCTCCTCTTTGGAATGATTTTGAATCGTTGAGAATTTATATTCCTGAATTTATTTTTTCTTTCCAGGATGGACAAGTAACCGGAGTCTACAATTTTATTCTTCATAATAAAAAAAGCATAGAGGACATTTCGAGAACGCTCTTAGCTTATTTAAAAAAAAATGAAAAGTTTACTGAGGAACTATTTGAAAAAGCAAATGCAAGAATCAATTCACCTTTAATTTCAAGTGAGGAAGAGATAAAAGATTGGCAACATTCATTTAAAAAAGCTACGGAAATATTAAATACAGGAGATGTTGATAAATTAGTGCTTTCAAGAATGCATGGTTTTACTTTGGATGAACCAATTAACTGGACAATTTTGCTCGACAAATTAACGCAAAGGTTTAACGATTGTTATCTCTTCTTTACAAAAAGAAAAAGTTCATTCTTTTTCGGATCATCTCCTGAAATGTTTCTGAAAGTATCAAGTAATACTGCTGAAGTAGAATCGGTTGCAGGTTCTGCGCCGAGAGGCGAGGTGTTTGAAACAGATCAACAATTTGAAAGATTACTTCAAACAAGTGAAAAAAATCGTCGGGAACATCTTTTTGTAAGTGAATTTATTTCTGAGATACTGATTCAGTATTCAGATAATGTACGAATCATAGAAGAAAAACAAATAAGAAAGCTCAATAATATTCAGCATCTGATTACAAGGATTTCAGCAGAACTTAATTCTAAGAATAAGTTATTTGATCTGATTGACTCCCTATACCCTACTCCAGCTGTTTGCGGAGTACCTAAAGAATTGGCATTAAATTCTATCAGAAAGCTGGAAGTTCACGATCGGGGGTTGTATTCTGGGTTAATTGGATTAATGAATTTTGAAGGAGAATGTGAATTAGCTGTAACAATTCGTTCCGCTTTAGTTAAGAATAACACTGTGATGGCATTTGCCGGTGCAGGACTCGTTAAAGACTCGAACTCAGATGACGAATTTTTTGAAACGAACTTAAAACTTAATACGATACTATCTTTATTTAGCAATGAAAATAAAAGTAAATAGAAATAATTTATGGAGCCGGATTTTTATTGATCAGCTTGCTGCAATGGGTGTGCAGCATGCTTGTATTTCTCCAGGTTCAAGGAGCACACCGCTAACTTACATTTTATCAAAAAATAGAAAGATTAAATCATTTATCCATTTTGATGAAAGAAGTTCTGCTTTTTTTTCACTTGGATTGGCAAAAGTAACAGGCAAACCCGTCCTTGTAATAACGACTTCCGGAACAGCAGTAGCTGAACTCTATCCCGCAATTATCGAAGCTTATCAGCAGCGAACGCCACTAATTATTTGCACTGCAGACCGACCAACTGAATTAATCGGGACTGGTGCAAACCAAACAATAAATCAGCACAATATATTTCGAAACCATATACGTTGGTTTAGAGATTTAGGTTTGCCTTCAATAAGTGATACAGGGTTTTATCATCTCCAAAAAATTGCTATTAAAGCTTATCGTATTAGCTCCTCGGAGAGCAGAGGTCCGGTTCATCTTAATTTCCCTTTTAAAAAACCCCTCGAACCTTTTTCCCATACGGACAGTGTTAGTAAAAATATATTTTGGACAAAACCGCAAAGATTAATTAGAACTAATTCAAAAATTTCAACGCCTAAATTTGGAAAGAGCAAAGACTTTAAAAGAATTGTTAATCAATTGACTGGATCAGATAAGGGTATTATTCTCGTCGGTCCAATTGAGTATGATGATAAGCTAATAATAAAAATTAAGGAACTATCCGGTTTGCTAAAGTATCCTGTCTTCGCTGACGGAATTTCACAACTCAGATTTAGTATCAGTAAAAAAGATAATTTTTTAATATCTAATTTCAATTCGATGTTTGCATCTCAAAAATTTATTAGTGAACACAATCCAGACATAATTCTTCAGTTTGGCAGGACTCCAACTTCTACAATAATGGAAAAATTTCTGGAAGAAACTGATGCTGTTAGATACATTATTGATACTTATGGTGATAAACATGATCCTGCAAGAACTGCAAAATTAATATTTGCAATTAAACCAGTATCTTTTTGCGAGACCTTAATTTCACAATTAGGGGAAGAGAACTTCAAAAGATCTAAATCGAACTGGTTAAAAGATTTTATCCGGGCTGAAGAGATTAGTGAAAATCTAAAATCGAAAATTATTGACAGAGCAAAATTTCCAAACGAACCATCAATTATAACTGAAATTCTAAAACTAATTCCTTCTGGAAGTAATTTAGTAATAGGCAACAGTCTTCCTGTTAGGGATCTTGATAATTTCGCCTTTAAATCTTCAAAGAAAATTAAAATTTATTTTAATAGAGGCGCAAGCGGAATTGATGGAATTACTTCAACAGCGTTAGGCATAGCTTCAATAAAGAAAAAAACTTTTTTAATAACGGGGGACCTTTCTTTTCTCCATGATCTAAATGCTCTTGCTGCTGCAGTTAAATATTCTATCCCAATAACCATACTAGTTATAAATAATAACGGCGGCGGTATTTTCGAATCGCTCCCCATTGCAAACAGAGTTAAACACTTTGATAAATTTTTTATCACGCCTCATAACCTTGATTTAGGTGAGATTATAAAATCATTCGGAATAGATCATCAGCTAATTACAACAAGAAAAGAACTTCAGCGGCATTTAAAGAATAGTCTTAACCTGAATATTCCATCAGTACTTGAAATACAAACTGATGCTGTCCAATCTGTTGAGCTTCGTATAAAAATTTGCAGTGAGGCGAAAAAAAATCTTGATAAAGAGTTTTAGGAATGTTTATTCAATACGAAAGTATTAAACTTCATTTTGAAAATTTTTCTGATTTTGATCCTGGTAAAAAGACTATAATTTTTCTTCACGGCTTTACCGGTTCAGCAAATGATTGGAAAGATGTCGCAAGTAAACTTGATAAACGATTCAATAAAATAGCCGTTGATTTAATCGGTCACGGAAAAACCAGCTCACCTACCGACGTTAAATTTTATAAGATTGATTCGATCACCGATCAAATTGAAGTACTAATTCGACATCTTGGATTAAAAGAAGTAATTCTCTGCGGTTATTCGATGGGAGGCAGAGTTACACTTAATTTTGCAGTAAGTAAACTAAATCTCGTAAAGGGACTGATTCTTGAAAGTGCATCTCCGGGAGTTAAAAATAAGAACGAGAGAGAGAAAAGAAAAAACAGCGATGAAGAACTTGCTTCCTTCATCCTGAACAATTCAATTGAAGATTTTGTAACCAAATGGCTGGATCAGGAAATATTTGGGACAATCAGACGATTCTCAAATGAAAAAATAAAAATGATAAAAGAAGAAAAAATGAAAAATAACCGAACCAGTCTGGCAAATTCACTAAGTGGTTTTGGAACGGGTGTAATGCCTTACCTCGGTTCTGAATTAATTAAATTGAAATTTCCCGTTCTTTTAATTACTGGTGGTCTTGATGAAAAGTTTACTCAAATAAATCAAAGCCTTAGAAAACTATTTCCATCTGCAAAACATAAAATAATCTCTACAGCCGGACACAATACTCATCTCGAAGAACCAAAGAAGTTTGGCGACGCAGTTAATAAATTTCTAAAATCTTTTTGAATCTTGATAAAGGAAATACCTAATCATAAATTGTTGGTTCACTGATCAAAAAAGCTTAAGTTAATACATCCGATTAAGTAAAACCTTACTACTTGTTTTAATCACAATCAGAAAGGAGCCAGTTATGAAGCTAATATTTACTGTCTTACTTCTCATTTCTTTTTTTTCCACTTTCGCACAAGTCACTTTTACAGATGTTGCTCCTGCAATGGGAGTTGATGATATTGGCAATGGTCAGGGAGTATCTTCCATCGATTTTGATAATGATGGATTCATCGATATTTTCCTTGTCAATAATGGTCAGCCTTGCCGCCTATTTCGCAATGATTTAGGAATCGGTTTTACAGATGTTGCCTCCACTTTAGGTGTAAACAATAACGGAAACGGAAGAGGTTGTGCAATCGGTGATTTCAATAATGATGGATTAACAGACATTGTAATCGGGAATTTTAGTCAGAGCTGCATTCTTTACCGGAACGATTCCACAGCTTTCACCAATGTTAGTACTGCTGCCGGAATGAACTTCACAACCTGGGGTGGTTCAATCAACTGGTTTGATTACAACAACGACAGCCGTCTCGATTGTTATATCGGTAACGATGGAATACCCACACACGCAAATTATCTCTTCGCGAATAATGATCTTTCAACATTCACTGAAGTTGCAGCTAGCGTAGGACTGACCGATGACCTTTCAACTCTTTCAGCAGCCACTGCTGATTATGATAGCGATGGTGATCTTGATATTTTCATCGGAAACCAAAGCGGATCACCTACCGGTGTTCTCTTCCAGAATAACGGAGGTTCTTTTACAGATGTTTCCGTCTCTTCCGGACTTGAGACATATTCTTACACCTGGGGTGCCGATTGGGGTGACTTTGATAACGACGGCGATCTCGATCTCTATCTTGCAAATTCGAACGCAGGTAATCAATGTTTCGTGAATAATGGCGACGGTACCTTCACTGAATCAGCAGCTTTCCTTGGGATAGCTGACCCTTCTTCCTCCTTTTCATGCGGCTGGGCAGATTTTGATAATGACGGTGATCTCGATCTCTACGTTGCAAATGCCAGTTCGGGTGTTGACAAACTTTACAGAAACGAAGGTACAACATTTACAGATGTCGCGGCTTCAGTAGGAACGAATGATACGAGGCATTCCAATAGTACAACGTGGGCAGATTTCAATAACGACGGGTTTCTTGACTTGTATCTTTCAAATAACGGAAGTGAAAATAGGCTTTATATGAGTAATGCTGGAAACTCTAATCACTGGCTTGAGCTTAAGCTTGTCGGCATAACAGTCAATCGTTCCGCTATTGGTGCACAGGTTCGGATTGTTGACGGCGGATCATCACAAATTCGCGAGGTGCAAGGTGGTTCCGGACACAACGGCCAGAATTCACTGCCGGTTGAATTTGGACTTGGAGCAAATGCAACGGTTGACAGCATTATTGTGAACTGGCCTGGCGGTCCCATAGATGTTCACACAAACATTGCAGCCGATCAGATTATAACCGTTACTGAAGGACAACCGATTGTATCTGTTGAAGCCTCAAACTTTGCTCCGCCTGTTGGTTATATACTTAATCAAAACTATCCTAATCCGTTTAATCCCACTACAACTATTGAATACTCAATTCCTGAAAGAACGGAAGTTAAACTGTCAGTTATAAATATTGTTGGTGAAGAGGTAACTGAATTAGTGAACCGGACAATGGATGCAGGCAATCACAGGGTCGAATTCAATGCAGCAAATTTACCAAGTGGAGTTTATTTCTACAGGCTGCAGGCTGGTAATCCTTCGACAGGCTCAGGACAAAGCTTTATTACAAGTAAAAAAATGATTCTCTTAAAGTAATTTATAGGGAGCTTCGGCTCCCTTTTTAATCTTTTCCTCATTTCCATTTTAAGGAACGTGGCTTAAAAGTTTTTAAATATTACCTCCCTATTTACAGGAGTTGGTTTGAACGAGACTTCTTTAACCCCCTTGGTATTTATTTAAGTCATATTTGTAATTAACTGCGAAATAATCAGTGAATTAAATCATCAATTTCATTATGCAGAACATAAAATAATTTCCACATTCAGGCACCATGTCCATCTCAAGGAACCGAAGAAGTTTGTTGAGGCAGTTAACAAGTTTTTGAAGCGGTTTTATTTGATGTTTTTATTTCAGCTAAACAAATCAGTCTGAGTTTTACTGTAATCTGTCAATTTATACCTAACAGGTTTTGATAATTTTTTAATGATTCCATCTTTTTCAGCTCGCTTCAACCACACATTAAGTTGAGCTGAAGTAATTTCCATATTTTCTTTCAATTCTTTTTGTTTTACTTCTCTATCTTTTAATAATCCATGTAATTTAATGATGAATAATTCATAAAAACTTTTTTTAATTATCATTTCAAAATTATTTTCAACTGGTTCCTTAGAAGATTGTTCAGTCACCTTAGGTGATAAAACTTGTTTTGGTTCGTGAACTACTGAGATACTGTAATCAACGGGCTCAGATTCTTTTTCACTTCGAACTTTATCAACTAAATTTTTTAAATCCATTTCATACTTTAAAACTTTACCACCATTATTAAGTAATTGATCATTTCCCGAATTTCTATTATGATTTTCCTTTACAAAAAGCGGTACCCATTTTTTCTTTAAATTTTCGTTTGCACCAGTCCAGGTGCCGCCTTTTAATCCTGAATGAACAACAACTGCTACTTCGGAAAGACAATATATATATTTATTACGACCCATTGCATTTCCAACATTAAAGCCTGCTTCAGGGTAGTAAGCTGATATGAAAACAAGTTTGCCTTCACTAAGATATTTTCTATATGTCTGTGAAATTGATTTCTGGAACAAACTATCAGCTAACACACCAAGCGCCCTTCCATTATTTTCAAGTGCCCCCAACATTGAAGTTTCATCCACACCTTTAGCACCACCTGAAATTAAAGTCAATTTTTTTTCGGCAATGTAATTGCCAAGCTCTTTTGAATAATTAATATCTTCATCAGAAATATTTCTTGAACCAACTACTGCTATCCCTTCAGAATTAATTAATTTTTTATTACCTGAGCCAAATAAAACCGGCGGGGATAATTCTCCTAATCTTTTTTTAAGCTTTAATGGATATTCAGCATCTGATCTTGTTAATACCCAGATACCTGCTCTACTCCATTTTTCTAAAACCATGCTCATTTGAGCACCACGTTTTAAAAGAGAGATTAATCGCTCTCTGGTGATTTTACCATTATTCCAACTCTCAATTATATTTTCACCATCCTCGGATAATAAACTACCGGGAGTATATCCTCTGTCTCTCAACCATCCGGCAAAAATTTTCCACTCAGTTGGTGTGAGCGGATTTACATCATCTTTACCGGGTTTCTTAAAGTAAGATGTAAGTAATACTATAGATTGTTTTTCAGTGTTCAGAATTTCCATGTTTAACTTCCTGATGTAGTTGAAGCGAGCACAACTGGATAAACGATTCCTGAGCCTGCTTTTCTTAATAATGCCGAAATTACAATTAAAGTCCAACCCGAATCTACAATATCATCAATTAATAATACAGGAGAATTTTCAATCACACCATCAATTTCAAAAACGCCGTCAAGATTATTACATTGGTGAAATCTGTTTTGCATAAACTTTTGCTGGGAATTATTTTTTATTTTCTTAACAACATTTTTGAAAGGTATTCCAAGCTTCAATGCCAGTCTTCTAGCAAAATCCGGGACTAGTTCTGTATGATTTAACGAAGGTACACAGGTTACCCATTCCGTTTTAGGATGTGGTTTCCATCTTTCTGTTATCATTTCAGCCAATGCATTAACCAAATCGTCTGAAAGATGATTATTATTTTTACACTCACGTACCTTATAACCCCAACCGGCATCACCCCAGCGTGCAAGAATTCTTCCATCTTCACCTCGCAGTTTTGCCGGTATTGATCCAGTTAAACCATAAATTGGAAAAGAATCTTTCGCAACTTGTTTTTTTAACACTAGAGGCATTTCACTTTGTTTAATAAACCTGGTTGCAGCTATAACGAGATTATTATTTATTGTTACTGGTAGCTTGATCTCACTTTTACAATTCTGACAATTATTACAATCTGAAGGATCTGGATCATCTAAAGATTTTCTTAGAAATTTCATTAAGCATTCTTTATGATTTACATAAACCTGCATCTCTTCCCATTCCGATATTCGCTGGTTTGTAAGAAAACTAATTCTATCTCTATCAACTTTAAATGGATTGGGTGTCCGATAGTATTTGCTTTTGTCTTTAATAACCGGTGCAGGATTTTCAACTGATAGTAATTTCAGAACTTTCTCAATACTTCCAAATGAAAAATTTAATTTTTCTTCTATGTTTCTTACGGTCAATCCATCAGACTGATTTAACAGATCCAATATTTTATAAACATCCTGCTCATGTGGGAAAGCTTTTCTTCTGAAAAATTCATGGATTTCTTCATCTTCCCTTCCTGTTAATAGAATACCATAGGCTTTATTAATTGCTCTGCCCGCTCTTCCAACCTGCTGATAATAAGAAACAACATTTCCGGGAGCCTGGTAATGAATAACAAAACCTAAATCCGGTTTATCATATCCCATTCCCAGAGCAGAAGTAGCAACAAGAGCTTTGATTTGATTATTCAGAAGTTTTTCTTCCAATGCAATCCTATACTCATTTGCATCATTAAAATCTTCGTTCTCAACATCAGAGTAATATGCCTCCGCTTTGATATTATTCATCTTAAGCCAGCCTGCAACTGTTTCAGCATCTCTTTTTGTTAATGTATAAATTATTCCTGTCCCCGGCAACTTCGGCAGATTCTCAGCAAGCCAGGCTAATCTCTGCGCTTGATCCGGCAACACTATGTTTTGTAAATAAAGACTTTTGCGCGAGAGATTTCCCCTTCTGATTTCCAATCCTTTTAGTTGGAGTTCAATATCTTTTACAACACGATCATTAGCAGTTGCTGTGGTTGCAAGCACGGGCATATTGGCAGGAACATTTCTTAAAACATTGATTATTCTCCTGTAATCGGGTCTGAAGTCATGTCCCCAATCCGAAATACAATGAGCTTCATCAACTACAAACAAACCTATTTTATCCGATAAAGGAATGATAACTTCTTCGATAAAATTCTCGTTGGCTAATCTTTCAGGTGAAATTAATAATGCATCCACAGTATCAGAACGAATTTTTCGAATCACTTCCTTCCACTCATTTGTATTTGCTGAGTTAATAGTTTCAGCGTTTATTCCAATTGGTTTTGCTGCCTCAAGCTGGTTACGCATTAAAGCAAGTAAAGGGGAGATGATAAGAGTTATTCCTATTCCCTTGTCTCTCAGAATTTTTGTTGAAAGAAAATAAACAATACTTTTGCCCCAGCCGGTACGCTGAACTAAAAGGAGTTTTTTATTTTTATTAGCAACCGAATCAATTGCTTCCCATTGCCCTTCTCTGAATTCTGCGTTGGCATTGTATAATACTTTTCGAAGTAGGAATGTGGCTTCTTGTTTATCCATTTAACTCAAAAGGTAGTTTAATATTGAAAAAATAAATATTTCATCCATATATAACAATTAGTTCTAATTCATCCATCCATTCAATCATACATTCATGCATCCATACAATCACGCTATGATTCAATCTTATTTTATTTTTCAATATTTTTGCCCTACCAATCAACAAGTAAATCAGGACTACTATGAATTCCAAATGGAAAAAAGCTGGTAATTATAAAGACATCATTTATGAAAAGATGGACGGGATTGCAAAGGTTACCATAAACAGACCTGAAGTTCGAAACGCATTTCGTCCTGAAACTGTAAAAGAAATGTATGATGCTTTTTTAGATGCAAGAAATCATGAGTCAATAGGAGTTATTCTACTAACCGGTGCTGGTCCTGCAAAGGATGGAAAGTATGCTTTCTGCTCCGGCGGTGATCAGAGAATAAGAGGTGATAAAGGTTACAAATCAAAAGAAGGTACGCAGAGTTTAAACGTTCTCGATCTTCAAAAATTAATTAGAAGCATTCCAAAAGTTGTGATAGCACTTGTTGCAGGGTATGCAATCGGTGGTGGCCACGTTCTGCATATAGTTTGTGATTTAACCATCGCTGCCGATAATGCAATCTTCGGACAGACAGGTCCTAAAGTTGGAAGCTTTGATGGAGGTTTTGGTTCAAGTTATCTTGCAAGAATAGTCGGACAGAAAAAAGCAAGAGAGATATGGTATCTCTGCAGACAATACAATGCCAAGCAGGCGCTTGAAATGGGGTTAGTAAACTCGGTAGTTCCTGTAAAAAAACTAGAAGAAGAAGGAATTAAATGGGCGAAAGAAATTCTTCAGCATAGTCCTATGGCAATTAGAGTTTTAAAGTCTGCATTCAACGCTGAACTTGATGGCCAGGCAGGAATACAAGAATTAGCAGGCAATGCTACCCTTCTTTATTATATGAGCGAAGAAGCACAGGAAGGAAAGAAAGCATACTTAGAAAAACGTAAACCGGATTTTAAAAAATTTCCCAAGTTACCGTAAGTGCAGTCATCCCGAACTCGTTTTTGGTTCTCAAGCTAAAGATTCTGAAACAAGTTCAGAATGACATAAAAGAAATATGACTAAAGAAAACAAACTCAATTCCTGGGTCTTAGCCAGCAGACCAAAAACATTACTTGCTGCAGTTGTTCCTGTTATGGTTGGATCTGCTCTCGCAATCTCAATGAAAAAATTTTTTCTACCCTACTCAATTGTTGCGATTCTTTGTTCAATCCTAATTCAAGTTGGAACAAACTTCACAAACGATCTTTATGATTTCTTAAAAGGATCGGATACAATTAAACGCAAAGGTCCACGTAGAGTTTTAGCTTCCGGATTAATTTCAGTAACTGAAATGCGAACTGCAATCATCCTGATTTTTGGATTAACATTTCTGCTTGGTCTTTACCTTGTTTTTTCTGCTGGGATACTAATCCTCTGGGTAGGTATCATTTCCATTATAGCAGGAATCGCTTATACAGCAGGACCATTTCCTCTTGCTTACAATGGGCTCGGGGATGTATTCGTATTTCTATTCTTCGGTGTTGTGGGAACAATGGGAACATTTTATCTTCACACACAAGAAATATCTCTCCTCTCGTTTGTTGCTTCGATACCTGTCGGTGCTTTGATCACAAATATTTTAATAGTTAACAATTATCGCGACATTGAAGAAGATCGTGAAGCGAATAAAAGAACACTCGCTGTATTGTTGGGAAGAACTTTTACAAGGTGGCAGTATATTGTACTTATAGCTATTTGCTATCTGGTATCATTGATTCTAAATTTTCAATTTAACTATAGTCTTTGGATTTTCCTTCCTTACCTCACCATACCTATTACAATCATACTAGTACGAATGCTTTATAATTATAAAGGTGAAGAACTAAACAAAACACTTGAGCTGACAGCCAGGTTTGCTGGTCTTTACGGATTGCTTTTTTCAATTGGATTAGTTATATGAGCAGTACTGAAATAAAATTAATGATTTAATTTTAACGTTAATGATAATGAACATAAGTCCTGAATGTTTTTTACTTCTTAAACAAAATCCTTCGTCTAAGGCAGTAATTTCGTCAAAGAATATTTACACTTTTGGCGAGCTGCGACAAAAAGTTTTAAGGGTTTCCCAGTTTCTGATGGAAAAAGGCATTGAATCAAATGATAAGGTTGGAATAATAAATAATAGCAATGTCGATTTTGTAAGCGTTGTTCTGGCACTCTGGCAGCTTTCCGCAATTCCAGTTCCAATTAATACAAGACTAACTGAAACTGAAATAAAGGAGCAACTCAATTCTGCAAATTGTAAAGCGGTGATAGTTCAAAAGGAGTTAAGGGATAATATAAATTTGAATGAAATTAATATTATCGAAATTCCACTTTATATAAATTTTGATGTTTCTTTTATAGAAAGAAATGAAATTCATCTTAATGCTCCAGCAGTCATACTATTTACATCCGGTTCAGAAAATAAATCAAAGGGAGTGATGCTTTCCTTTGAAAGTTTATTTAACAGCGCGGTCAACAGTAATCATCTACTAAGATACACACACAGTGATCGTTGGCTTGCAAGTCTTCCTTTCTATCATATTGGTGGATTTTCAATTGTTACAAGATCCCTGGTTTTCGGAATCCCTTTGATTATTCCAGATTCTTTAACCTCAAAGAATATTTCGGATGCATTGCCCAATAATCAACCTACATTTATTTCACTTGTTGCAGCACAACTGAAACAATTAGTTGAAGAAGAAATCAAACCAAATCCCGAGCTTAAAAATTGTCTTCTCGGTGGAGGTTTTTCAGATAATGAACTAATAAAAAATGCTATTGAATTGGGTTGGCCAATAAACAAAGTTTATGGTTCGACTGAAACATCGTCATTTATCACAGCACTTCTCTCAGATGAATTTATTATCAAACCCAATTCAGTTGGCCGGGCATTACCCTCAAATAAAATTATCATTTCCGGAGAGGACAAAACTGAAAACAAACCATTCGAAATTGGAGAAGTATTTGTTAGGTCTAATTCACTGATGCTGGGATACATAAGTGAGCTTGAAACCAGAAACTTTTCGATTAAAGAAGATTATCATACAGGCGACCTCGGTTATCTCGATGAAGATGGTTATTTATTCATTGAGGGAAGAAAAAATTATTTAGTTTCTACAGGCGGAGAAAATGTAAATACCAAAGAAGTTGAAAATGCTCTGCTTCAACACCCATCGATCTCGGAAGCAGCAGTTTTTCCTATCGAAGATGAAAAATGGGGCGAGATAGTAGCGGCCTCAATTGTTTTAACAGACAGCAGTATTGAAGTTTCCTATGAAGATTTAAAATCTTTTCTGCAAACCAATTTAGCGGGATTCAAAATCCCAAAGAAAATTTTTATAGAGAAAAATCTGCCTAAAACCGAGCTTGGCAAAGTAGAAAAAGATAAGCTTATGAAACGTTACAAATTATAATCTCTCCGATGTGATTCTAAACCTTTGATGATGTCTTCAAATATTGGAATCTTTTTCCATCTTTTTTTATCAACAAATACGTGAACTGTGCGGGCTTTTGCTGCAAGATCACCTGCTTCATCCGTCCACTCGTATGTAAGTTCGAATGAATTTTCTTTTAGAAGTGTGACAGATAGCTTTATTGAAACTGTCTCCCCCCCTTTCAATGGTTTGAAATAAGCGCCATCCGTTTTAATTATTGGTACTACAAACTTATCGTTGAACCAGTAACTCTCTTGTAGCTTAAAACTATTAATCATTTCTTCATAGACAGAGTGATTAATTTCAAATAATCTTGCGTAGAAGAGAACGCCTGCTGGATCGCAGTCGTAAAAATTTATTTTTCTTTTAAGAGTGAACATAAAAGGATTCCATTATAAAATTATTTTAATATTCAAATATAATTAGCAAATTGATATTTTTTACACTTAATATTATCCTATTTATTATATACTTATAATAATAAATTTGCAGTTAGTTGTGTGGCATAAAGGTCAAACTTAAATTCGCATTTATAAATCTGATTTTTCATTATTATTAGGATTATAGAATAAAATATAATTCCTGATAATTTTTAGTTATTCAATAGGATATTAAAACATTTTACTCACAGTACTACTGTGCATAAGTTCAAACAACGAAAGGAGAAAATTTTATGAATGATAAAAGCAAGCGCCCTGTAATGGGTAGTACCGCTACCAGAGGTACATCGAATCGAGACTGGTGGCCCAATCAGTTGAACCTTGGCATTCTTCACCAACATACCCCGGCTTCCAACCCGATGGATACGGACTTTAATTATGCTAAAGAATTCAAGAAGCTTGATCTGAAAGCACTAAAGAAAGATCTGTATGCACTGATGACAAACTCGCAGGATTGGTGGCCTGCTGATTGGGGTCATTATGGTGGGTTGTTCATACGTATGGCATGGCACAGTGCCGGCACATACCGCACAGGTGACGGTCGTGGTGGAGCCGGTACAGGCAACCAACGTTTTGCACCCATAAATAGTTGGCCTGATAATGGTAACCTCGATAAAGCACGTCGTCTGCTCTGGCCGATCAAACAAAAATATGGAAATAAAATTTCCTGGGCAGATCTTATAATCCTGGCTGGTAATTGTGCAATGGAATCAATGGGATTTAAAACATTTGGCTTCGGCGGTGGGCGCGAGGACATCTGGCAACCTGAAGAAGATATTTACTGGGGTGCTGAAAAGGAATGGCTGGCCACCAGCGATAAACCCATGAGCCGTTATTCCGGTGAGCGGGATTTGGAAAATCCTCTTGCAGCTGTTCAGATGGGTCTGATCTACGTCAACCCTGAAGGCCCTGACGGAAATCCGGATCCTGTTGCTTCAGGACGTGACGTTCGGGAAACATTTGCACGTATGGCAATGAATGATGAAGAGACCGTTGCACTCACTGCCGGTGGACACACATTTGGTAAAATGCATGGTGCAGTTGATCCAAAGTTTGTTGGTCCGGAACCGGAAGCTGCACCAATTGAAGAGCAAGGTTTAGGATGGATCAATAAATTTGGAACTGGCAAGGGTCCTCACGCAACAACCAGTGGTTTAGAAGGTGCATGGAAGCCAAACCCAACAAAATGGGATATGGGTTACTTCGACATGCTTTTCGGTTACGAGTGGGAAAAGGTCAAAAGTCCGGCTGGTGCTTGGCAATGGCAGGCTAAGAACGTTAAACCAGAACACATGATACCTGATGCTCACGATCCATCAAAAAAGCATCCGCCTACGATGACAACCGCAGATTTATCTTTACGCTTCGATCCGATTTACGAACCTATCTCGCGCCGATTCCACAAAGACCCAAAAGCTTTCGCTGATGCATTTGCAAGAGCTTGGTTTAAACTTACTCATAGAGATATGGGACCGAAGGCTCGTTATCTCGGACCAGAAGTTCCAAAAGAAAATTTAATCTGGCAGGATCCAATCCCCGCAGTCAATCATAAACTTATCAATAAAAAGGATATCGCAGGTCTCAAAAAGAAAATTTTAGATTCAGGACTATCGGTATCTGAATTGGTTTCGACTGCCTGGGCTTCTGCATCAACTTTCCGTGGATCGGACTATCGCGGAGGAGCCAACGGTGCACGTATTCGCTTAGAGCCGCAAAAGGATTGGGAAGTAAACGAACCTGCACAACTTGAAAAGGTAATTAAAAAACTTAAAAGCATTCAAAAAGATTTCAACAGTGCACAGAAAGATGGAAAGAAAGTTTCTATCGCAGATCTCATTGTGCTAGGTGGATGTGCTGCGGTTGAAGCTGCAGCTAAAGATGCCGACTACAAGATTGAAGTTCCATTTAAACCTGGACGCATGGATGCATCACAGGCTCAGACCGATGTGGAATCATTCGCTGTGCTCGAGCCGGAAGCTGATGGTTTCCGTAATTATCGGAAAAAAGCTTACACTGTATCAGCAGAAGAAATGCTTGTTGACAAAGCACAGCTCCTTACATTAAGTGCCCCGGAGATGACAGTTCTCATTGGTGGTTTGCGTGTGCTCGGTGCTAATTATGGTCAGTCGAAACACGGAGTATTTACAAATCAGGTTGGTAAACTAACAAACGACTTCTTTGTCAACCTGCTGGATATGGGAACCAAGTGGGAACCAACATCTGATACCGGAGAAACCTTTGAAGGAGTCGATCGCAAGACAGGCAAAACCAAGTGGACAGGCACACGAGTAGATTTGATTTTCGGTTCAAACTCTCAGTTGCGTGCATTGGCCGAAGTTTATGCACTTGATGATGCAAAAGAAAAATTCGTTCGTGACTTCGTTGCAGCCTGGAATAAAGTAATGAACCTTGATCGTTTTGATTTGAAGTAAAAATACAAAGTGTCATTCCGGCAAATCCTGCTTTAGCAGGAAGAGTCCGGAATCTGATTACAAACATTATAAAAGGGCATCCCCACGATGCCCTTTTTGTTCTTTCATCTTTCACGGACGATGAGTCGATTTTAATGAATAAGAGATTGATTCTATTTTGATTTTGAACTAAGTTTAAACCAGTTAAAACTTAATTCGGGGAAAGATGATCAAGTTGCACACATATCTTAATTACATCTACAGGAACACTTTTCTTGCCGGATTTCAAAATGCTAGTTTTATACTTAATAAAAAATTAAAATTACTTAGACTTAAATCTGTAAAAACAACTATGATTTACACACACGTTCTCAATAGAGGATTGGGAGTCAAGAGTCCCTTAGACTGAAATATGGCAGGATGATAGATATGCACGAGCTATTTTTAAATATTAAGATTTTAAGAAAATTTGAAAACAAATGGAACGTAGATATGCAACTGCACGCATATCTACGTTCTTTAGCTAATAAATCTGTGCAGTATAAGTAATAGTTAGGCAGTTAAACTTATGTTAAAGAAAATTTTTCTCTTGCTCTTATTTCCAATAATATATTTTGGTTGTTCTACCTCTAAATATATTAATTATAAAGCTTACCGTTTACCAATAGATAGTTTATCAGAAATTGAAGATAGCTTTATAACATTGGAAAGAACACCGTGCTTTGGAAATTGTCCAACTTATAAATTACTAATTACACAGAAAGGAAATGCGTGGATCAGCATTCCCAATTTTGATTACGATATAAATCAATATGACATTATTTCGTTACCAACGATTGATACGCAGAAAGTTCAGTATTTATTGGACTTTTCAAAAAAAATCGGATTTTATAATCTTGATAGTAGTTATGTTGATAGTTGTGACTACTTAGTGACAGATTATCCTTCAGCCATTACAACTCTAAAAGAAAATGATAAAACAAAAATTGTAACACATTATCTGGGTTGTATGGATACAACTATGACTCTTTATAATTTAATTTTATTTGAGGAGGCAATAGATAGTATAGCCGATACAAAGAATTATGTATCTATGGATTTCGGTATTATGGGTAGTACTGTTCTTAGAAATGTATATGCTGATAGTACAAAAAAAAAAAAATTGCCTAACCCGCAACTCAACAAAGACGGCTTCATTTAGTCTTTGTGTTTGCAGTTCGGGTTGATTCGTTAAGGAAAAGTTTTTAAAAAGTAAATAACATTGTCAGTTAATCACAATATAAACATTATTAACGTTGCAGCCGCTTGTTAGTTGCAACGCTGTTATAATTAAAGGAGACTTCGGTCTCCTTTTTTATTTATTAAAATGGTTTCTTAAATCAATTTAATATCATCAAGGAAAGGAAACTTCTCTCTTACTTCTTTTACATATTCTTTGTTCAATTCTGTTACAATTACCCTTTCTTCATTTTCAACAGAAATTAAATCTTTTCCCATCGGATCAAATACACTGCTGAATCCGATATAATGTAATTTAGGATCATCCCCTACTCTATTCACTCCTGCAACATAACATTGATTTTCAATTGCACGAGATCTCAATAACGTCCGCCAATGCTCTATCCGTGTGTCAGGCCAGTTCGCAATGTTGACGATCAGATGGGTTCTTTTCTTGCCATATTTTCTATACAACTCAGGAAATCGAAGGTCGTAACAAATCGTCAAACCAATTTTCCACTTTTTTATCTTTGTAATTGCAGGTCGTACACCAGCATCATAGTGCTTGTTCTCAGTTGAATAAGAGAATGGATGAATCTTTCTATATAATTTTACCAGCTTTCCATCTGGTTTAATGTGAATAAGAGTATTGTAAGTTCTGGTATTCCGTCGTTCGATAATTCCTGCCATCACGTGAGAAGATTTTTCTATTGCGAGTACAGAAAAAAATCTGAAAGAATCTCCATGAATTCCCTCAGCCATTTCCTTTGACTTCATTGTAAATCCAGTTAGACTCATTTCAGGAAAGACAATTAATTCCGTCTCTTTTAAATCGCTAACTAACTGAAGAATCTTTTTTTTATTCGATTCTTTGTCTTCCCATTTCGGATTATATTGGACTAATGCAATTTTCATATTGATGATATATTCTTTAGAGAAATCTACAAAAAAAATGTAATAGAAGTTGGTTGGCAATTTCTATAAATTCAAACTTTAATAATAAAATTTTGCACATTTTTAACTCAGTGGATATACCAGAAATTTCAGTTATTACGGCTGTTTACAACAGGGAATCGTACCTTAATAGAGCTATAAATTCATTGTTAAAGCAAACATTTGAATCCTGGGAATTAATAGCAGTCGACGATGGAAGTACGGATCAATCTCTAAAAATTCTTACCGGCTTTCAGGAAATTTATAAAAACATAAAAGTTGCTTCTCAAAATCACAAAAACTCTTCCGAAAGTAAAAACATCGGAATTAATTTATCCCGGGGAAAATACATAACTTTTTTAGACAGCGATGATGAATTACTTCCTACTCATCTCGAAACCAGGTTTAACTATATGACTAATCACCCTGAAATAGACCTTGTACACGGAGGAGTAAC